>ERZ824488.127-NODE-127-length-101404-cov-11.314280_pt1 | contig 101404 bp, 97 predicted proteins | sample MGYA00519936_ERZ824488 | MGnify/ENA primary metagenome ERZ824488 (study PRJEB31778, sample SAMEA3449153) | human gut metagenome | biome: human gut; feature: human-associated habitat; material: faeces | place: United Kingdom | collected 2010/2012 ...
CCGGCCTTATCCAGAACGTATGGCTCAACCTTGCCATAGCCATCGCGCTCATGGTCGCCACCCTGTTCGTAATCAAGGCCGTTGTTGCCAAGAAGCACGCGGGAATATTTGATGAAATGGCTGCCGCTAACAAGGCTCTTACCGAGTCTAAGCAGGCGTAAGCGTTTCAAAAATATTTAACCCTCTTAAGGCCGCATCCTTTAACGGGTGCGGTCTTGCTATATATTTATATATAATGAATAAATCCTCCAACTTTTTGACCGATATTTCACAAATGTGCAAATTTTTGGGTAGCATATAAATATTCGTTATGTTAAACTAATATATGGCTGGATATCCCCCGGCCGGCATCTATCAAAAAAGGAGGATAATTAGTGCTAAAAGCCAACAAAACGATACTTTATGAAAAGCTGAAGGAATCGCTTTCCTCTGTCCTGCCGATAACGGCCATTGTATTCGTGCTGTGCTTCACCGTTGTGCCTGTGCCCACCGACATTCTTATTTCCTTTATAATTGGCGCAATAATGCTTATTTTGGGCATGGGGCTGTTCACGCTGGGTACTGACCTTGCAATGACGCCTATCGGCAGCGAAGTAGGTTCCGCTATAACCCGTTCACGAAAGCTGTGGTTCATTGCCCTCATTAGCCTTGTTGTTGGAATAATCATAACCATTGCCGAACCTGACCTTCAGGTATTGGCGGAGCAGGTTCCGAACATTCCAAATATGACGATTATAATCACGGTAGCCGTGGGTGTGGGCGTATTTCTTGTGATTGCCATGCTGCGCATCGTGTTCAAGATACCGCTTAATTATTTGCTTATCGGTTTCTATGCTGCAGTATTCGTCGTGTCTATATTCGTTCCCAAGGAATTCCTTGCCGTTGCGTTCGATTCCGGCGGCGTTACAACCGGCCCCATGACCGTGCCTTTCATAATGGCGCTCGGAGTTGGCGCGGCAGCGATACGAACCGACAAGAACGCTGAGCAGGATAGCTTCGGCCTTGTTGCGCTCTGCTCAATAGGGCCTATAATATCCGTGCTTGTGCTCGGCCTTATATTCAAGCCCACCGGCGCGGACGCGGCGTATAGTTCAAACGTGCTTCCCGTGTTTGAGGACACCAAAGCGCTTTGGAATTATTTTAAGGATGCCATCCCCTATTATTTTAAGGAAGTTGTACTGGCGCTCTCTCCTATAATAGTATTCTTCGTGATATTCCAGCTTACTTCTATCAAGATGAAGAAAGACCGGCTGATAAGGATAACAATCGGCCTTGTGTATACGTTCATCGGCCTTGTCATATTCCTTACGGGCGTAAATGTCGGCTTTATGCCGATGGGCAGCCTTATAGGGAAAGAGCTCGGTATGCTTGAATACAACTGGATAGTTGTGCCGATAGGCATGCTGATGGGCTATTTCATAGTGGCTGCTGAACCCGCCGTGCATGTGCTGAACAAACAGGTATACGAATTGACAAACGGCATGATACCCAAGAAGGCACTGAGCGTAAGCTTATCGATAGGCGTTTGTGCATCGGTAGGTCTGGCGATGATAAGGATACTTACAGGGCTGCCCATAATGTATCTGCTTCTGCCGGGTTACATATTTTCGCTTGTGCTGTCCTTCTTCGTTCCGCCCATGTTCACCGCAATAGCGTTTGACTCCGGCGGAGTTGCAAGCGGCCCCATGACCGCAACGTTCCTGCTGCCCCTTGCCATGGGCGTATGCTCGGCAGTCGGTGGGGACATTGCAACCGATGCTTTCGGCATAGTTGCAATGGTGGCAATGACACCGCTTATCACAATCCAGATACTTGGCGTTATGTTCCGCATAAAGACCGGCGCCGGCATAAAGGCGAACGAGGCCGAAACAATAGTGGAAGACATTATAGAAATGGAGGGCGACGCATGAAGGATTACAGGCTGCTGATGTGCATAGTTAAGCGCGATCAATACGAATCGTACCTGAACATGCTCAAAAGCATAGGGATAGAGGCGCAGTTTGCAAGCCTTTGCCACGGAACGGCGAGCAAGAGCGTGCTGGACTATCTTGGCATTGAAAAAACAGAAAAAGTGCTGCTTCAGGCATTCGTGCCGTCAAGCTATATCAAAAAAATTCTTAGAAGGCTTGTGGACGTGATGGGCATAGAGGTGCCGGGAAACGGAATAGCCATGAGCATACCCGTTGGCAGCGTGGGCGGACAGTCCAGCTTCAACTATTTGACCAAGGGACAGCAGGAACCCAATGAGACGACATCTGACGAGGTGAAAAAGATGAATGATATTATGTATTCGCTTATAGTGGCCATCACGGCAAAGGGCAACACCGATACCGTTATGGACGCGGCACGCAGCGCGGGCGCACGCGGCGGCACAGTTATAAACGCGCGCGGCACAGCGCCCGGGGCAAAGGCCAAGTTTTTCGGCCTTTCAATCAGTAACGAAAAGGAAATAGTATATATTCTTACGCTCAAATCCGATAAGGATAAAATAATGCATGCCATCATGGAAAAAGCCGGCATGCATACGGATGCGCAAACGGTGCTGTTCTCGCTTCCGGTGGACAGCATGGTTGGTCTTAGGAGCCTTGCTCCCGAAAATGAGGATGAATAAAACAAACAGATTATGCTCCAAACGGCGGGATACTCTCCCCGCCGTTTTTTTACCCTACCGGTAAAAACGTGCATGTATTTTTATGTATATTTTATGCATGACCAAAATCTCTATTTATGCTCCAAATAATGCATATATGCACCGAATGAAGAATTCTGGTTCGGTACCAATAGCATCGGACAGGACCTTTGGAGCCGTATTTGGAAGGGTACCCGTACCAGCCTGTTCATAGGTATCTGCGTTGCCGTATGCAATATCGTCATCGGCCTGATACTCGGTTCCATTTGGGGCTACGCAAGAAAGCTGGACTGGTTATTTACCGAGATTTATAACCTATTTGACAACATACCATATACGGTATTGAGGATGCTGCTTATGTACATTCTCCGTCCGAGCCTTAAGACCATGATATTTGTCATGTGCCTCACCGGCTGGATAGGCATGACCAAGTACATTCGTAACCTTATCCTCATCTATCGCGACAGGGAATTCAATCTGGCTTCCCGCTGCCTTGGCACTCCCAGCTCCAAGATAATCGCCAAGAACATACTGCCGCAGCTCATTTCGGTAGTTATGCTTCAAACCGCGCTTGCCATACCAGATGCCATAGGTTCGGAAGTGTTCCTTACCTATATCGGCCTTGGCCTGCCGGTGGAGATCCCCTCCCTTGGCAACCTTATCAACGAAGGCCGTAAGGTCATGCTGGTGGCCGAGCAGAGGTATCAGCTGCTCTTCCCCGTGCTGATAGTGTCTGCCATAACCATTTCGTTCTACGCACTGGGCAATGCATTTGCCGATGCATCCGACCCGCGTAACCACAAGTAAGGAATGAGGTAACAATAATGGAAGACTATATCATAGAACATACTCCCGATTACAATAATCCTGTCCTTACCGTTGAAGATCTTGTGGTCAAGTTCAACCTGCGCGGCCAGGTGCTCACTGCCGTGCGCGGCATCAGCCTTGAGCTTTACAAGGGCGAAAGCCTTGCGATAGTCGGCGAATCCGGCTCGGGCAAAAGCGTGTTCACCAAGACCTTTATGGGATTGTTGGACAATAACGGCTGGATAGACAACGGCCATATATATTATCATGATTATGATTTGACCACATTCAAGAAGGAAAAGGATTGGACAAAGATTCGCGGCCAGCGCATAGCAATGGTGTTCCAGGATCCTATGACCAGCCTTAACCCGCTGAAGACCGTAGGTAAGCAGATTCAGGAAGCCTTTACGCTGCACAATAAGGTCAGCAAGGCTGAAGCCAAGGCGAGAACGCTTGAGCTGCTGGCGGATGTTGGTATCCCCGAACCCGAAAAACGCTATAAGCAGTATCCGCATGAGTTCTCCGGCGGTATGAGGCAAAGGGTCGTTATAGCCATAGCAATGGCCTGCGTACCGGAAATCCTGATATGCGACGAACCCACCACCGCGCTGGACGTTACCATTCAAGCGCAGATACTGGACCTGCTCAAAAAGCTGCAGGCTAAATACGGCCTTACCGTCATATACATCACGCACGACCTTGGCGTGGTTGCAAACGTGGCCGACCGTATCGCCGTAATGTATGCGGGCGACATAGTTGAAATAGGTACCTGTGACGAGGTATTCTACGATCCTAAGCACCCCTACACCTGGGCGCTGCTTTCCAGCCTCCCGCAGCTTGGCATAAAGGGCGAGGATCTTTACTCCATTCAGGGTACCCCGCCGAACCTGTTCCAGCACATTCAGGGCGATGCCTTTGCTCCGCGTAATCCGCAGGCGCTGAAGGTTGACTTCGTGGCGCGTCCGCCGTATTTTGAAGTCACACCCACCCATAAGGCGCGCACTTGGCTGCTCGATCCCAGAGCGCCCAAGATAGATCCGCCGCTGCATCTTAAGAACATAATGAACCTGAACAGAGGAGGCGACCTGAGCAATGGCTAAGGATTTGACAGATGTATTGGTAAGCGTTCGCAATATGGAGGTCACCTTCGGTTCCAAACGCCATCCGTTCGTAGCCGTGCACGATGTCAGTTTTGACATATACAAGGGCGAAACGTTCGGTTTGGTCGGCGAATCCGGTTCCGGTAAAACCACCATCGGCCGTGCCATAATCCGCATCAACCCAATGTCCGCCGGCGAAGTATTGTTCAACGGCGAACGCATAAGCGGCAAAATATCCAAGGAATTGGATAAGCAGGTCACCCAGAATATTCAGATGATATTCCAGGACCCCATGGCAAGCCTTAACGAAAGGGCCAAAGTAGACTACATTGTAAGCGAAGGCCTGCAAAACGTACGCAAGGACCTGAGCAAGGAAGAGCGCAGCAAAATGGTTGAGCAGGCGCTGCTGGACGTTGGTCTGCTTCCCGAATTTGCCAGCCGCTTCCCGCATGAGTTTTCCGGCGGTCAGCGTCAGCGTATCGGCATAGCCCGCGCGCTGATAATGGAGCCTGAGTTCATAATTGCGGATGAACCCATAAGCGCGCTGGACGTATCCATCCGCGCACAGGTGCTCAATTTGATGAGCAAGCTGCAGAAGGAGCACGGCCTCACCTACCTGTTCATAGCGCACGATCTGAGCGTTATGCGCTTCATATGCGACAGGATAGCCGTTATACATAAGGGCGTTATAGTAGAACTGGCGGAAACCGAAAAGCTGTTTGCGCATCCGCTGCATCCTTATACAAGGGCTCTGCTTTCGGCCATCCCCCTGCCCGATCCTAAGAGCGAAAAGCACAAGAAGCTGGTCATATACGATCCTTCCTGCCACCATTACGAGACTGATAAGCCCGTATGGACAGAGATCGAGCCAGGCCACTTCATAATGGCTAACAAAGAGGAGCTTGAAAAGTACAACAAAATGCTTGGCAAATAAGTCAACATAAAGCTAAGGCCGGCGGAAATCATCCCGCCGGTCTTTCTATATGCTTTCAATTAAAGCGTTTTCGCCATCATAACAGCGTCGTCATTGCGCCATTCTTCGCTGAAGCCCATCCCCTTAAAAAGCGCAATGCTCGGATTATCCGCCACAATATCGTCGCACAGCTTCTCCACGCCGTTTGCCTTAGCCGCATCCATCAGCAGCCGCAACCCTTCCCTGCCGTAGCCTTTTCCCCTGTGCTTATGCTCTATTATTATGTTCACTATGTATTCGCCATAGCCTTCATCATAACGGTAGGAAGCTTCGCCCACAAAGCAATTCTCCTCCTCGCTGTAAATATAGCGGTAAAACTGCTTACCGTTTGCATCGTTCAAGCATCTTTCGTACCATTTCTCCCACTTTTCAGGCGGAAAATCTATTGTTCCGCCCCATTTAGCGTTGTATGCCATGGTATCGCTGTCCGCAATAAGCCTTTGCCTATATTCAAGCTGACCTATTTCCGGCTTTATCAGTTTCAGCATTCTTATACTCCCTTATATATCGCCATAATATGCTCCGCTGCCTTCATCCCGTCCACAGCCGCGCTTACTATGCCGCCCGCATAGCCCGCACCTTCGCCAACGGGATACAGCCCAGCCATGCGCGTGGCTTCGCCCGTTTCCGTGCGCGGTATCCTTACCGGTGAGCTTGTTCGGCTTTCCACGGCCGTTATAACAGCATCCTCCATGTCATATCCTTTCAGCCTGCGGCCGAAGTCCTTCAGCCCAAGCCGTATGCCTTCATACATAAAATCAGGCAGCACGCTATGCATATCCGCAACCTTGACTCCCGGGCGGTATGTAGGCTTCACCGATGCAAACGCGGATGCTTTGCCGTTAAGCGCGCCTACCGTGCATGCAGGGGCACGGTAATCCGCCCCGCCGGCAATGAATGCCGCCTTTTCAAGCCTTTCGCGGAAATCAAGCCCGCCGAGCGGCCCTGCCGAATAATCCTTCTCCCCTACCTGCACCACAACGGCTGCGTTTGAATTTTCTCCGTTGCGGGCATAGTAGCTCATGCCGTTAACAACCACCTGCTCCTCGCCCGATGATGATGCGACCACAACGCCGCCGGGGCACATGCAAAACGTGTATACTCCCCTGTCCCCTTGCTGGGACGTGAGCTGATACTCCGCCGCACCGAGCCGCGGATTGTCCATATGCTTGCCGTATTGCGCGCGGTCTATCATTTCCCGTGGATGCTCAATACGCACACCCGCTGCAAAAGGCTTCGGCACAAGTTCAACGCCAGCATTCAGCAGCAGTTCATATGTGTCCCTGCCGCCCTGCCCTGCTGCCAATATAAGCGCGCTGCATTCTATGCGTTCTTCGCCGTGCGGCGTTTGCACTATTGTCGCGGCTATGTGGTTGTCTTCGCGCTCTATGCCGCTCAGTTTTGCTTCAAAGCGCACTTCGCCGCCAAGTGCAGCAATCTCCTGCCGCATGTTTCTAACAGTCTCTATAAGCCTATCCGTGCCTATATGCGGCTTCGCCATCACAGTTATCTCCTCCGGCGCACCGAAGCGATGCAGCAGCTCTATAACCTTATGCGCACGCGGGTCCTTTATGCGCGTTGTCAGCTTGCCGTCCGAAAATGTGCCCGCTCCGCCTTCGCCGAACATTACGTTGCTTTCCGTGTTCAGCTTGCCCGTCCGCCAGAACGTTTCGACGTCCCTTCGCCTGTCGTCCACACACTTGCCGCGCTCAAGCACTATCGGCTTATAGCCGTATTTCGCCAGCGTATATGCTGCAAAAAGTCCCGCCGGGCCAAGCCCTACCACTATTATTGGCTTATCGAGCGGCTTTATACCGAATATGGGTTCACCCAGTTTAAGCGGCTGCGCAAGCGCAACCCCCTTCTTCGCAAGGCGTGCTTCATCCTGCGGGCTTAGCATTACTTCAAGCGTATAGTTGAACGATATGGCATCCTTCTTGCGCGCATCAAGCGAAATCCGCACCACGCGCAGTCCCAGTATTGCCTTTGCAGGAACGGCAAGAGCCCTCGCCGCGTGTATGCTCAGCGAGGACTCGTTTTCTTCTATCGGTAATTTTATCTGGTTAAGAACTATCGGCATATTAATGTATTGTAACGGATACCGTGTCTATGCTCATAACACAGGTAAGCTCGTTCTTCATTTCCTCCTTAGGCAGCCTTATTTCTACCGGAACCTGATGCACGCCCGCTTCAAGCCCGCTCAGGTCGATATACAGTTCAATATCGCTCCTGTCTATTTGGTTAAGCAGGCTCACCCTGCCGTGCAGATATACGTCCACGGCTTCAACGTTCGGCTGCGCATTCAGTTTGCGGCCAAGATGCTCCACGTTTATCGGCACGCTGTTGAACATAGCCTCGTCGGTCTTTTCACGAATATTTATATACAGACTCACCGTGTCGTCGTCAAGCAGTCTTACGCCCTCGGGTATTACCAGCGCAGCGTCCTGCACAATGCTTTCCGTAACGCCTGAAACGTCTATAAAATCAATACCTATCGAATCGATAGCGTCCAGCACATCCTGCTCGCCCACTATGCGCACCTTGCCGGTTCCGTTAACACCGTAGCCCACAAGTTCATAATTCTTCGGGATATTATCCTTGCCTTGTATTGCGCTTTCCACGTCTATGGGCACTGTTTTCATGGGCAATACTTCCATACGTGCCGTTACGGAAGGCAGCTTGCTGTAAAACAGATCCGCATCCAGTTCATTGCCTTCATTATCGTAAAGCGTAAGAAGAACCGATTTATTTATGCTGCTTGTGGCCGAATCTATGTTCAGCACGCCCTTGGCGCTGTCTATCCGGCTGACGTATTCAAGCGGGCCTTCAATGTCTATCATGTTCCGGCTATATATAACATCCCCGGCCCAGTAGCCTTCATCCAGTTCTCCTTCAAGGTCTATTTCAACCGGTATTGACCTTGAAACAAGGTTATCCACGTTCACCTTTATATGGTCAGGCGATACGCTTACCGTGGTGCCTATTGCGCTGCGCGCGGTAATTATTACCTCGTGCTCACCCGTAGCGGTTATGTTTGAAAGGTTTATGCTGGCGGTAATGTCGTCCGCGGTGAGATCGGAATATGATGTTAGCTGCGTGCTTACGCGCACGGTAACGCTGCCGTAGTCCTTATCGCCGGACAATACCAGCTTACGCGCAATAAGATCGGCCCCGCCTTCTACGCTTATCGGCACATTTGTCAGCGTTTTGGTGCGCTGCGGATTTTCGCTCATCAATACATATCCCCAAAGGAGCATTGCAAATATGAGCGACACTATTTTAAGCGCAAGATTTTTGGTAAATGCGTTCTTCAGCCATGTTTTGAGCGCAGAGCCTGTGTTAGTGCTTTTCTTCATTTTTAACCCTCCGCTTCAGCAGCGCGAGCGGCGATGCACCGCCGCGCACAAATATGGTTTCCAACAGATCCTTCAGCGCGCGGTTATCAACGTAGCGCACAAGCTTGCCGTCTCGTGCATAGGATATAACGCCGGTTTCCTCGCTTACAACTATCGTAATGCTGTCGGACACAGTGGATATTCCAAGCGCGGCGCGGTGCCTTGTGCCAAGCTCCCTTGCAACGCTCATGTTCTCTGCCAGCGGCAGTATACACGCCGCGGCAATTATCTGCCTGTCCCTTATTATCATTGCGCCGTCATGCAGCGGCGTATTGGGTTCGAATATGTTTTCAACCAGCGGGGCGGATATCACGCCATCTATGCGCGTGCCTGTCGCGGCAATATCGCCCAAGGCCGTCTTTTGCTCTATTACTATAAGCGCGCCAACCCTGCGCTTTGCCAGATCCGTTATTGCAAGCTGCAATTCGGAAACTATTGTTGAATCCTCCTGGCTAAAACCGTTAAGCACGGATTTATCGAACAGATTGCCGCGGCCAATGTGCTCAAGCGCGCGCCTGAACTCCGGCTGGAACAGCACCACAGCCAGTATTAAGCCGCTACTGAGGAATGAACTTAAAAGCCAACTTAATGTTTGTATCTGCAACAAATCGCACACAACGGCGCACAGGAACAGTATTCCCATTCCTTTAAGCACCTGATATGCTCGGGTCTCCTTAGTCAATACTATCAATTTATAGATTATTATGGCTATTACAATTATATCGATAAGATCCAGTATGCGGATCTGACTCAATCCGGAAGCAATAGCCTTTGCAAATACGTCATATGACAAGGCGAGCGCACCCCTTTCCGCCGGAAAGCCCGGTACATTATTTGTTATTATACATTATAATCATTTCAAAATAAACGGCTGTACGCGCGCGTTTACCATTTGTTCATAAGTGAAGAGCACATCATTTTTTATTCAACGTTTTAAGCAGCCCTTCAAGCTTTTCTATATCAAGGCATAGGTCTTCGTATTCGTTGCTCAGTTCGCTTAATTTTGGGTCGCACAGTTTGCCGTTTTTATCCATGCACTCCTCGCCCATGATGTTTATGCGATCTTCCATAAGTATAGCCTGGGTTTTAAGCTTTTCGAGCATCTCAAGCGTAAGCCCTTCATAAGCAGGTTTTTTTGTCCCTTTACGCGGATCCATTACCGCATCCCCCTTTTTCGGATAGGCTTATATATATTGTAACATATCCTTTCGCCTTATGGAACAGGTTAAAATGATGCTTTGCAATACTTTTTTGACCGTTTTCTATTTATTGGGCGACAGATATGCGCTATAATGTAATAAAGAAGCGAGGTGCGGCAATGCAATGAAGAGCATAGACAGGTTCGAGGGCGACATAGCCATAATAGATGACGACGGAAAACTGTACGGCATGCGGCGTGATATGCTGCCATCCGATGCCGCGGAGGGCGACATTATAGCCGCCGATGAGCACGGCAATATTACAATACAAAAAGAAGCCACCGATGCCTGGCGGCTTTCTTTAAGGCAGCGGTTAAAGCTGCTGAGCGATGAAATTGAGAGGGACTGAGAATCCATTCCTTTTTTATATAAGCGATATTATGAACAGCGCAAGCGGCAGCATCGCCATAATCAGGGCGGCTATGGCCGCGGATGCAGGCCCTTTTTTGAAAGAATACACGGCGTATGCCGCCGAATACATTTCCGCCGCGGCAAGCGCAATAACATATGCTGCCATAATTTAACCTCCAAGCGAGTTTATTTCTTCATTTTCAACGTAAAGCGAAACATCAAATTCCATATTCAGCTCAGGATACCGGCTTTTCCAGTCGTATTGCTCCCAATCCTCCGCGCTATGGAACTTCATTGCCGCATACTTGCCTATTTCGTAAGCGTCGCTGTTCATGCCGCGGCATAGCGTGAACACCCTTTCAAGCTCGCGTTCCATATAATCCTCAAGCATCGGTTTAACCTCCCGGTTCCATTTGTTGTAATCCATGTCCTCCTCGCCGCATTCAATGTGGCATTGCAGCCTTACACTCATTTTGGCGTAAGGCGCATCGTCCTCTATTGAAAGTTCAACTTTGGGCGTCCCGCCGCCCTTGAGTAAAAGCACCATGTGCCCTTCTCCGCCTTCGTGATGCAATGTTAGCCTGCCCGCGCGGAACATGCCTTTGGCCATAAGAATTATTTCCGTGTCACGCCCGCTGAGCACACCCTTCATCGTTCCGCCGTCGAACACAGCGCAGCCCATGTAATATGCTCGCAGTCCGCCCGTGCGCTCAACTCCCGCCGTGGTGCTGTTTGGGTTCAGTTCGCTGTCCTGACTGCTTCCGGTTATTTCTTCATTCGGTATAGAATCATCCGTTGCGCCGAGCGTAACTATGTTGTCCCCGCGTTTGGCGTTCACGTTTTGGGTGAACATGGCAATGTTTGTTATAGGCGTAAGGCCTTCGGACACATAGTCGCGCAGTATTGAATACTGCCGCTTTGATGTATTCGGGTTATCCTTGCTCACAACGCCTATGCAGTAATCAAGGCTGTCTCCAAGCACAACCATAAGCTTAGTTGAGCGGCGCACGCCAAGATTTTTGAACGATTCGTCTATAAAGCGTGATATGTATCCCGTCTCTGCCACATCCTTTGAAAACAGCATATAGTTCGCCCTGCCGAAATTCAGCTGATACGGCACGCCAACCTCTATAACGGCCACAGCGTCGTAAATATTGTTTCCTTCCGCGCTGAGCACAACGTTTTCCGCGTCGCTTTCGCCCTGCGATGCGCCTTCTACCTGCACAATAAAGCAGAAGCGGTAATCATACGTTTCGCCCTTGTCCACGCCAACGGTCATAACGTAGCCGTATTCATCTATGGCAACGTAACTTATGCATCCCGCCATATTGAGCGCTGCAAAGGCAGCCGCCAGCGCTAAGCATATTGCTTTACTTATCCGCTTCATATGCCTTGCCCTTCCCTCCAAAGCGCATCAGCCCCGCTATCGCTGCCAGTATAAACGGCACGCCGGCCACAAATGCGTAATCATACAAAAAATCTATGCTCCGCTGTATTATACCTGCCTCAAAGCGGTGATTAACCCTTAGCGCAGCCAATATAAACGCGCTCACGCCCACGACCGCCGGGCGGATGTCCTGCCCCGATGTGCGGCGGGTGATTATAAGCGCCGCGCAGTATATATAATACGCCGCCGCAATAAGCGCAGCTATCATGTAAAAGAACAGGTTCATCTGATCCAGCCTGAAAAGATAGCTTTCGCGCATGACTACCATTTTCATAAGATATATGGGCATTGCCATTTGGGATAGGTCTGTATATGTAAACGTTGCGCCAAGCGCAAATTGTATCATGAACACAAATGCCATGGCTATTCCGCTGCCTATAAGCGCGCCTTTTTTAACATTGCGCCCACCTTGAAGCGCACCCGAAACGCATATCAACCCAAGGAACGCGGCAACCGAATCCGCAGCGCGCGAAACCGTATCCATGCCAAGCTTGCCCAAATCCCCCGGGAACGGCGCAAGGCGGCTAATATCATAGGCTGGCAGCATTATTATAAGGCTAATCAGCACAAGCGCGCCGATCAACACACCGAATATCTTCGCCAGTCTGCTTATGCATTCAAGCCCCTTTATAGCCGCATACGCCACCGGAACAGCTATCCACAGCGCAACGCTTTCATACTCCGCCGCGGCAAACACGCGCCCGTGTATCAATATGCAAAATCTTGCCATCAGCCTATATGCGTACAGTATGAATATCAGCGCCGCAACAATGCTCAGCACGGTGCCTATCGCCTTGCCTGCGCACATATCAAATAATTCGTTCAAATTCCGCGCGCCTGTACGGCGCATTGCGCACCACATCAGCATAAACATTGCTAAGCTTACCGCTATGCTCACCGGCAGTGATATGAACGTTGCATCCCCGCGGGAATACGCCTTTTCGGAATCCAGCAGAAAGACGCTGCACGCCGTAATAGCCACCGCTGCAATGCAAGCGCTTTCCTGCAAGCCTATTTTGCCTTCGTTCAGCCTCATCTGCCGTCCTCCTCCGTATTGAGTATGTCCTTATGCCGGCTCATGTTATCTATCGGCCCGCGCAGTATCATTGGCCGCTTCGAATTTGCCTTCGGTGAATGCGGCGCAAGGAACGGCACGCCAAATGATTTGAGGGACGCCATCCATGCAACTATCACAAATGCCCCGCAGAACAGCCCCATAAGCCCCGCCAGCCACGATGCTATCACCAATATCACCCTCAGTACCGATGCTGAAAGCTGAGTTGAATAATCCGGAATGCAGAAATTGCCAAGCCCCGTCAGCGCGACTATTATAAGCATTACGGAACTTGCAAGGTTCGCCGTTACAGCGGCCTGTCCCAATATAAGCCCGCCTATTATGCCTATCGCCTGTCCGATAGACCCCGGCACGCGCATCCCTGCTTCGCGCACAAGCTGGAACACAAGCAGCAGAAACAGCATCTCCATGCCAATCGGCGCAAACACCATTTTGCGCGATGCTACAACCGTCGTAAGCACCTCAGATGACAGCAACGACTGATGATGCAGCGCAAGCGCAAGAAAGTATCCCGGCAGCAATATCGAGATTGCCGCTCCTATGTAGCGCACCATTCTTATAACGCTGCCCTGCACAACGCGCATTGTGCTGTCCTCCCCCGTAGCCATAAGGGTAAAAAGCGTTGCCGGCATAACATTCGCCATCGGACTGCCTTCAACTATAACTGCCACATGCCCTTCCATCAGCATTGCCGCCGTCCTGTCCGGCCGTTCCGTTGCAAGCAGCTGCGGAAAAACGGAATAAGTGTTGCGCTCGGTAAGCTGTTCAAGCGTGCCCGCATTAAAAACATACATGGCATTCACGTTTGCAAGGCGGCGCTTAATTTCATTCACCAGCGATTCATTCGCTATCCCTTCGCGATACATTATTGCCGCACGGGAGCTGCCCTCCTTGCCGTATGTACGCAGTTCCACCACCAGATCATCTGTGCGTACGCGGCGGCGGATAAGCGTTATGTTCGTCCTCAGGTTTTCTACAAAGCCCTCCTGCGAGCCTTTCACGACCTTTTCGTTGCTGGGCTCCTGTATGCTGCGGTGTTCATAGCTGCGAGTGTCCATAGTAAGCGCCGTCGTCTGCCCCTGAATAAACACGGCAGTACAGCCATCCATTATGGCTGTTTTTATTGTGTTCCAGCTTGTTTCCTGCTTCACTTCCGCCATGGCGAACACATTATTTGCAACGTATTCAACAAGCGGCGCATCATTAGGCAATTCCCTTTCGGGTATTCCCTGCCGCAGTATAAAATCGCTCACTAAGCTTTGGTCGCTCATGCCGTTTATGAACACAGCAAGCGCCTCTATCTGCCCGCAAAGTAAAAAGCGCCGCATTACCATATCCGGATTTATCTCCGCGTGCATCTCCGTTTTGAGCCGTTCTTCGTTGGCGGATACGTCGCAGTTTATCGTGTCGTTCGCGTTTTCTATTGCTCCCGCGGCGTCCTTATGCGCCCTTCCTGCGCTGCCGAAAAAACCAGGCTGCCCGCCTTCGGTCTCAAGCAGTTCAAATTCATCGTAGCTCCTGCCGAAGCTGAATATGCGCTTTATTATATTCAATAAAAATACGCCTCCCTTTATCCATACAAGCTATATAAGCAAGTATTGGCAAAAAGAGACGTAATGATACCGTTTTTATATTCAGTTAGTGTTTTTTGCCCGCGCTGTACGCTTCCTGAACGCAGCGCTGATGCCGCGGGCATTCCTTGCTGTTCGCATGTACCTTGGAATGATACAGATGGATGCAGAAATGCCCGTCAAAGCCATTGGATGGGGTCGGGTTAGCCATATGCGGCATTGTATGCATGCTTGCGGCGACCGTTTTGCCGTTATATGTTACCCATATCGGCCTGCGATTCCATGAGAAGCCCTCCAGGCTCTTTATAATGGATGTGTCATATTTGGTTATAGGTTCGCTGTCCGCATGGTACCAGCCGCCGAAGCGCTTGGCGCGGAAGCTTTTGCCCGTGCGCACGTCCGTAACGGTAAAGCGCGCGCCCTTATGCAGCCATTCGTTGCCGCCCTTGAACCAATCAAGCAGCACCACTGTGCCTTTAAGCCTATAGAAGTCTGCGTTCGCTTTTTCAAGCTTATTTGAACTGTCATACACAGTTGAAAGCGTTGCGCTGCCGGCTATGCCGTCTGCGGAAAGGCCCATCGCCTGCTGATATTCCATAACCGCCTTACGCGTTTGGGATGTGAACGTTCCGCTTATATTATCCTTTGTTAAAAAGCCGCGGTCGTAAAGCGCGCGCTGAAGCTTCATGACCTCCTCGCCCTTCATGCCCTGCTTCAGCATTCCCATGCCCGCAACGGCCGACGATGATATGGTCACATCCGTGCGGTGTATATAACCCGCATGGCTATCCACCACAGCATAGTACCATTCGCCTATAAGCGCCTTTACCTTCAATCCCTGCCCGGCTGCAAGGGAACAAACAACATATGAATTTTGCGACGGCGCGCCCATCAGCACGGCCGTATCGCTCACGGCATACGCTCCGCGGCTGCCGGCGGAATTGGTGAACACATAGTCCTTGCGAACATAGCCCAGCACATCGCCGAATTTTACTCGGTACCAATTGCCGTCCTCCGCAAGCACGGTTACTGCCTCGCCACAGTTCAGCTCCGTCAGCGCGTCGCTCTTTGTATCGGGCGATTTTCTCACCTTAACGCCATCCGCCATTATTTGACCCGTTTCGCCGGCCTCTTCCGCGCGTGCCGTGCCGCCGGTGTTTATCACCGCGCCAGGTATGCCTATCACCAGCGCCGCAAGCACAAGCCATGCAATTATGCGCTTCATGCCATGCCCTCCTTTATGTATTGCCCAAGCTTTACTATGTCCTGCCGCATTGTTTCAACAAGTTCCCTATTATATATGCCGCTTGCCGGATGATACAACGGGAACAGAGCTATATTATTGCCGCCTATGTTCACGTTCATAGCCTGGCCGTGCGCCTCTCCTATCTTTGGCGCCGCTACGCCGCTTATCCTTGCCATGGATGCAAGGGGACTGTTGCCAAGCGTGGCTATAACACGCGGACGCACCGCAATAATTTCGCTTTTCAGCAGTTCTTCTCCCGAAGCAAGTTCTTTTGCCGTAGGCGTGCGATTAGCCACGCTGCGCGCACCGCGCTTTATCGGGCGGAATTTCACCGCGTTTGTCACGAACACGTCGCCGCGCGCTATGCCCGCAAGCTCAAGCAACTCGTTAAGCTGCCTGCCCGCCTTTCCAACGAACGGATGCCCAGCCGCAGCTTCCTCCCGCCCGGGCGCTTCGCCGATCAACATCAATTGCGGCATAAGCGGCCCTTCGCCGAACACCGGGTTCAGATAGTCCCCATTGTTCTGCGTACTTAGCCCCGAAAGCCTTACCCGTTCGGCATCATAAAGTAAACGAAGCGCGTCAGTCATCCGGTCCTCCCCAGCCGCCGCTCATGCTGCCGGTATTCCCGCCAACGGTGACGTTTGCCGGCGGCGGATAATCCGAACTGATAACGCTGTAATTGTATTTAAGCCTATCATAATAGCTTTGTATAAACCCGTGCCCTCCGGAAGATGCAAGGTAGCTTTCAAGCTGCTCTATGCCGCTTTCGAGCGTTGCCCTGTCCGTATCGGGCAAATTCTGCACCTTGGCAAGATAATCCCGCACGGTGGCTATAAGGTTCTTTGCATCGGTTTCGGCATAGCCGCCGAAAAGCCCGCTGCCGCTCCAGCTTGAGTAATGCACGCTGCACATGCCGCCCGCAGTATACATTCCGTATTCCGCCACCGGAACATCGCTGTATACAAGGTTAGGCAGGTATTTTATAAGTATCAGCGGGTCATATTTCTTGTACCGCGAGGTTGAGGAAATGATCGCAACGCTTTGATACTGTATCCCGTCTGCCGGGCAGTAAGGCCCTGCGGCCTGGCCGGACGCGGAGCAGATGCCCGCAAGCGCATGCATATCGCATGATTCAACAGGCACGCTGTCGCTCGCAAACCAGTCCGTCACCGGCACGTGACCCGATGCATCAAACGCGCAGGCTTCCGTGGCAAGCTTTCCGCTGAGCGAACATACCGTCCGCTGCACAAGCCCCAGTTCAACGGGCGATGCGTCGATTATCTGCTTATCGGGCAGCTCGTTGAGTATCTCTTTCATAAACGCCCGCCATATGGGCGCCGCCACCTTGCCGCCGGTGGAGCCTTTGGGCAGCTTATATTCATACTTATCCGGCCCTACCCATACAACTGCGGTATAATATCCGGTCATGCCGGCAAAATACGCGCTGCCGTAGTCCGAATTGGTGCCGGTCTTTCCGGCAACGGTCATGCCCTTTATCTTCGCCGCGGTACCCGTGCCGCTTTCAACGGCTTCGTGCAGTATATCCACCAGCATATAAGCAGTAGTGGGCTTAAACACCTGCTGCTCCGTCCTAAGCTTTGATGAATCCAATATCACTTTGCCGTTTTGGTCCACAACGCGGCTGAAGGACACCGGCTTTATATATTTGCCCTCGTTGGCTATTGCGGCATAAGCGCCCGCCATCTCTATCGGCGTTATGCCCATTGCACCCAGCGCAAGGCCGCTGCCCGTTGTCTTTATGCGGGACGGGTCAACTCCAAGCTTTGCAAGATAATCCGCGCCTGTTTGCAATGACACATCCTCAAGCAGAGTCCTTGCCGCCGCCACATTGAGCGAGGACACCACGCCGCGGCGCAGCGTGATTATGCCTTCATATTTTTCAGAACCTATCGCGGGATAGCCCGTTTCCGTATCCCAGCCGACTATCGGATCGGGAATATTTACCACTGCGGACGCCGGAGACAGTCCCAAATCAAGCGCAGGGCCATATACGCTGAGCGGCTTTATGCTTGAGCCTACTTCCGTCGCGCTTTGATACGCCCTGTTCCAGCCTTTGCGGACTTCCGGCGCTTCGCGGCCGCCGACTATCGCCCTCAGTTCGCCCGTCTTTTGATCTATCACAACGGCGGCGGACTGCGGTATTTTATCTTCGCCCGCTGCGCCGCTCACGCCCGGGTAATCCTCCCATGTGGCAAGCGTGTTCTGCACAATGTGCTGCATTTCGGTATCTACCGTAAGATATATCGAATATCCGCCGCGGCTCAGTTCGCTTTCTATTGCGGAGCGGTTTGCGGACGTATCGAGCAGCCCGCGTTCCTCCAGCAGATAATCCTCAATATCCCTTATGGCGTATTCAACAAAGTAGAGCATATCATCCACCTTATTGCTCTGCCGCTTTTCAACAATATACACCTTGTCGTTCAGCGCGGTCTGCATTTGGTCGTATGTTATGAAGCCCGCCTGATACATGCGCTTTATTACCGTATCCGTGCGCGAATTGGTAATATCCATCTTGTTCTGCCCGGCCTTATCGCCAGAAGTATACGTCCGCGAATATGTGTTGCGCCTGGGGTCGTAACTATTGGGCGCTTTTATCATGCCGGCAAGCATTGCGCATTCGCGTATGCTCAGCTCGGAAAGCTCTTTGCCGAAATAATCCTTCGCCGCAGCCTTCATGCCGTAATTGGATTGGCCAAGGTATACGTCGTTCAAGTACGCTTCAAGGATTTCATCCTTGTCCATTGCATTCTCCACCTGGAGTGCAAGGTACGCTTCCTGTATCTTCCTTCGGTAGCTGACTTCGCTTGTGAGGAGCTTATTTTTGACCAACTGCTGGGTAAGCGTGCTTCCGCCCGCATCGCTCGATGCACTGAGCGACCCCACTACAGCCGCAAACAGCCGCTTATAGTCCACGCCGCCGTGCCTGTAAAACCTTACGTCCTCAATGGCTATAACGGCGTTTTTAAGCATATCGGGCACGGCTTCTATATCCACCCAGTCGCGGTATTCATAGCCCGCGAACGTGGAGATCAGTTTGCCGTTCACGTCATATATATACGATGTTCTGTCGCTCTTTGTAAGCAGGGACACGTCAAGTTCAGGCGTTGTGTCTATATAAGCCTTGGCAACGCCAAGCACCAATCCAAGCCCCGCGCAGCCCAAAAGCAGCACGCCTATCAGCATGAATTTGCACGTTGTAAAAAACACGCTCAACACAAAAGGTCTGCTCCCCTTGCGCTCAACGAACAGTTCTTCAACCTCTCGCTCCCCGCCGCGCGCGCGCGCCGAATGCATGAATGCGCTTGTTACGCGGGAACGGATATTGCCGAATACCTCTTTTAGCTTTTCCTTCATCTATATACAATCCGCCTATTTTCCTATATTAGTTTTTTTATTATATCATTTTTGCTTCTTAGGCTCAATACTTAGGGGCGCGTGCATATGTTGAATTAACACAGTAGCCATAATTCGCCGCAAAAAGGAGGATGCACAGCCCCATGGAAACCACGCCCACATTAAGGAAAAACCACCGCGCGTTAAGGCGCTTGCTCATCTGCATAGGCGCGGCCGCGATATTGATAGGTGCCCTGTTCACATGGCTCGGCGCAAACATGCGCAGCGCAATGACCGCCCTTGCCACGGCAAGAATACGCTCCGTTGCGGCAAAGGCCATGAACGACGCAATATTGGACACCATGCAGCAGGACGAGAACTATACCGAACTTCTGCACATACGTGAAAACGGCAGCAAGGTATATATGGTGCAGGCCGATCCGCGGCAAATGAACCTTTTGAGCGCACAATGTGCGGAAGCGGCGCAGCAGCGCATAGCCGCCCTTGGCGAGCAAGGCATAGCCATACCGCTCGGCACGATAACGGGAATTTCATTCCTTTCCGGCAAGGGGCCGGCCATTCATGTTTCATACACGCCCGCCGGCAGCGTGCAGAGCCAGTTTTCATCGGAATTCACCTCCTCCGGCATAAACCAAACGCTCTACCGTGTAAATATAAAGCTCACGGCGAGCATACAGCTTGTTATGCCCGGCATATATGAGCTTATCCGCGTAAGCACGGAAGCCGCTATAGCCGAAAACATAATTGCGGGCGAAGTGCCGCAGGTTTACACGAACGTGGCAAGCGAAGAGGATATGCTGAACCTTATTCCGACGGATCTTCCCTAATTTACATTTTATACATAGCGTTTATTCCTGCTTTTGTGCTATAATCATGGCATGAAAAAGCTGATTTGTACAATATTGATATTGAGCATGGCCTTTATAAGCACCGTGGCGTATGCGGACCCAACGCCCTCCCCTTCGCCTGAGCAGACAGACGCTTATTCCGGCGAACTGATAAGCTACGGCATAACGGGCGAAACGGTGGTTCGCATACAGTTGAGACTAAGAGAGCTTGGCTATTTTAACTATAAGCCCACCGGCAGCTTCCAGAACATGACCGTTGAAGCCACAAAGCGCTTTCAGCAAAAGCAGGTTGACAGCCAAGGTCAGCCTATCATGAGCGACGGCACTGTGGGCGCGCAGTCAATGGGGCTGCTGTTTTCGCACAGGGTGCAGCGTGCAGATATAGCCGCAAAGATACCCATAGGCAAGCAGCTAAGCGGACAAGCCACGCTTACGGGCGAGCTGATGGAATGGAGTGCAGTGAAAGACCTGCTGGTCGCGGGTTCGGGCTATACCATAACGGACTACAACACAGGCGTTACATTTATGATGGTATACACCGGCGGCGAAGGCCATGCGGAGGTTGAATGCCGCACGGCGGAAGATACGGCGATTTACCTTGAAGCATTCGGCGGCGAATTCAATTATTCAAAGCGGCCGGTTATAGTTACAATAGGCGCAAACAGCGTTGCGGCTTCGCTTCAGGGCCAGCCGCACGGCGAGGACACGGTTGCGGCAAACGATATGGACGGCCATGCCTGTTTATACTTCTCATCCTCCACTTCCCACGTTGCATCGCTGCCGGACGTTGAGCATCAGGCACAGGTATATAAAGCCGCAGGAAGGAATTAAGAAAAGTCGCCGTATACCAACGGCGACCTGCATAAAGAAAGCGAGCATTACGAACGCTATTAAATATGTTGTTGACGATAAGCTACCCTTAAATAGGGTAGCTTTTGAATTCCTCCGCAAGCACTGCCTTGGGGAATGCCGCGCGCACCTGGCGCATAAGCTCGCTGTGATCCGTGCGCCCACCCCAAAGATGGCTGCACAGCAGCATATCAACATTTGCCGCGGCGGCAAGATTTCCCGCCTGTGCTGCGCTCAGGTGTGCAGCTATAGGCCGCATGCCAAGTTCTTCATTAAGATAGCACACGTCTGCCAGCAGCATATCCGCCCCGCTCGCAATATCCACCATGTCGTGCCGCATTCCCGTGTCCCCGGTATAAAGCAGACGCTTGCCGCCGTATTCAACGCTTATTGCATAGCTTTCCACCGGATGCGTCATGCGGTAAAACGTGAACGTTATCCCTTCGTATCTCAACTTCGCGCCGTCCTTTATGGCAGTCATATCAAATACGCCGCTGCCGCTGAGCAGCCTATACTCCTCCCGCGGTTCAGCCGGCGCTATCACGGGCACCGGCGGCTGGTGGCACAACGAGCGCGCACTGAGCTGCTCCAGCGCATAGCGGAAAATAAGCATATCCGCCATATGGTCGCTGTGCAGATGGCTGAGCACCACCGCGTCCACATCAAGCCGCGGCAGCAGCCCATACAGCCGCGAAAACACTCCGCTGCCGAAATCCAGCATTATATTCTTGCCGCCGCATTTCAAAAGATAACCCGAGCAGGCCTCTCCCGGCGCAGGAAACGGGCCGCAGCGGCCCAAAACAGTCACTTCCATAGCACTTACCTTCCGAATAAACAAATTAGTCATATCAACGCTGCCCTTATTATGCGAACAATAGCCCTTTGCTATGCGGAGAATTATACACCAATATGCATCCGTGCGGAAAGAAAATAATTATTTTACAAAATTAGCGTATATACGACAAAACAAGTGGAAATAATATGCAGGAATAAACGCGCCGTTTATAGAAAACCAAACCGCGCGACAAGCGAACGATATACGCAAAGGAGGAAGCGCCATGCAGATGGAGATTGAAGCGGCGGGAGATAGACTGACCGCGCGCATAAAGGGCGAACTGGATCACCACAGCGCCGCGCAGGCACGCGCACAGTTGGACGCGCTGCTGACGGACGAAAGGATACGCGAACTGAGGATAGACCTGAGAGGGCTTACGTTTATGGACAGCTCCGGCCTGGGCGTGATACTGGGCCGATACAGGGTTATTGCCGGTAGGGGCGGTCGGGTGCTTATAGGCGGCGCCAACCGCGCCATAGACCGTATACTGCGTATGGCCGGCATATACACGCTGGCAGAGCACATGGATATATAGGGGGAGAGAACGATGGTAAGCAACGAGATGAGCATAACTTTTCCTGCGCTTTCGCGCAACGAGGCCTTTGCACGGAGCGTGGCGGCGGCGTTCATGGTGCAGCTTGACCCAACAATAGAGGAGCTGACAGACGTGCGCACGGCGATAAGCGAGGCCGTGACAAACGCCATAATACACGGCTATTCGCAAAAAGGCGGCACGGTGCGCATGGATTGCAGCATAGACGGCGACGTATTCACCGCGACAATTACCGATAAAGGCCGCGGCATAGCGGACATAGAACAGGCCATGCAGCCGTTTTTCACCAGCGCGCCCGATCTTGAGCGCAGCGGGATGGGCTTTTGCGTTATGCAGGCGTTTATGGACAGCGTGGACGTGAAAAGCACGCCCGGGGAAGGCACTAAGGTGACCATGACAAAAAGAATAGGCCTGGTGAGGGCCGATGGATGAGCGGCAGATAAACACAAACGGGCAGTTTTCCTCCGCATTGACGCGCACGCTTATAAGCCGCGCGCAGCAGGGAGACGAGCAGGCAAAGGAGCAGCTGGTCACAACGAACGCGCCGCTTGTAAAAAGCGTTGCAAAGCGATTCATGAACCGCGCCATAGAATACGACGACCTTTACCAGATAGGCTGCATGGGCCTGATAAAGGCCATTGCGCGCTTTGATCTCAGCTACGACGTAAGGTTTTCAACATATGCCGTGCCGATGATAGCGGGCGAAATAAAGCGCTTTTTGCGCGACGACGGCATGATTAAGGTCAGCCGGTCGCTCAAGGAACTGGCAGCGCGGGCCGCGGCCGTACGCGAAAAGTTGATAGATACTCACGCACGCGAACCGAGCGTTGCCGAAATCGCAGCCGAGCTTGGCGTGGACGCGGAGGACGTAGCCGAAGCGCTTGAGGCGGCGCGGCCGTATGCATCCATATACGAACCCGCATACGGCGCGGAAAGCGACGCAATGCTATTGGATACCGTTGGCGGCGCGTGCAGGGAGCTGGACAGCGCAACGGACCGCGTTGCGCTGAAGGAACTGCTTAATACACTTTCAGCAAGGGAGCGGACGATAATAACCCTGCGCTATTTTTCGGACCAAACGCAGACGCAGGTGGCAAAGTCGCTCGGGATATCGCAGGTGCAGGTATCGCGCCTTGAAAACGCGATATTGCAACGGTTAAGAAAATTGGTATAGAAAAAGGGACTGCATCAGTTTTGAACGCAGTCCCTTTCTGTTTCGTTATGCTATTTTCTAAGCGCCTTTGGCTTGGATAGTATTTCACTATACAGTATGCCCTGTATTATCTTTTCGCGGTCGCCCATGTCCACGGCATAAGCCGCACGCTGCTCCGCGCCGGAATATGCATCCTCGGCTTCGGTATAGCGTTCCTCGCACTTTGCTTCCCTGCCGGATATGCTCGCTTCCGTATGGCTGTGGTGCGATTCCGTCATGGGCTTCACGACATGGTTAAGCGAAGGTTTGGGCATTGTTTCCCGCGTAAGCGGCGGCCTTTTCAGTCCTCCCCCGCCTTCGGTCGATCTGCCTTCGCTCGAAGCATAGTTCATGCTTCCGCTCTGCGCGCGTGCCGCGCCGCATTGGCGGCAGAATTTGCTGTTTGCAGTGTTCCTGTATCCGCAGCCGCACGTCCATGCGCCGTTTTGGCTTACGCCAACGGTGGGCGCAACTCTCGGCGCCGCAGCCTGCGTTTTGGCATGGAGCGATGATGTTTCGGCCTCGGCTTCCGCCACGTTTTCGTTCAGCTTACGCTGGCGCTGCGCCTGCTGCTGAGCATTCGCCTTTTTGGCAATCGCAGCATATACCACCCATGCTATCGCTATCAGTACAAATATGCCCGACACGGCCTATCCCTCCTTTCCGTTGGGGTACAAGCTTTCCGGCTTATTCGTGTTTTGCGGGTGTGGCTGCTCCGCCTGCGATGGATTCGCGCATCTTGGTGTCGCTTATAACATTCTGCATGTTGTAATAATCCATCACGCCCAGCTTACCGTCGCGGAAGGCGGCGGCTATGGCCTTGGGAACCTCAGCCTCGGCCTCTATTACCTTGGCGCGCATACCAGCGACCTCCGCCTTGTTCTCCTGCTCCTGAGCAATGGCCATTGCGCGGCGTTCCTCCGCCTTGGCCTGCGCTATGCGCTTATCGGCCTCCGCCTGGTCTATCTGCAGCTGCGCGCCCACGTTGCGGCCAACGTCCACGTCCGCAATGTCTATGGACAGTATTTCAAAGGCGGTGCCCGCGTCAAGGCCCTTATTCAGCACGGTTTGGGATATAAGGTCCGGATTTTCAAGCACGTCCTTATGGCTGGTGGAAGAGCCTACGGTGGTAACTATGCCTTCGCCGATACGGGCGATTATGGTTTCCTCTCCCGCGCCGCCGACAAGCCTGTCTATATTGGCGCGCACGGTAACGCGCGCCTTTGCACGCAGCTCTATGCCGTCCTTAGCTATGGCGGCTATTACGGGGGTTTCTATAACCTTGGGGTTAACGCTCATCTGAACGGCGTTTAGCACGTCGCGTCCGGCAAGGTCAATTGCGCAGGCACGCTCAAAGTCCAGCGGTATGCCCGCGCGCTGGGCGGCTATCAGTGCGTTTACAACCCTATCCACGTTGCCGCCGGCAAGGTAGTGCGCTTCAAGCTTATTCAGCGGAACGTCCATGCCCGCCTTGGTGGCCTTTATCATTGGGTTGATTATGCGGCTGGGCGTGACCTTACGGATGCGCATGGCCGCAAGCTGGCCTATGCCAACCTTAACGCCGCTTGCGCGGGCGCTTATGAACAGGCCCACCGGCACAAAGCTGAAGAATATAGACAGGAAAATAATTCCCGCTATAACGATTATGATCGTGATTACAAATTCCGGCATTTTGATTTCCTCCTGTGTTTTTGTTTATTATAGGCTTATTTCATAAGCCGTATTAAAAGACATATAAGATATATGAACCCAATGAAAAGCGGCAAGCCTATCAATATCTGTATCCATGATTTTTTGCGCGCCTTTTCGGTCTCTTCCGGGGTCATATCCGTATCTATTTCGTGCTTGGCGGCTTCCCCGCTTATAAGCAGATCCTCCGTATAGCACTTGGGGCACGGCCCTTCTTTTTCGTTATAGAGCGTGCCGCATTTTTTGCATACCTTCATTTTATTCCTTTGCATCCTCCGCTCTTTTGACCAGTATTTTCAGCCCGTCTATGCGTTCCACTGTTATGCGGGTATCCTTTGGTACAAATTCGCCGCTCGTAACAACGTCGTACCGCTTGCCGTCTATTTCGGCATTGCCGCTTGGCCTTAGCGCCGTGGTAGTAATGCCTTCTTTGCCGACTATGCCCTGTATCTCCGCATCATCAAGCGATGTTGACGCAGAATCTATGCGATCACTAAGCACAATGCTTGAATTTGCCAACCGGCCTTTTGTAAAAGAACGGTATACGATAAAGCCCGCAATGAACAGCACCACAAATATTATGGCGAGTGTGAATATTGCATCCAGCAGCGAATGCGCGCTGAGCACGATCGCCGCGATAAGCGCAATTATGCCAAACATGCCCATAAGCCCAAGGCCTGGAGTAAACATCTCCGCTATCATAAGCCCAAGCCCTATTATAAGGCACATAAGCGAGAACACGCTCCAGCCCGCAAGATATGCGCTCATAAAGTCCATCTACACTACCTCCGTTTCATAATAATGTATGTATACGGCTCTTCCGCGCGGCCTAATACAGCCTGAACAGATGCGCGTTGAACCACTCCGCAAAGCCAAAGTCCGCCTTTGGCAATATGCCAAGATACATAAGCTTGACCACCAGCACCCACACCAGCGCAAGCGTAACGATTGCCAGCAGGAATATCAGCAGCACTATCAGCACGCTGGGCTTGCTGTCCGCCTCATCCTCCGGCTCTATATCGTCCTCATTCTCCCAGTCCAGCGATAAATCCTCGTCAAAAAGCCTTGGCGTGCTGCTTTCTGCTGCGGGTGCAGTATATGCGCTTGCCGCGGCAGTGGCCGGTTCGCCATCCGTTTTGGACTTCGGTGCTGATGCCGTTATTGCTGCGCTGCCGCGCTCCACAACGCTTGGCTGCTTCGCGGGCCAGTTCGGCTTTACGGCCTTGCCGAAAAGCGTGGGCTGCTCGTTCTTCTCCTCCGGATAATCCCTAAGCGTATCTTCAACAAGCCTTGCGAAGAACATGTCCTCGCTGCAGCATGCGTCAGTCAGCGCCATGAGCTGCGCGTCTATGTCCTCTTCAAGCTTTCCCCTCAGCGCAAGCACAGATACCTCGCTCGTTACCCTTCTGGTAACGCGGATGGCGTCCTCCTCGCTTTTTGTTATTGCCAGCGCCCTTTCGTATACCGGGCGCGTGTATAGCTTAAGAAATGCCCTCAGTTCGGCCTTATTGCCGCTGTTGAGCAGCGCTATCATTTCCGGCGTAATGTTGTTAGCCAATTTTACTCCCCCTTCCGTGGGTACAAAGCCTAACTATAATATACCAGAAAACGACATTCTTTTCTATATATTTATTGTTTACAGTATTGTCACATATGCTGCGAAGAACACAGCAGGATCAACCGAAGAGATGATAATGCTCTATTGCGTAGCTGAAGCCGAGCATAATGTACATAACGCCGAAAAGAATAGGCATGAGCAGTTCGCGGCCGTCTACACGTTTTTTGAACATGTGCGTCATTGCCATAAGTTCCCCAAGATATGCAAGCGCGCCCACGCCGTATGCCACGGCTTTAAACAAAAACTGCCTGTCGTCAATGAATATTGAACCCGTAAAGCATATAACTGCCAAAATGGCCAATATGTTCTTCATGTCCATTATTACCCCATGTTTAGGATGGTTCGGTTCTTCGTGCGGCGTTTTATTTTCCATCTATTTCTCCAATCATTAAAATTAATATGCTGTTTCTTAGCAATATCTTTACATATATATAATACATTATATAAGCTGGAATGTATACGCTTTTTTGGCATGACGCACCAAATTATGCTATAATAATTTATAATACTTTCATTTGAACGGAGCTTTAAGCCATGAAGAACGTTTTTATTGCCCTTGGCAAGGCCATATGCTACACGCTGCTGTTCGCGGCGATGCAGCTTATTGCAAGTTTTGTCGTTACGCTTGCAATGGGCATTGGCTACGCCGTTGAACAACTGACCCTTAACGGCGGCTTAGATTATAATACGCTAATGACGGTGCTTTACGACGGCGTTACAACCAATGCAACGCTTATTACGCTTGTTTCAAATATATGCACGGTTGGCGTACTGTTCGCGTTTTTTGCGCTGCGCAAAAAGAATCTGCTCAGTGAAATAAACGCCTCCCCCATTCCCGCGCTTACATATGTACCGCTTAGCATAATGGGTATGTGCTTCGCGGTGCTGATAACTTTTGCTTTGGGCATTCTGCCGATAAGTGAAGAAGTTTGGGAGGAATATAACCAGAGCGCCTCCATGATAGATTCCGCGGGGCTTATACCGATGCTCTCCACCGTTATATTCGCACCCATAGCCGAGGAGACCGTGTTTCGCGGACTTGTATACACGCGGCTCAAGCGCGCCATGCCCGCATGGGTTGCGGCAATATTGCAGGCGGCTGTTTTCGGCGTGCTGCACGGGCAGATATTATGGGTTGCATATGCGTTCGTTATGGGGCTTGTGCTGGCGGCGATAGTTGAAAGCACGGGTTCGCTTTTTGCGGGCATTGCGGTGCACATATGCTTCAACCTTATGGGCGGCTATGTAATAGAGCATATATTCACGGAAAGCACAGCCCCGTATATAGTGCTTGCATCCATAATACTTATGGTCGCGGCAACGCGCAGCGCGGTACGCATAGCAAAAAGCAGCAAAAGCATATGAAAAAACGTTGCGCCGTAACATGCGCATGGTGTATAATATAGCGGTTTTTGAAACGGTTTTAACCGGAAGGAGTGCTTAGAATATATGCAGAAGGAAAATATCCGTAACGTTGCCATAATTGCCCACGTTGACCACGGCAAGACCACGCTGGTGGACTGCCTGCTGCGTCAAAGCGGAGTATTCAGGGCGAACGAGCAGGTGCAGGAGCGCGTGATGGACTCCGGCGACCTGGAGCGGGAGCGCGGCATAACCATACTCAGCAAAAATACCGCGATAAAGTATAAGGATTACAGAATAAACATAATAGATACGCCGGGCCATGCGGACTTCGGCGGAGAGGTTGAGCGCATACTGCAAATGGTTGACGGCGTGCTGCTGCTGGTTGATGCATTTGAAGGCTGTATGCCGCAGACCCGCTTCGTGCTGAGGAAGGCGCTGGAGCTGAACAAGGTTCCCGTTGTTGTTGTAAACAAGATAGACCGCCCCGGCGCAAGGCCGATGGAGGTTGTGGACGAGACGCTGGAGCTGTTCATGGAGCTTGGCGCAACGGCGGAGCAGCTTGACTTCCCCGTTGTTTATGCAAGCGCCAAGGAAGGCATAGCCGGCATGGAGCCGGACGAACTCGGCACGGACATGCAGGCCGTGTTCGATACGATAATAAGCGCCATTCCCGCCCCCGCGTGCGACACGGAAGCCCCGCTGCAGATATTGTTCTCCACCATAGATTACGACGACTATGTGGGCCGCATAGGCATAGGCCGCATGGAGCGCGGTATTGCCCGCCGCAACCAGATGGTCACCATGTGCGGCGGCACGGCGAACGCCGTGCGCACGGTCAAGCTGAGCAGGCTTTACCGCTACGAAGGATTGAAGCGCGTTGAGGTTGAGGAAGCTTACGCGGGCGATATAGTAGCCGTTGCGGGCATTGCGGATCTTTCTATAGGCGAGACCGCCTGCGCGCCCGAATGCGTTGAGCCGATGCCTTTCGTGCATATAGATGAACCCACCGTATCCATGATGTTCATGGTAAACGATAGCCCCTTTGCAGGCAAGGAGGGCAAATACGTTACCAGCCGCAACCTGCGCGACAGGCTGATGAAAGAAGTTGAAACCAATGTTTCCATGCGCGTTGAGGAAACCGGCACGACTGATACGTTCAAGGTATCCGGCCGCGGCGAGCTGCACCTTTCCATACTGATAGAGCAGATGCGCAGGCAGGATTATGAATTTGCAGTATCCCGCCCCAAGGTAATACTGAAGCAGGACGAGCAGGGGCACACGCTTGAGCCTATCGAAGAATTGACCGTTGACGTGCCGAGCGAATACGTTGGCAGCGTTATGGAAAAGCTTGGTTCGCGCAAGGCGGAACTTGTTGATATGCATACCGAAAACGAAGGCAGTACAAGGCTCCTTTTCAACATACCTGCCCGCAGCCTTATGGGATACCGCAGCGAACTGCTTACCGATACGCGCGGCAACGGCGTTATGAGCCATATATTCCACGGCTACGAGCTTTATAAGGGAGATATTGAGGAACGCGAACGCGGCAGCCTTGTTTGCAGCGAAACCGGCGAAACCAACAGCTACGGCCTTTTCAATACTCAGGACCGCGGCCGCTTGTTCGTTGGCCCCGGCGTGCCGGTATACGAAGGCGAAGTTGTGGGCGAATGCTCCCGCGGGGACGACATTGTTGTGAACGTATGCAAAAAGAAGCACGTTACCAACATGCGCGCCGCCGGCAGCGACGAAGCGCTGCGCCTTACCCCGCCCACCATACTGTCGCTTGAACAATGCCTTGAGTTCATTGCGGACGACGAACTGGTTGAAGTTACGCCCAAGAATATCCGCATGCGCAAGCGCATACTTTCTAAGGAAATGCGTATGAAGCAGGCGGCAAAGAACAACTGATTCTTTTTCAAAGCAAAATACACGGCGGGGACTTCCCCGCCTTACTTATAAGAAAGGAGCATATTATAAATGCGCAACACCGTTTACGATGCGGCAATAGTACCCTGCCCGGATTACGACGCGGCGCATGTCCGCGCCGCTTTAACAGAGGCGCTTGATGCAATAGGTGGGCTTGATTGGGTAAGGAGTGGCATGAAGGTTGGTATAAAGCCAAACCTTGCCGCTGCCAAAACGCCTGAGTTTGCCGTATGTACGCATCCGGTAATGGTAGCGGAGCTTACAAAAATGCTTATTGAACGCGGCGCGCAGGTAACGATAGGCGAAAGCCCGGGCGGGATATATACTGCCGCGGCGCTGAACCATTCCTATTCCGCAACGGGCATGACGCTTGCAGCCGAAGCGGGAGCAAAGCTGAACGATGATTTTTCATCCAAAGAAGGGCATTTTGCTGACGCAAAGGTACTAAAAAGCTTCCATTATACCGGCTGGCTCGATGATGTGGACGTGCTTATAACATTCGCCAAGCTTAAAACCCACGGCATGATGGGCATGACGGGCGCGCTGAAAAATCTGTATGGCACCATACCCGGCACGGTAAAGCTTGAGTATCATTACCGTTTCCCAAATCACGAGGATTTTTCAAACATGCTTGTGGATATATACGAATATAACCACCCCATCCTTGCGCTGATAGACGCGGTAACGGCAATGGACGGCAACGGCCCAACGGCGGGCCGCCCGCGCGAATGCGGCGCGCTGATAGCCGCGCACACGGCATACGATGCAGACCTTGTAGGGGCAAGGCTTATAGGCGTTGAGCCGATGGACGTGCCTACAATAGCCGCGGCGGTAGAACGCGGTTTAAGCCGCGACTCTCTTGATAAAGTATCGCTTTACGGCAGCGCGGATGCATTCATAATAAAGGATTGCGAGCTTACGCCGCGGCACGATATAACCTCGGTAAGAAACACACGCGGCGTTACGCGGGCATTTATGAAAATGGTTATGGCATCAAAGCCCGCCGCCGTAAAGAGCGAATGCATAGGCTGCGGCCTGTGCGCAAAGCTTTGCCCGGCCAAAGCCATAACAATGAAGAATAAGCTGCCGAGCATAGACCGCAAAAAATGCATACGCTGCTTCTGTTGCCAGGAATTCTGCCCAAAGGGAGCAATGAAGGTGAAGCGCACGGCAATAGCGCGGCTGCTTAACAAATGAGGATAAATAAATGGAATCACTACACGACTTTACAAAGGGCAAAATATTAGGCCCGCTGCTTAAATTTGCATATCCCGTATTTCTGGCGCTGTTTTTGCAGGCCATGTACGGCGCGGTGGATTTGCTGGTGGTTGGCAAATTCGCAACCACGGCCGATGTTTCGGGCGTTGCCACAGGCAGCCAGATAATGCAGAGCCTTACTTTTGTGCTTACAAGCTTTTCAATAGGCATTACCATACTGCTTGGTCAAAAGATAGGCGAAGGCAAAAGCGAACTCGGCGGCAAGGTAATAGGCACGGGCGTGGCGCTTTTTGCAATAATTGCGGCCGTATGCACGGTTGTATTCGTTGCATTCACCCCCGAAATATCCACCCTTATGCAGGCGCCGGAGGAAGCGTTCAGCCAAACCGTTTCATATGTGCGCATATGCTCGGCAGGAACTATATTCATAATAGCTTTCAACCTTCTCGGCAGCATATTCCGCGGCATGGGGGATTCAAAGATGCCGCTGATAACCGTTGCGATAGCGTGCGTTGTCAATATATTCGGCGATCTGCTGCTTGTAGCGGTATTCAAAATGGGCGCGGACGGCGCGGCATACGCAACCGTGCTTGCGCAGGCGGTAAGCGTTGTGCTTTCGCTTATAATAATATCGCGCAGGGCGATGCCGTTTGCATTTTCCCGTGCGGATATTCGCATAGATAAGGACATAGCGCTGCAGCTGTTCAAGTTAGGCGCGCCGGTAGCGCTGCAGGAGCTGCTAGTGAGCCTTTCCTTCCTTGTTATATTCGCAATAGTCAATTCCCTTGGTCTTACGCAAAGTGCAGGCGTAGGCGTGGCGGAAAAAATATGCGGCTTCCTTATGCTGGTGGCTTCGGCATACATGCAGTCCCTATCCGCATTCGTGGCGCAGAACATAGGTGCAAAGCGACGCGACAGGGCCAAGCTTGCGCTGAAATACGGCATACTTACAAGCCTTGCCGCGGGCGCGGTAATGGGCTACCTTTCGTTTTTCCACGGCGAAGCTTTGGCGGGGATATTCTCAAACGACCAAGAGGTTATCCGAATGGCGAGCGACTATCTTAAGGCATACAGCATAGACTGCATACTTACTGCGTTCCTTTTCTGCTTCTGCGGATATTACAGCGGCTGCGGCCGCACCACATTCACAATGGTGCAGGGTATAGCGGGCGCATTCCTTGTGCGCATACCGTTTTCGTATTTCATGAGCCGCGTGCCGGGCATATCGCTGTTCTATATCGGCCTTGCAACTCCCACCTCCACAGTGATACAAATAGCCCTTTGCCTTATCTATTTCGTATATACCGAAAAGAAGGTAAAGAAAACGGAAATGGCGGAAGCATAATATAATTAAAAGAAGCGGCTTGATGCATAAGCCGCTTCTCTCTTCAAAACAAATTCGGCATATCGAAGCTTTGTATTCCCCTAAGGAAATCGGCAACTATAAGCGCGTGCATAAGTTCGGATGCGGACTGTTCGCTTTCCTCGCGCAGTATCAACTCCTGCGCGGAAAGTATATACCCCTCTATTTCATCTATGTCCTCATGGTCGTAAAAAAAGCGCATTGAGTCCCGCTTGACATAAAAGTCCGCCGCCATGGCTTCCATCAGCTTTTGTGCCTCTCCCCAGTTTTCTTCGCGGGTACATTCAAGCACGCGCTGCTGCTTATCATAAAACAGTTCATAATAATCCCTGCTCAGGCAATACGGATATATAAATACGAAAAGCAGCACCGCTATCACTATTATGCATGCCGTTATGTCCGCCCATGTAAATATTCTGTATCTCACTTGCCGTCCCCCTTTGCATTGGTGTCTATAAAATAATGCCTGCCGCCGGCTTCGGAGCAAAGCTGCATGTGCAGCATGCCATCAGATGCAAGAAATGCGAAGAACACCGAGCGCACATCGCCGCAGCCGACCTTGGCAAGCTGTTTTTTTAGCCATGCTTCGTCCCGTCCTGCGCGCGCAAGCGTATCCGGATGCACGGCCCCGTCCTGAACGAGCATAAGCGCGGGAGCGGCATCAGGCGACGGCATTGCAAAGTCCCGATAAGTCGGCTGCTGCATAGGCCCTTTCAGCAAAACGGAGAGCTCGCCGTTGGTTTCAAGTATGGCATATTCGACATTGCTTAATGTAAAAACATCCTTTACCCTAAGCTGCTCCGTAAGGTCGGTAATGGTATACCGCGCGCTCTTCAGCGCCTTTTCCTGCACAACCCCGCGCGAAATCAGCAGCAACGGCTGACCGCACACGGCCTTGCGTATGCTTTCGCTTTTAAGAGAAAGGAACGATATAAGCTGCTGCACCAAAAACAGCGTAATAATCGGCACTATGCCGTACAGCAGCGGGACGCCGGTATTGGTGGCAGGTACGCTTGCCATATCCGCAATAAGCAGCGTTATGCAAAGATCAAACGGCTGCAGCTCGCTTATCTGCCGCTTACCGGTAAGCCGGATAACAAAAAACACAAGAAAATAGAGTATTATAACCCTGCAAAACAATACAAGCATCCACTATACCTCCGTATATAATGCCAAGTGTTTGCAGCGCAGCAAAAAAATATTCGCAAAAAAGCTTGACACCACAGCCGTCTTATGCTAATATATATTTTGCAACAAAGATAACGTCGCGGGGTAGAGCAGTCGGTAGCTCGTCGGGCTCATAACCCGGAGGTCGTAGGTTCAAGTCCTTCCCCCGCAACCACTGAGAACGGTTATTATTAAATAGCCGTTCTTTTCTTTATACAGCTTGCAAAACATTCCAGCCTTTATTATAATCTCTTCAAGCCGTAATACTTTACTATCGCAATAAAACGCATGGAGAAAACTATGGGAACGACCTTAACGACCCTCAGCCTATATGGTATAAACCGCTCAGTAATCGAACCACTGCTTGCGCCAAGCGATTTGCTGCGCGAACAGAATTTGCCATGGATCACCATTGTGCCAGCATGCGTAACCGATGGCGATAATATAAGCAGGCTATGCAAGCTTGCAAAGAAGTTGACAAAGGAACATGCCGCTATAGCATTATTATTTCTATACTTTGACGATGAGCTATTCCATTGCGACCTATATAGCGCCGGAAGGAAAGCCGCTTCCTGCGGCAGTGATTTGACGTGGATAAAATTCGGCAAAAAGTTAAACGACTTATTCGGCGATGATTTGCCTGCCAAAGCGTTGCGTTATGCTTCTCATTGCACCTGTTTTGAGGAGCAATTAAAGCTGTTGGAAGAAACCATCGGCGCAGCGCTGTATGATATGCAAAACGAACAGCCGCGCATTGTTGAGCGCGGAGATTCCACATTGCGCACAATCAAGCTGCGGGAAGCAATGCTGCGCAAGCGACCTAATAGGTACAGCTTATCCGAAGTACCAAGGAAAGATTGGCCTAATAAAATGAAAATCCGGCAGAAACTTTTAGAACTGCTGCAACCGCAATGGCAAAGATATAGCCTCAGTACGCTGTTATACAACACAGATATAAAGGAATACCTAGTTCCAGGAGCAGATGGACTTGTAGCCTACCCTTATTCGGATAATGAGAACCATAAGGATTATCTGTTATTGTACAACGGAAATACCGATGATTATCAGGATATCGGCCCACTTCCAGCCGCTTGTCGATCTGTAGTCTGGATAACAAAGAGTGGAAATCTTGTTGTGCTGTATGCTAAAACCGTCAAAGAGCAGAAGGATGACGGTAGTTGGTCCCAAATTGTGGGATCTGAGTATGTAAGCTGCATAAAAAAAGACGGAACCGAGTGCTGGCGCTTTGAACCCGAGCTGAGCAATTCACGGCAACTTTATCATATACATAGTTCTTTCGATGGCGTCGTTACGCTATTTTCACCCGCAACTCGCGGCATTCCTGATGCCGATGCACTAATTTGGCAAATCAACGCCGAAACCGGCGAACTGCTGCGTTTGCATCATATTTCAGCCAACGATGAAGTAGTCCACCTGATATATGCCGAATTGATAAACTCCTTTATCTACTGCTGCAGCAGCACAAACGAATTAGTTGTCATTGATAGCAACTTGGATAAGGAATATCGATTGGCCGGATATCTTGGCAACTATTATATAGAAAACGAGCAAATATGCGGCGATACAATTTGGAATTGCTGGGATTCAACAGGAATACGATTCTTCAATCTTCGCAACGGCGAAGCATTAAAGGTAAATTTTGAAATTCCCGCTTATACTATAGCTGTTTTTTCAAATGGCCTTATACTATGCACAAACGAAAGTCAGAAGAAACTTATTGTGCTCGATAAAAGCGGAAAAGTAGTTTCCAGATTTTCTTTTGCTGGCATAGTTTGCCGCGCATTTTCAAACGGGAACAAGATATTTATCGTGGAGCAGCGCAGCCCAAATCCAAACGGCTTAGTATATGACGAATTATTCAATGAAACTTCCACCCATATTTGGGAGTTGGTTCCGTTCAGTTGCGTCTGATTTCAACAAATAACTTCAATTAAGTATTATAAAAACAGGCTCTCATCCCGAAAGCCTGTTTTATCATCAAATCTTTCTTACATCCCCTGCAGCAGGTCCGTCAATGCTGACGGACCATATGGAAACTGATGCCGGATGCCTTTTTGAATATCAAGCCGCGCATTCAGGCCATTTTTAGCGGCCAATGCATATAACTGCTCCGCCATTGGAAGGCAGTCGGCATCTTCCGAACCGCAAAATATATTCAGAGCGATTCCCTTTTGACCGACAGCATCAATCACACGCACGGCATCGTCCTGCATTATCGGTATCCATGGGCTTTGCAGAATCAGCCTATCGCATCGCGCGGGCGTGAAAAGCACGGTGCGCAGCAGCATATCGCACCCCGCCGAAAAACCGCCGCAAGCTATTTGCTTATAGTCTGCGCTTTGTATCATTTTGAGCGCCCTTGCTACGGACTGATATGACACCATGTCATAGCTCCACCGATACGTTCCGTATCCGTCCGGCTCCGCGCTTTGTATCGTTTCTATCTGCCATTGGCTGTTCCCGCCAAGCAGCGTTTCCCAATCATTTCGCGCCGTTTGTCCATTTTGTGTGTTGCCATGGACGGCAAGGAACAGTTTGTCTGCCTTCTTCCGTTCCCACGAAAACACTTCTTTGGTCTTAGCCGCTGCGTCTACATATCGCTCACCGGAAACGGCTTTAAGCGCAATAAACTCAGCGTTATCTTTAATCAGCTCAAGGTCATCGTCCTCCAGCACCTCCGGCCGATACCACCATCCGTTATCGGCAACGGCTTTTCTTATCCATGCCAAGGCTTTTTGGGACATACCGGCTCCGCCCGCCAAACAGGCAAGGAAATACAGCGTCTGCGGCCCAAAATTTCCGGTATCATTTTCATACGCCTCGGCTAAAAAGCGGTACGCCTCGGCATATCCGCTCTCCGCTATCGAAAGCGTTATTTCCAGTATGTCGTTTTCTTTTTTAGTATTCAACAGGCGTTTTACTCCTTAGCCAGCAGCGGGGATCTGAGCAGCGCCTGCTTTGTGCTTTCAAGATGCGTTCTAAGTATCGCCTTGGCAAGCACGGTGTCCTTTGCTTCGCATGCGTCTATCAGCGCGCGGTGCTCGGCTATGTTCTTCACGCGGGGCATGTCCGCCTTGGTATAAAACGGGTGCAGATATCTGTCCACGTTGGCATGGAACTGATCTATCAGCCCTATGGCAACCTTGTTGCCGCTGGGTTCATACAGGGCAAAGTGCAGTTTAAGATTGATGGAATCAAGATACTCCATGTTCTGCTCTTCATTAAATTCATCAAGATACTGCCTGGCCTTGCATATGGTTTCGTCCGTCATCAGCGGTATCGCCGCGCCAAGCGTGCCGGTTTCAAGCATTATGCGCGTGTCCATAACGTTCGCAAGCTCGCTTGCGCACAGCTTTGTTACCACCGCGCCGCGGTTGGGGTATATGCGAACCAAGCCCTGCGCCTCAAGCTGCCTTAGCGCTTCCCTTACGGGAATGTGGCTCACGTTTAGCGTTGTTGATATTTCGTCCTGCCTAAGCGGCATGCCGCCCGGCAGAACGCCGCGGATTATTGCCGTGCGTATCACCTGAAACACCCAATCCCGTGCCGCTATGGAGCGCGGCTGAAGCTCCTGCGCTATTCTTGCAAATTCCATAATGCCTTCCTAACTCTCTTTAATTTTTTAGAATATATCGACCGATGTTGTCATACACCGCAAAAGCAGACTGATTGCATAGATATATTTTATATAATATTTGACGCTTCGTCAAGCCGAAATTGCATATTTTAGGATTATACATCGGTTTTATGCATAAAACGAAGAGCGCCGCATTTCTGCGGCGCCCTTCTATGGATGGGGGGTATGTCAAAACGGAGTGCCCGTCATGACCAAAGTTTGTTTTGGCGTAAAGACTGATTAGCTCTGCCTTTCGCCCAGCGTAACGTCAACGTCTATCTGCTCGCTGCCGCGCTGTATGGTTATTGTTACCGTATCGCCCACATTATATCCGTAAAGCAGGGCGGAAATTTCGGAAGAGCTCGTTATCTGTTCTCCGCCGAATGCAAGAATGATATCGTTCACCTTCAGGCCGGCCTTTTCAGCCGCGCTGCCGGATTCGATGGAGTATATCTGCGGGTGGGTAGTATAGCTGCTGCCGAAGAACCCGCGGTTGCCGGTGGTAAAGGCCACGTTCTGCATCACTATGCCAAGATACGGTCTGCCGGTAACAAAGCCGCGGTCCATCAGGTCGGTTATAACGCTCTTAGCCGTGTCCATAGGAATGGCGAAGCCTATGCCTTCAACGTTTTCGCCGCTGGCCTTTGAATTGACTATGCCAACCAGTTCGCCGTCCGCATTGAACAGGCCGCCGCCGCTGTTGCCGGGGTTTACGCTGGCGTTCACCTGCATAAGCGTCATCTGCTGACCGTCAATGGTAACCTCCCTGTCAAGGCCGCTCACAATGCCCTTGGATACGCTGGTGGCAAGCACGCCAAGCGGGTTGCCTATGGCGTATATCGTATCGCCTACCATAAGGGAGCTGCTGGAGCCTACCGTTGCGGCGGGCAGATTCTCGGCATCTATCTTTATCACGGCAAGATCAGTATAGCTGTCCGCGCCGATAAGCTGCGCTTCGTATTCCGTGCCGTCCTGCAGGTATACCTTTATCTTATCCGCGCCGGACACAACGTGGTTATTGGTAACGATGTAGCCATCGGACGTGAGTATCACGCCGCTGCCGCTGCCGACCGTTTCGCTTTCCGTTTCGCCATTGGAATACCAGTAACGTCCGGTGGAAACCTCGGCCTCTATATCTATGCTCACAACGCTGCTCATGCTGCTCTGCACAACGCTCGTGCTGCCGTCGCCCTCGGCGCGGCTGTCATTCGTCTTAATGCCGCTGCTGGGCTGCGTAGCAGGATCCTGCGTTACGGTAGGGGTATTTGCCGTGTTGTTCTGCTCGGGCGCTGTAGTTGCATTGCTGAGCACCTCCTGCTGGGTGGGCTCATTGTTAGCGCTTATGCCGCGGCCTATCGCCAGTCCGGCACCAGTGAACAGCAGCGCCGCCACTATTACGGTAACTATCATCTGTGTCATCGTAACAAACTTTTTCGGTTTGCTGCCGTTTCCGCTGCCGCCGTTGCCCGCGCCGTAGGCATTGTAGCCCGGGTTTGCATTAGTGCTGTAATTATATTGGCCGTAGTTCGGCTGGCTCTGCTGCGGCTGTTCGCTCTGCTGGGCGTTCTGCTGCGGGTTTTGCTGTTCATACCATTTCCAGTTGTTTTCCATATTATTTCCTCCTTTCGTTCCCGTTCCCGCGGAAACTCGTGGTCGTTTTCTTTTTATGGCCTTATTATACCGACAGATTATGTACAATAAACGCGCAGCGCGTATCAATATTGTGTTACATTTTGGATTAATTGTGTCCTGCCGCGCGAAATCAAATGTTTACAGATTGGTAAAATTGCTCAGGCTTGATGATAAGCGTGTTGCGGAGTATAATACTGGAAAGAATACTTTATATAAATAAGCAGAAAGGTATTGTTTACGCATGAAAACACGCCGCCGCAGAAGGCGCAGAATCACGGCAAAGTTCGTGATAATACTGGTATTGTTCATAATCGCGCTCACGCTTGGCATACTTGTGCTGAGCAATTCGGGAAGCGATAACGACAATGTAGTTCCCGGCGAAACGCAAAAGCCCGGACTGATCGATTCCATATTCAGCAAAACGCCCGAGCCTACCGAAACGCCCGAACCTGAGCCCACCGAAACGCCTGAGCCTACCCCCACTCCCCTGCCGGAGTTCAGCCCGTATGCAATAGAGGGCACGCAGCCGAGCGATTTCGGCATGGAAACAGCCATAGAGGTCAATGGCGAAATAGTGTCAAGCTATCAGCGGGAGCAGACCATAGACTTTGGCGAGGGCAAGGATTATACTCAACTTGAGGGCATCATCACCTTCCGCGGCAACAATTTCCGCGACAATCCCGCCTACGGCACGGCTACCATAGTTGAAAAAACGCTAGACGACGCCAACGCATGGATAGTGAACACCGGCAGCGTGCCAAAGGTCTACGGTTCCGGCGCATGGACAGGCTCCGGCTGGACCGGACAGCCGCTCATCGTCCGCTGGCCCGAAGAAACCAAGCGCATAATGAATCTTTACGATTCCGCCAAGAACAAGGCCGATCTTGTTGAGGTAATATACGCCACAATGGACGGGCATATTTACTTCCTTGACCTTGACACCGGCGAACGCACGCGCGACCCCATCAACATGGGCCGCTATCCCTTCAAGGGTGCGGGCGCGCTCGACCCGCGCGGCTATCCGCTGATGTATCTCGGCTCCGGCGACGACAGTAAGGACTACGGCGAGGGTTCTTCCCATGCATCCATAATCAGCCTTATAGACGGCAAGGTACTGTATGAATTTGGAAGCAAGGATGGCTTCAGCCTGAGGGGTAAGCTTTCGTATTTCGACAGCTCCGCCCTTGTTGACGCCGAGACTGATACTCTCATTTACCCCGGCGAAAACGGCATACTGTACATGATAAAGCTTAACACCAATTATGATGTAAACGCCGGCACGATATCCGTAGCTCCCGAAGTTGTAAAGTGGCGCTATAAGGGTTCACGCAACAACAGCACCGCCACGGTGGACGGTTCAAAGGGCTGGTGGTTCGGCATGGAGGACAGCGCGATAATCTGGCGCGGACACCTTATCGTAAGCGATAACGGCGGCCACATGATGTGCATAAACCTGAATACACTTGAACTGGTGTGGGTTCAGGACGTGCTGGACGACACAAACTGCACAGCCGTGCTGGAGCTTGAAAACGGGCATCCTTACGTATACTGCTCCACCTCCTTCCATGGCGGCTGGCGCGCGGATACAAATGCAAAGGCGTCCATACCCATATGGAAGCTGGATGCCGAAACGGGCCGCATAGTTTGGAAGAACACGGATTATTCCTGCCAGACCGTATCCGGCGTATCCGGCGGCGTACAGGGCTCCTTCGCAATAGGCAAGGGCAGCCTGAGCGAGCTGGTGTTCGCCCCCGTAGCCATGACGGACGGCCACCGCGGCAAGCTTGTCGCCTTCTCCAAGGCCGATGGTCACGTTGTGTGGGAATGCAACTTCGCCGGTTATCCGTGGTCAAGCCCCGTTGTGGTATATGACCAGAACGGCAACGGATATTTAATACAGTGCAACTCCTCCGGCTATATGCACCTTGTTGACGGGCAGACAGGAACCATACTTTATGAATTCTCGCTCGGTTCGAATGTAGAAGCCTCCCCAGCCGTGTTTGAAAACACCGTTGTGGTAGGCACCCGCGGCCAGAAGATATACGGCGTAAAGATAAAGTAAAACCCAAGCATTGCAAAAGCGCAGCCGATAAGCCGACTGCGCTTTTGTTATTATCCATCAGCATTATGCTGAATTGCCGCCTTGTTCGCCTGCGTTATTCCGATAATACCGCTCCGCCTGAAGGGCTGAATTTGATAAATAAAGATAATCCTTTCACTTTGCTTAATATCGAAAAAAGTTTGCTTCGTATTATATAATGCTGTAAAATGAATCCATAAGCCATTTGGCATGGGTAATATTATCCTTTATAGGAGAGCTGCATGACTTTAGAAAAAATAATCTCGGAACTGCATTACACCAATCGGGTTAAGCAAGATGTCTTATGGAAAATCCGAAGGGATGAAAAGCTTATTGATGAGCTTGCAAAAACCGCATATCAGTCGGACAGCTTTGACTTTCCGCTGTGCAAACGTATGCCGCTTACCCGTTTATCTGTCGTTACATATCTTCTGATACGCAAATATGGCGAATACAAGAAGGCGAGAATCCCCGACCAAGTTATATTTGATACATTCGGAGACGTTTCCCTGCGGGCAGCCCTGTATTACAAAAAAACAGGCAAGGCAGGCATATCAAAAGAGGATGTGATATGGTTTCGCCATATTATGAATGTTGCCATATTCAAAATAGGCTCCCTGCAGTTCCAGCCGTTTAAGATGATTTATTTGGATGAAGAAACAATCGGCGAACCGTATATGAGCTTTACGGCAGAACAGAAAAAAGCTTTGCCCGCAGGTTCTCCCGTATTGAATTGCCATATTCAGCAAGGCGCAGATTTACGCCCCGAATCGGTCAATCTCTCTTTCAAAATGGCAAAAGAATTTTTCGCGGAATATTTTCCGAAAGAGCAATATAAAGCGTTCCTGTGTTATAGCTGGATGCTGTACCCGCCCATGCAGATGTATCTCTCCGGCAATTCAAATATCAGACAGTTCGCCGGTAATTTTTGCATTATCGGAGATTGCTCTGATTCGGCGCAGGCAAAAGAGTTTCTTTTTGCTAACGGAACAAGAAAGGAAATTGCCGCAAAAGCGACCTCCCTGCAAATGCTGGCACTCACTCACCCGGAAAAGCTTGGCTATGCCTGCGGCATTATAACAATATAGCTTTCGGATTTTCGCTTCTATAGTGACAGAAAAAAGCCCATGCTGTGCATAGGCTTTTCTGTTTGGTGGGGATGGAGGGGCTCGAACCCCCGACCTCTTCGATGTGAGCGAAGCGCTCTAACCAGCTGGGCTACATCCCCGGCGCGAAATATATTCTACAACAAATCCGCGCTTAATGCAACACCTAAATTTCATTCGCAGGAAAATAGTGGTGCGGTGTGCGAGTTTTACCGCTCCTGAATCGTTATATCGCCGGAAACGGTATCTATGTCAAAGTCCGCAGATGCATCGCCATAAACATAGTTTGAACCGTTTTTGGACAGCCCGAATACGCTGCTCACATCGCCCGATACGGTCGATACCATCATATTAAATCCGGCACCTTGTGGTAGCTGCATTGTGACATCGCCGGAAACCGTGCCGATTTTAAGCTCCTTTATTCCGTCGCTTTCGTCCGTGAACCATACTCCACCGGAGGTAGAATTAAGTTTGGCATTGCCATAGCCGCCGTCTATGGTCATCTCTCCAGATATAGACACAACCTTTATCGTGTCAGCCGCGCAGTCGTTTGCATTGATAAGTCCGGATACGGTGTCCAAATCTATTTCCTTTGCGGTAATGTTCTCAATATCTATATCACCCGATATGCTGTTTGCGTCCAACTCACCAAGCCTGGCGCTTGAAATATACGCATCATTGGATACGCCGTCAAGCTGTATATCCATCTCACCTGACTCCAGCATGGCCCGCGGCACGCTTACAACAAGCTCCTTCGGCTTTATTATTTCGTCCAGATTGAGCATGGCTGCGTCCACGCCGTACCATGTATGCTTTTTGCAGAAACGCACCGTAAGCTTGCCATCTGCTATTTTATAGCGCAGGGCGTATTCTTCGCTTATATTATCGTTGCTCATCTCGTCAAGCTTTATGTCTGTTCCTTCATAAGGCTGCACCCTGACAAGGCCGCTTACCCATTCCACGCGGATCTTATCTATGCCGTCCGCCGGTACGGAATACGAATTGGAGCCGGTGTATGCGTTGTTGAAGCCCGTATCGTCATCACCAAAGCTGTACTCCACGCCGTTTTCCATGGCATTGCCAACTATGCTGGATATGAAGCCATCCCTGGCGGTTATGCTCTTTATTATGCTTACGCCGGCAATGCAGCCGGCTATCGTGATCAGCAGCACCGTACCGCACAGTACAGCCGCAATTATTGCTATTACTTTGCCAACGTTGCTCTTTTTCTGCGGCTGCTGAACGGGTTGAACAGGCTGCTGAGCCGTGTTCTGCGCGCTCTGCTCTCCGCCGCCAAGGCTTTTTATAAGCTCGCTCACGTCGCCTATCCCGCCTATTGCCGCGGCATACGCCTGATCCGGTGTATAGCCCTTAGCTATGCCGTCATGGTAGCGCTCTATCGTGTTCATTATCATTTCTTCGCGCATGTTATACGCCTGTGCCGTGGTAGGCGCTGTAGCGAACAGCCGCTCAATATGCTGCCTTATCCTGTACTCGTTTACGTTTTCCATAGTTTTAATACCCTTCCTTATTCGTCAATTCATCTATCATGGCGCGTGCGTCCTTCCATTCCTCAAGCAGCGCCTCGTAGTTCTTCCTGCCCTGTTCCGTTATGGCGTAATACCGCCTGCGCGCGCCCGTGGCCTCGTTCCCCCAGTAAGACGTTATGCTGCCGGATTCCTCCAGCCGCTTGAACGCCGTATACAGCGTAGCCTCCTTCAGCTCGTACCTGCCGTTGGTTTTGCGCAAAATGGCCTTATTTATCTCGTACCCGTAGCTGTCACCCGCGCTGAGCCGCGCAAGTATGATAGCATCCGTATGGCCCCGAATTATATCCGATGCAATGGACAATGCGTTCGCCTCCTTACCTCGCCGTTGCGGGATACAGTATACTTCGATATACCTCATCTGTCAAGGTATATTTTAATTTTATGTATATTGTTTTTGATATATGCCTTATCGTATAATAATACAAGAGTAGCTATTTCGTAGCCGCACCCGGAGGCATGCATGCCAAGCATAAAGCTGAACGGCATAGTTACGCGCTATGCGGATTACAAGGATAACGACCGTATGCTTACCCTGTTCACATATGAGCAGGGGCTTGTTTCCTGCGCCGCGCGTGGGTGCCGCCGGGCAAAAAGCCCGCTTATGGGTGCAAGCGAGCTGTTCGTTTCCGGCGAATTTGTGCTGTTCAGCGCAAATGATAAGCTTACGCTGGACAGCGCCGAAATATCCGAGCACTATTATCCGCTCAGGGAGGATATAGACCGCTTTGCCGCAGCAAGCTATATGCTTTCAATTGTGAACGCAGGTGCCGAGGAAACGGCAAACAGGCCGCTTTTCACGCTGCTCCGCTATGCCCTTGCGTATACTGCATATGCAGAAGTGAACCCAACGGACATGGCGATATGCTTTGCGCTCAAGTGCCTTATGGCGCTTGGATACAGGCCAAGCATAACCGAATGTGCGCTTTGTTCAAAGGATCTTCGCCGCCAGAGCAGCGCGGCGTTCAGCGCGCGTTTCGGCGGGGCCCTTTGCGATAGCTGCGCGCGGGCCATATCAGCGCAGGACATAAGCCCGCTTTCGCTTGAAGCCATGCGAAGGATGCTTATAATGAAAGACAGCGAAATTAATCGCGTGGTTTTGCCAGAAAAGCAGCGTGCGGAGCTTAAGCAGGCCGTGAACAGCTTCGCCGAATTTGCACTGGAAAAAAAGTTCCGCGCAATAGACATGATATAGCCACCAAATGCCTTGACTTTAATTGAATTATGCGTTATATTCAGCTAAATGGGCTTGATCCTGCGCCGCGCAGGGATGGGCCCGTTTATTAGGCTATAAAATTTTTATTTATATAGGAGAGAATATGGAACGCACTATACGATCCGAGAACAGCATGGTCACGGGCGTTATCTGGAAGCAGTTGCTGCTTTTCTTCTTCCCGATAATGTTAGGCTCGCTGTTTCAGCAGCTTTATAACACCGTAGACGCAATCGTTGTTGGCAAATTCGTCGGCACGGATGCGCTGGCGGCGGTTGGCGGCAGCGCATCGAACATACTCAATCTTTTGATAGGCTTCTTCACCGGCGTATCAAGCGGCGCAACAGTAATAATATCCCAATATTTTGGTGCAAACGACCGCGACGGCGTGAATCGCGCACTGCATACGGCTATGCTGTTTGCTTTGGTCGGCGGCGCGTTCATAATGGTGCTTGGCCTTGTCGGTACTGAATTCATGCTCCGACTTATGGACACGCCTGAGGACACCATTGCCGGTTCTGCGCTGTATCTCAGGATAATGTTCATGGGCATGGTGCCCAACATGGTATATAACGTCGGCTCCGCCATTCTGCGCGCAATGGGCGATTCAAAACGCCCGCTGTATTTCCTTATAGTGGCATGCCTTTCAAACGTTGTGCTGGACCTTGTGTTCGTGCTCGTGTTCAAGATGGGCATTGCCGGCGTTGCCATAGCCAGCATACTGGCCCAGGCCATAAGCGCCGTTATGGTGGTCATGTCGCTTTCCGCGGAAAGCATGGAATACCGTTTCCGCTTCAGGCAGATGCGCTTTGAAGGGGACATACTTTCCCGTACGATACGCATAGGTCTGCCGGCCGGCTTCCAGTCCATAATGTACTCCCTTTCAAATATGCTGATTCAGGCATCCGTAAACCGCTTCGGCACGGACACGGTGGCATCTTGGGTAGTGCTTGGCAAGGTGGACGGCATAAACTGGATGATACTCGGCGCGCTCGGCATAGCCAGCATGACGTTCGTTGGCCAGAATTACGGCGCGGGCAGGTTGGATAGAATTCAAAAGAGCCTTAAGCTGAGCCTATTGATAGGCCTATGCATATCGATAGTGTTCGGCGGGGCGCTGCTGCTTTTCGGCTGGCCGTTGTTCGGTCTGTTTACAAGCGACGATACTGTGCTTGCAATGTCAATGCAGCTATTATGGTACTTTGCGCCGTTCTATTGGCTGTTTGTGCCGATAGAGGTAATAAGCGGCGCGCTGCGCGGCATGGGCGATACGCTCATCCCAACCATCATCACCGCCACGGGCATATGCGTATTCCGCGTTGCATGGATATACACGGTCGTGCCCCTGCATAACAGCATGTTTACCGTGTCCCTCAGTTACCCGATTTCATGGGTGCTTACAGCCATAGCCTTCGCCATATATTACATGATAGCGCGTAAAAAGCTGATCGCCAATGCACCCAAGCCCAGGACGGCTGAATGAAAAAACATATTTTAGGCAGCGTCTAACCGAATATCAACAGCAAAATCCTGCGTATAGATTAGGCTGTGCGGAGGATTTTGCTTATTTATTCCTGCTTTTTCAATAAACACCTGCAGTCTTTTATGCTTCATTTTATCGATAAAATTTGATTTATTGGCAGTTATATGTTAGAATACTCCCTGCATTAAAACGTAAGTGAGGAAAACGATGCAAGCACGAGAAATATCGCTCCCGACGCTTAGGCGGCTGCCTGTGTACCTTCATTATCTTACCTCCATAAGGGAGGAGCGCAAAAACATATCCGCAACGGCAATAGCCGCGTATTTCGGCATAAACGATGTCCAGGTCAGGAAAGACCTTGGCGTTGTCAGCGGCACAGGGCGGCCCAGAACCGGCTACGTTGTGGAAGAACTCATTGCCCAGATACGGGATTGCCTTTGCTGCAAAAGCGATACCAAGGCCGTGCTCGTTGGCGTGGGCAACATCGGCAAGGCGTTGCTGTCCTATTCCGGCTTCGCCGATTACGGGCTGAAGATAGTTGCCGCGTTCGATACGGATTCGCGCCTTATGGGTTCATACATAAACGGAAAGCCGATATATTCCGTAAGCGAGCTTGAGCGCGTATGCAAAGCTGAAAACGCAAGCCTTGGCATAATTGCCGTGCCGGTCGCCTATGCGCAGACCATATGCGATAAGCTTGTATTCTCAGGCATAAAAGCCATATGGAACTTTGCCCCGGCAATACTGAAAAAGCCGGAAGGCGTGCTGATAGAAAACGAGAACCTTGCTTCCTCCCTGGCCATACTTTCGCGCCACTTGGGAGAAAGCGCCAATGCATAAAGGAGGCCGCAGCGATGAATCTTTTGCACCTTAAATACGCCGTTATAGTGGCGGAGACCAATTCCATGACCAAGGCGGCGGAGATGCTCTTTACCGCGCAGCCCAATTTAAGCCGCGCCATAAAGGAGCTTGAAAGCGGGCTTGGCATAACCATATTCCGCCGCACGCCCAAGGGCATATTCCCCACCCCGCAGGGCGAGGAGTTTTTGGGCTACGCACGCAAGATACTTTCGCAGGTGGATGCAATGGAAGCAATGTATAAAAGCGGGGTTGAAAAGATACCGCAGTTTTCGCTTTCCGCACCGGGCGCGGGATATATAGAATCCGCCTTCGGCAGCTTCTGCAAAACGCTTGACCCTAAGATTCGCGCGGAAGTGATATTCGCCGAATCCACGCCAAACCGCACCATAACCAACGTTACCGATTCCGGCTATAACCTTGGCATACTGCGCTGCCGCCGCACGCAGGAGCAGGGCTATAAAACCATGCTTATTGAAAAGGATCTCCGCTTTGAAATAATATGCGAATTTGACCCCGTGATACTCATGGCCACCTCTCACCCGCTTGCAAAAAGCACACAGCTTACGCGCGAGGAGCTTGCCCGGTATACCGAAATAGCCGTTGCGGACGCGAATGCGCCTTCCTTGCAGCTGAGCATTGCCCGCAAGAACGATATTGATTTCGACACAGCGCAGCATATATTCGTTTCCGATTGCTCCGCGGCGCTTTCGCTGCTTTCTTCCGTGCAAGGCGGCTTTATGCTCTCCTCCCCCATGAGCGCAGCCGCACTCAAGGCGCGCAGCCTTTGCCAGTGCACCTATTCGGCCGAGGGCATCCGCAGCCGTGATATTCTTATTTATAAGAACAGCTATGCTCTTTCGGCACTGGACAAGGCCTTTATAGATGAACTGATGAAGGTAAAACGCTCGATGAAATTGGCCAACGATTGACATAAATCATGTTTAACATATTGTTGCTGTTTACAGAACACACTTTCTCTGTTATTATATAAGCAGGCTTTATGATTAAGATGCCTTAACACGGCTTTCGTTCAGCCTTACTTAGACCAATATAAGGAGACCTCCAAGCGACCGATGAGCATAACTGCGGACAGGATAATAGCCGTAAGCACGGGAAAAACCGTATATAAAGACGGTGATTCCGTAATCAAGGTATTCTGTCGCCCTTATACCAAATTGGACGTTATGAAAGAGGCTTTCAACCAAACCCAGCTTGAAGCCGCCAAGCTGAGCGTGCCGAAGGTACAGGAGGTGTTCCTTTCCGAGGAAGGCTGGGCTATCCGCTATGAATATGCCCGAGGCAAGGCATTAAGTCAGCTTATGGAAGTCACCCCCGCTAAAGTCAGTGACTATATGGCGCAGCTTGTTAAGATACAGCGCGCCATTGCCGCGGCAGACGCACCGCTTCTCCCCTGCCTTACCGATAAGCTGAAACACGCCATATGCGAAGGCATACAGGATAAGGAGCAGCGCATATCCCTTTGCGCAGCGCTTGATTCCCTGCCCGGCGGTCAGGCCACGTGCCACGGCGCGCTCATGCCGCAGGACATAATAATGAATCAGAACGGCGGCTACTGCATACTGAACTGGGCGAACGCCGCGCGCGGCAATTCCCTGTTTGACGCTGCGGATACCTTTGTTCAGTTTACGCTTGAAGATAATGAACAGCTTGCGCTGTCTCAATTATATCTCAGCACGTTCAGTGCAAGCGATCCCCCGCTTGAGCGGGCGGTGCTCCGCTTTGTGCCCATTTGCGCGGCAGCGCGCATCGGCGGCGCAAACGAGCGGGAACGCAGCATACTGAACGGGCTGATAAATCAATAATGAATATTCGAGAAGGAGAACTGAGCAATGAAGATCACTATCTGCATAGGCAGCTCGTGCCACATAAAAGGCTCACGCCAAGTGGTAGAGCAGCTTCAAGCCCTTGTAAGCGAAAAAGGACTTATGGACAGAATTGAGCTTGCCGGCACGTTTTGCATAGGCCAATGCCAAAGCGGCGTAAACGTAATGATAGACGGCCAACGTTTCTCGGTAACTCCGGAAACCACCGCTTCATTTTTCAATAATGAAGTCCTGCCCAGGCTCGGCGTATAAGCCGCGTTTAAGGAGATGCGATGGAATACATCACATTCAAAAAATCAAATTGCCGCAATTGCCATAAGTGCATTCGCTATTGCCCGGTAAAGTCAATTCGCTTTTCCGGCAATCAGGCCAACGTTATAAGCGACGAATGCATACTGTGCGGCGAGTGCTACGTTGTCTGCCCGCAGAACGCAAAGCAGATAGCGGACGAAACGGAGATCGTGAGCGTTTTGCTCGGCTCCGGCGCGCCGGTATATGCAAGCGTTGCGCCGTCCTTCACTGCGTATTTCAACGGCATAGGCATTGCCTCCATACGGGCGGGGCTTAAGCAGCTTGGCTTTGCGGATGCGGAGGAAACTGCCATAGGCGCAACGTTCGTTAAGCGCGAATATGAACGCATATCCCGGGAAGGCGTACAGAGCGTTGTTATAACCTCCTGCTGCCCAACCGTTAATACGCTTATAGAAAAATATTATCCGGAAATAACCGAATGCCTTGCGCCGGTGATGACGCCGATGCAGGCGCACTGCATGGACATAAAGCGCCGCCACAGCGATGCAAAAACCGTTTTTATAGGCCCATGCCTTTCAAAGAAGGACGAAGCCGCGCGCGTTGGCGTTGACGCCGCGCTCACATTCGAAGAAATAGCCGCAATGTTCGCCAAAAAAGGCATTGTGCTTGAAAGCATGCGCGATCACGACGAAAAAAGCCGCGCAAGGCTTTTCCCCACAAGCGGTGGCGTACTTAACACAATGACATATAAAAACCCGCTCTACGATTATTATACGATAGACGGGCTGGACAACGTTATTCCCGCGCTGGAGGATATCCGCCACGGCGGGATAGAGCATTGCTTCATAGAAATGTCAGCCTGTGCGGGAAGCTGCGTGCGCGGGCCAATAATGCGCAGGAAACATCCATCCTCCGTGCGCGATTATCAGGCGGTTTCAAGCTATGCCGGCAAGGAGGACTTCAATGTTGAGCAGCCCGAGGTATCGCAGCTTACCAACGAATACCGCCCCGCATTTTTGCATAAGGTCAAGCCAAGCCATACCGAGCTGATGGAGATACTGCGCAAAATGGGCAAGGTTAGCCCGGCGGACGAGCTTAACTGCGGCACCTGCGGATACAATACCTGCCGCGACAAGGCGGAGGCCATATATCAGGGTAAGGCGGAAATAAACATGTGTCTCCCCTACCTTATGGAAAAGTCCGAGCGCTTTGCCGACAATATTTTGGACAATACGCCAAACGGCATAATAGTGGTAAACGATTCATACGAAATACAGCAGCTTAACCGCGCCGCTATGCGCATGCTGCATGTGCGTTCCCGTTCAGACGTTATGGGCGAGCCGCTGATAAGGCTTATAGACCCCATAGACTTCATAAACGCCGCCCAGTACGGCAAGCGCATAGTGAACAAGCGGGACTATTACGCGGAGTATGACATATACCTTGAGCTGACGATAGTAAACGATAAAAAGTCCGGCAACATGATTGGCATTCTCCGCGACGTTACGGACGAGGAAAGCGAGCGCAAGAGCAAGGAAGAGCTGAGCCGCCAAACCATAGAAACAGCGGACAAAGTAGTGGACAAGCAGATGCGCATAGTGCAGGAGATAGCCTCACTGCTTGGCGAAACGGCCGCCGAAACAAAGATCGCCCTTACCAAGCTTAAGGAGTCCATAGCAAATGAAGACAGCTAATAACCTTTGCGCGGACATTGGGTACCTTAGCATCAACCATACGGGCGAACAGCTTTGCGGCGACCATGTGGAAATAGTTGAGCCTGAGGACGGCGATTCGACCATAGTTGTGCTTGCGGACGGGCTTGGCAGCGGCGTTAAGGCAAGCATACTTTCCACCCTTACTTCAAAGATACTTTCAACCATGCTCGCAGCCGGACTGAAGCTTGAGGACGCCGTTGAAACGCTGGTGGAAACGCTGCCAGTGTGCTCGATAAGGCAAATTGCGTACTCAACATTCACAATAGTGCGCATTGCCAACAACCGCAGGGTAGAAATAATACAGTATGACAATCCGCGCGTTATAATGCTGCGCGACGGCAAAAGCGTGGATATCCCCTTCCGTGAAAGCTACATAGGGGACAAAAAGGTCATAAAGGCCGAAATAGACGTGCAGGAGCACGACACATTTCTCGCCTTTACCGATGGTGTTGAGCATGCCGGCATTGGCCTAAGCTACAACTTTGGCTGGAAACGCGAAGATATAATTGACTATATTACCGCCTTCTGGAACGTTGGGTACACGGCCAAGACCCTTTCAACCATACTGATAGGCGAAACCAACCGCCTTTACGAGGGTAAGCCCGGCGACGATGCGACCGTATGCACAATACGGATACGCCGCCGCGAACCCGTGAGCCTTATAATAGGCCCGCCGTCCAATAGGGACGACTGCAACAAGATGATGTCTTTGTTCTTCGCAAAGGAGGGCAAGCACATAGTATGCGGCGGAACCACAAGCACCATTGCCGCAGAATATTTGAAAAAGCCGCTGAGGCCGAACCTTGACTTCTACGACCCCACCATTCCGCCCACGGCGGAAATAGAAGGCGTGGACCTTGTTACGGAAGGCGTGGTGACCATAAACAGGGTGCTTGAATACGCGATAAACTACCTGGCGGACAATACGTCCTTTGAAAAATGGAGCTACAAAAAGGACGGCGCCAGCAGAATAGCAAGGATGCTGTTTGAAGATGCGACGGATATAAACTTCTTCGTTGGGAAGGCCGTTAACCCGGCGCACCAGAACACGGATTTGCCCATCAATTTCACCATAAAGATGCAGCTTGTTAAGGAGCTTGCAAAATGCCTTGAAAAGATGGGTAAAAAGATAAATGTGAGTTATTTTTAAGTTTTGCTTATAAAAAGCAAGTATATTCAGGAGGATCTACAAAACCATGCAAACCCAATTCGACTTCACCGTGGTCGATCGTATAATAGACGATCATGGTGCAAAGCAAAGCGCGACGATTGCGATTTTGCAGGATATTCAGGAGCATTATCACTATTTGCCCCGCGAAATATTCAACCATCTTGCAAAGCGCCTTGGTATGCCGAGCGCGAGTATCTATTCCGTGGCCACGTTTTATGAAAACTTCTCCCTGGAACCCAAGGGAAAGTACGTTATAAAGTGCTGCGACGGTACGGCCTGCCATGTACGCGGCTCCATGCCCATACTTAACCGTCTGCGTGAAGAGCTTAAGCTTGCGGAGGGGAAAAAGACTACCGAGGACCTTCTTTTTACGCTGGATACCGTGCATTGCCTTGGCGCGTGCGGACTTGCCCCCGTTATTATGATAAACGAAAACGTTTATCCCACAATGACGCCGGACGCGGCAGCCAAGCTGATAAGCGACCTGAGGGAGAAGGAGAACGAGAATGCTTAAATCACGCCAGGAACTTATAGATATCCGCAAGGAATACGCAAAATATCTTACCGCGCAGCAGCATAAGATACTGGTTTGCGCAGGTACCGGCTGCATAGCTTCCGGTTCGCTTAAGGTATATGCCGAGTTTAAGCGCCTGCTTGAGCAGAAGGGTCTGCCCTGCCCGGTTGAACTGAAAAAGGAAAACGAGGAAAACGGCATCAGCGTTAAAAAGACCGGCTGCCAGGGCCTTTGCGAAATGGGTCCCCTTGTTACCATAGAGCCTGAAGGCTTTCTGTACATGAAGGTGCAGGTTTCTGACTGCGAGGAGATAATCGAAAAGACCGTGCTCAACGGCGAGCATATCGCCCGCCTTGCCTTCCAGAAGGGCGGCATAGTGCGCAAAAAGCAGTCCGATATTCCCTATTATCAGAAGCAGACCCGCATAATGCTTGAGCACTGCGGTCATATAGACGCCACAAGCATAAAGGAATACATAGCCGTGGGCGGTTATACCGCGTTTGAAAAGGCGCTGTTTGAAATGGGTCCTGACGATATAGTAAAGACCATATCCGATTCCAATCTGCGCGGACGCGGCGGCGGAGGATTCCCCACCGGCCGTAAATGGAGCCAGGTTGCAAGGCAGAAGTCCCCGATAAAGTACATCGTCTGCAACGGCGACGAAGGCGACCCCGGCGCATTTATGGATTGCTCCGTTATGGAAGGCGATCCACACAGGATGCTGGAAGGCATGATGATTGCCGGCCGTGCCTGCGGCGCGCATGACGGCTACATATACGTCCGTGCGGAATACCCCATGGCCGTTGAAAGGCTGAAGAACGCCATAGCTCAGGCGGAAGAAATGGGCCTGCTGGGCGAGAACATACTCGGCAGCGGTTTCGATTTCCATATGCATATAAATAAGGGCGCCGGCGCATTCGTTTGCGGCGAAGGCAGCGCGCTTACCGCCTCAATAGAAGGCAAACGCGGCTTCCCGCGCGTAAAGCCCCCGCGCACGGTTGAGCATGGCCTTTTCAACGAGCCCACTGTGCTGAACAACGTTGAAACGTTTGCTAACGTTCCGCTTATAATATCCAACGGCGCCGATTGGTATAAGACCATAGGCCCCGAAAACAGCCCCGGCACAAAGGCCTTCGCCCTTACCGGCAACATTGAGAACACCGGCCTTATAGAGGTTCCCATGGGCACCACGCTTGAAGAGGTTATATACGGCGTTGGCGGCGGCATGCGCGGCGGATCGGAATTCAAGGCCGTGCAGATAGGCGGCCCGAGCGGCGGCTGCCTCACCACCGAGCACCTCAAGATACCTCTTGATTTCGACTCTCTCAAGAAGGTCGGCGCAATGATAGGCTCCGGCGGCATGGTCGTTATGGACAGCAAGACCTGCATGGTTGAGGTTGCGCGCTTCTTCATGAGCTTTACGCAGAACGAATCCTGCGGCAAGTGCGTACCCTGCCGCGAAGGCACCAAGCGCATGCTGGAGGTGCTGGAGCGCATAGTTGCCGGCAAAGGTCAGGACGGCGACATAGAACTGCTGGAGGATCTGGCAGACACCATTTCCGCGGCTGCGCTGTGCGGACTGGGCAAAACCGCACCCAGCCCCGTAATGAGCACCATAAAGTATTTCCGCGATGAGTACGAGGCGCACATTTACGATAAACGCTGCCCGGCAGGCGCATGCCCCAGGCTCAAGCGCATACATATCGATCCGGAGCTTTGCCGCGGCTGCTCCCGCTGCGCCAAGGGCTGCCCCGTGGGCGCCATATCCGGCCAGATTAAATCCCCCTTCGTCATTGACGAGAAGAAGTGCATAAAGTGCGGCGCGTGCGTATCCACCTGCGCATTCCACGCCATTAAGGAGGACTGAGCAAAATGGAAAACAAAGAATATATGCTCATAGACGGCAATCCCGTTGAGATAAACGGCGAGAAGAACCTGCTGGAGGTTATACGCAAGGCAGGCATAGAGCTGCCCACCTTCTGCTACCACAGCGAGCTTTCCGTATACGGCGCATGCCGCATGTGCATGGTAGAAAACAGCCACGGCGGCATGGAAGCCGCCTGCTCCACCGTGCCCAAGGCCGGCATGGAGATATATACCAACACCGAAAGGCTGCATAAGCACCGCAAGATGATACTGGAGCTGCTGCTGGCCAACCATTGCCGCGACTGCACCACCTGCCAGAAGAATGGCAAATGCCGCCTGCAGGAGCTTGCCTCCCTGTTCGGGCTGGAAAGCATACGCTTCAAGAATCTCAAGCCCGAACCCGAGCTTGACACTTCAAGCCTGAGCATAATTCGCGACGCTCACAAGTGCATACTGTGCGGCGACTGCGTGCGCATGTGCAACGAAATCCAGAACGTTGGCGCGATAGACTTCGTGAATCGCGGTTCCAAAATGGTCATAGGTCCCGCGTTCAACGAACCCATTGCCAATTCCCCCTGCGTGGGCTGCGGCCAGTGCGCCGCCGTTTGCCCCACCGGCGCAATAGTCATCCGCAAGGATACCGGCCGCGTATGGCCCGAGCTTAACGACAAGAACACCAAGGTTGTGGCTCAGGTCGCTCCCGCGGTGCGCGTAGCCATGGCTAAAGAATTCGGCCTACCCGAAAACGAAAACTCCATGGGCCGCATCACCGCCGCGCTGCGCCGCCTCGGCTTCGACGAGGTGTACGATACCGCCACCGGCGCCGACCTTACCGTGCTTGAAGAATCCAACGAGTTCCTTCAGCGCATAGAGGCGGGCGAAAACCTGCCCCTTATCACAAGCTGCTGCCCGGCATGGATACAGTATTGCGAAAAGAACCATCCGGAGCTGATGAAGAACGTCTCCACCTGCAAATCCCCCATGCAGATGTTCTCCTCCGTCATAAAGGCCAAGTATGCCACGTCATCAAGGCGCGTGGTATGCGTAGCCGTCATGCCCTGCACGGCGAAGAAGTTCGAGTGCGCACGCGAGGAGTTCATGCACGATGGCGTACCCGAAACCGATTACGTCATCACCACGCAGGAACTTATACAGATGATACACAAGGCCGGCATAGTATTTGACGAGCTGGAGCCCGAAGCGGTCGATTCCGTGTTCAGCACCTGCACCGGCGCGGGCGTCATATTCGGCGTTACCGGCGGCGTTACCGAGGCCGTTCTCCGCCGCCTTTCCACCGACAAGAGCAATAAGGCGCTCATGTCCATTGCCTTCAACGACGTGCGCGGCATGAAGGGCGTTAAGGAAACCACCATTCCTTACGGCGATAAGGAAGTTCGCATTGCCATAGTGAGCGGCCTTAAGAACGCGGAAAAGGTTATTCAGGCGCTCAAGAACGGCGAGCATTTCGACTTCATAGAAGTCATGGCCTGCCCGGGCGGCTGCGTAGCCGGCGGCGGACAGCCCTTCGGCACCAATGCCACCAAGGAAGTGCGCGGCAAGGCGCTTTACAGCGCGGACAAGATGCTGAGCATAAAGCGCAGCGAAGAAAACCCGCTGATGCTAAGCCTGTACGACGGCGTGCTAAAGGGCCGTGTACACGAGCTGCTGCATGTGCATTACAATCATAAGGAGGAGGAGTAAATGGTAGAGGTAAAGGTCTGCATAGGCACGTCCTGCCATCTGCACGGCTCCTATAACGTTATGATGAGCTTTAAGCAGCTCATCGAGGAATACAATCTGCACGACAAGATAAATCTTGCCGGACGGTTCTGCACCGGCTGCTGCCAAAATGGCGTTTCCGTAACGGTTAACGATACGGAATACGGCGTGTCCCCCGAAACAGCGGGCAGTTTCTTTAGGGAAACGATACTGCCCCTGGCTTCGGAAAATAAATAATCAGTCAAATTTTACACACAAAGGGCGGGCTTCTCCCCCGCCCTTTTATTGATTGTTGGAGTAAGCGCTATGGAGAGTAAGAATGCCAAATAAATCAAAAGCAGCCACCTTGTAGGGTGACTGCCTTTAATTTATTACTTGCCCTGTTTGTATTTTTTCCTGTCAGACATATGTTTTGCCGCAAGCGAACTGCCATGCCTCAGCCCGTCTGCCATTAGTTCCATAAAAAATGAATCCTTTTCCTTACAAAGATTTTCAAGCTGTTTAATACGCTTGCGATTTTGCTTATTTTCCTGTTCTAACAGAGAGATTTTCTTTTTACTTTGAACCAAATATACCCATGCAAATTGTCCTCCTTTATTATTCGACTATTTCTGTGAGAGCAGTAATGATGTTTGCTTCTAAAGTTTGCTGTTGAGAAGCGGGCAGTTCATCAGAGGTACGCACCAATGCAGTGCCTACCACGGTATGAGAACCTGATGCAAAAATACCCCCGTCAAAACTGGCAAGGTACTCATTGCGGGCGGTAGCGTCCTCTACATTGGCATAGACCTCTATGCTCCCACCGGCATCGGTTCCTTTTTCGATAAGAGAGGCACCATATACTTCACTCTGATTCACTAAATCACTTGAAAAATAAACTTGAGCAGTATAGCCACCTGCTTTATTCAAATTGCCATTCGGATCGTTATCCTCTGTAACGGCAGAAATATCAACAATATTTTCAACTTTCTTCAAGCACTCAATAACATATGCTTCGGTAGGAGCATCAACTAGCGCATACTGCTTGACACTTTTTTCAAGTGCAGATTTCTTCTCAGAAAGATTTGATAAAGCACTGCTATAATCAAGGGAATCTAACTGTTGTGTTGCAGCTATTATCTTGTCCTCAGTTGCAGGCATTTCCATGATGGGTTGTTTAGCCGATTTTGCTTCAGAAATAGCAGTCTCCAGTGTAGGAATAAGCGTTTCATCCAAAGCTGGCTTACCCTCTGCAACAAGTGCTTCTGCTTCGGAAATAACAGTGTCTAAGTCACTGTTTTTTTTGTTCGGCACAACTTCTGGCGGAATCAAAAGCGTTAATAGCTTCTATCATCGCCTTACAAACATCTACACGTTCGGCAGTATCTTTATAATTTTCATAATCTTCAATGTTTTCGTACAACTCTAAAGCAGCTTGATAATCTCCAGCTTCCTGCAATTTGATCGCCTCATTGTAATCGCCACTTTTACAGCCGGCTAAAGACACGGCAATAACAGTTGACGCCAAAAAAAGTATGATTTTCTTCTTCATAGGTTCCTCTCCTTCTATAAAAAAGTGCGTAGTCATAGCTACGCACCAAAAAACGTAGCCGTCTCTATCGTGACACAGTTCACTCCAAAGCAGGAAATGACAGCCAATCATACATTTTTACCAAAAGTATGCATGCCTCAGAGTCTATTAAACTGTGCTATGTTAATATAATAGCACAAACAAAAGGAAATATATAGTGGTTTTCTGGAAATTTGATGGTTTATATGTAGATAAGTAGCAAAGCCAGCCGGGTCAGTCAACAGTTAAGATGAACGGCGAATTCATTAATTGATTTAGCTATATCGATATTGTTATATCGTTATCGGCATATCGTATTTCCTTTATCGATATAAGTGTATTATAATAGCATCATCAAACATGACTGAAACAAGTCAGGAAAGGATTTTGACTATGGCACGTTTTACTCTACCCCGTGATCTTTACCACGGAAAAGGATCCCTTGAGGCGCTGAAAACATTTGAAGGCAAGCGCGCAATGATTTGCGTCGGCGGCGGCAGCATGAAGAAATTCGGATTCCTCGACAGAGCTGTTTCTTATCTGAAGGAAGCCGGCATGGAAGTTGAACTTTTTGAAGGTATCGAGCCCGATCCCTCCGTTGAGACCGTTATGCGCGGCGCCGATGCCATGCTCAAGTTCCAGCCTGATTGGATAATTGCCATGGGCGGCGGCTCGCCGATAGATGCGGCCAAGGCCATGTGGATAAAGTATGAATACCCCGAGGTAACCTTCAAGGATATGTGCAAGGTGTTCGGCCTGCCCAAGCTGCGTAAAAAGGCTCACTTCTGCGCCATTTCCTCCACCTCCGGCACCGCTACCGAGGTAACCGCGTTCTCCATCATTACCGATTACTCCAAGGGCATCAAGTACCCCATAGCGGACTTCGAGATCACCCCTGACGTGGCAATAGTTGACCCCGATCTGGCCGAGACCATGCCCAAGAAGCTGGTTGCCCACACCGGTATGGACGCCATGACCCACGCTATCGAAGCCTATGTTTCCACCGCGCATTGCGATTATACCGATCCTCTGGCAATATTCGCCATAAAGATGATTGAAAACGATCTGGTAGATTCCTACAATGGTGATATGGCCAAGCGCGACACCATGCATAATGCCCAGTGCCTTGCCGGTATGGCCTTCTCCAATGCCCTGCTCGGCATAGTCCACTCCATGGCGCATAAGACCGGCGCTGCCTTTGCCGATTACGGTGCGCACATCATCCATGGCGCGGCCAACGCAATGTACCTGCCCAAGGTCATCGCCTTCAATGCCAAGAATGAAGAAGCTAAGAAGCGTTACGGCGTAATAGCGGATTATATGGGCCTTGGCGGCAGCAACGACGATGAAAAGGTCGCCCTGCTCATCAAGTACCTGCGTGGCATGAACGATGCGCTCAATATCCCGCACTGCATAAAGAACTACGGCGCGGACAGCTATCCCACCGAACAGGGCTTCGTCCCCGAGAACGTATTTCTCGAGAGACTGCCTGAGATAGCCAAGAACGCCATTGGCGACGCTTGTACCGGCTCCAATCCCCGTATTCCCACCCAGGAAGAAATGGAAAAGCTGCTCAAGTGCTGCTACTATGATACCGAGGTTGACTTTTAATCCATATTCTCTCTAAGCAAAGCCCCCTCCGCCCCCTGCGGAAGGGGCTTTGTGCTTATTCGCCCAATTACGCATTTATTCTATATATTCCAAAACTTATGACCCTATAAGGCTTGATTTTGTGTCGATACTGCGTTATCATTAACGATGGTAATTATGGCTTCCGCGTGGGCTGCACATGCGCCTGCGCACAACAAAATAAGGAGAAAAGGGACATGTACCAAATTGTTAACAAGCAAAACCTGAACCCGACGGTTACTCTTATGGACATCAAAGCTCCGTATGTAGCGGCCAAGGCTGAGGCGGGCCAGTTTATAATACTGCGCGTTGATGCCGACGGCGAACGTATACCGCTCACCGTTGCGGGTTACGACCGCCAGAACGGCACCGTAAGGATAATATTCCAGATAGTCGGCGCAACAACCGAAAAGCTGAACCACCTTAACGTGGGCGACAGCATACATGACTTCGTCGGCCCCCTTGGCACCGCCACAAAGCTGGACGGCCTTAAGAAGGTTTGCATAGTCGGCGGCGGCGTTGGCTGCGCAATCGCCCTGCCCATAGCGCAGAAGCTGCACGAGATGGGCTGCAACGTCACCAGCATAATCGGCTTCCGCTCCAAGGATATAGTAATACTTGAGGATGATTTCCGCGCCGTGTCCGACAGGATGTTCCTCATGACCGACGATGGTTCCTACGGCCGCCATGGCAACGTGTGCGTACCGCTTAACGAAATGTTTGCCGAGGGCGAGAAGTTTGACGAAGTCATAACCATCGGTCCCTTGATAATGATGAAATTCGTGGTCAAGGCCACTCAGCCCACCGGCATCCCCTGCACGGTATCCATGAACCCCATCATGGTAGACGGTACCGGCATGTGCGGCGGCTGCCGCCTGACGCTGCACCGCGACGGCGAAAGCATAACCAAGTTTGCCTGCGTTGACGGCCCCGACTTCAACGGCTATGAAGTTGACTTCGACGAGGCCATGTCCCGCGGAACCACCTATAAGGAGTTCGAGCGCGCGGCGCATGAGCATGTATGCAATCTCTTTAAGCAGGAGGTAAAATAAAATGCCTAACATGAACCCCAAGAAGAACCCCATGCCCTCCCAGGAGCCGGACGTTCGCAACCATAATTTCAAAGAAGTTGCCCTTGGCTACACCGAGGAGATAGCCCTTGACGAGGCCGCCCGCTGCCTTAACTGCAAGAATATGCCCTGCGTAAACGGCTGCCCGGTAAACATACACATTCCCGAATTCATCGCAAAGATACGCGAAATGGACTTTGAAGGCGCATACCAGGTGATTTCCCGCGATTCCAGCCTGCCCGCGGTTTGCGGCCGTGTTTGCCCGCAGGAAACCCAGTGCGAATCCAAGTGCGTGCGCGGCATAAAGGGCGAACCCGTCGGCATAGGCCGTCTGGAGCGCTTTGTTGCCGATTGGCATAACGCCCATTCCACCACCCCCAGCGATATTCCCGCCTCCAACGGTCACAAGGTTGCCATAGTCGGCAGCGGCCCTTCCGGCCTCACCTGCGCGGGCGATCTGGCGCGCAAAGGCTACAAGGTCAGCGTATTTGAAGCGCTGCATACCGCTGGCGGCGTGCTGGTATACGGCATACCGGAATTCCGTCTTCCCAAGGCCATAGTTCAGAAGGAAATAGACAACCTGAGCGCACTTGGCGTGGACGTAGAGACTAACATGGTAATAGGCAAGACCCTGACCATAGACGAGCTGTTCGACATGGGCTACGAGGCTGTGTTCATCGGCTCCGGCGCAGGTCTGCCCATGTTTATGAACATCCCCGGCGAAAACCTGAAGGGCGTATATTCCGCCAACGAGTTCCTTACCCGCATAAACCTGATGAAGGCTTATCGTGAAGACAGCGACACTCCCATCATGCACGGCAAGCACGTTGCGGTAGTTGGCGGCGGCAACGTTGCCATGGATGCCGCGCGCTGCGCAAGAAGGCTCGGCGCCGAGGTCAAGATAGTATATCGCCGCAGCGAGAGCGAGCTGCCCGCCAGGCGTGAAGAAGTTGAGCATGCAAAGGAAGAAGGCATTGAATTCTGCCTGCTGACCACTCCCCTTTCCATAAAGGGCGATGACAAGTTCAGCGTATGCGCCATGAACTGCCAGAAGATGGAACTTGGCGAACCCGATGCTTCCGGCCGCCGCCGTCCCATACCCGTTGATGGCAGTGAATATGATATAGATGTAGACTGCGTCATAATGGCGCTGGGCACCTCCCCCAACCCCCTCATCAAGTCCACCACCAAGGGCCTTGAGGTCAACCGCAAGGGCGGCATAATCGTTGAGGAAGCCACCGGCAAGACCAGCCGTGACGCCGTGTATGCCGGCGGCGATGCCGTTACCGGTGCGGCTACCGTCATATCCGCCATGGGCGCGGGCAAAACCGCTGCCAAGGCCATAGACGAATACCTTGCCAACAAATAAGCAGTAAGCTGAAAAGCTATGCATAAATGCGCCGGACGATGACATATCGCCCGGCGCATTGTTTTTGTTGTATCCTGCCGCATTTATATGTATAATCATGTATACAGGCGGATGCGTACTCCGTCGAGAAAGAGGAACACACGAATTTGGAAAGCTTTACACTTGATAGGGAAATGAAGCTGCCCGGCGTGCCGCTGAGAGGGCTGGTAATGCTGCCGGGTGAGCTTTTGCATTTTGACATAGCGCGGGAGGAAAGCCGCCGTGCCGTGCGCGCGGCCGAAGAAAAGGACTCCTTCGTATTCCTTACCACGCAGAAGGACAGCGCAAAAACCACCGTTAAGGCCGAAGACGTATTCAGTATGGGCGTGATATGCCGCATACGGCAAACCGTTAATATGCCAGGCGGCATGCTCCGCGCGCTTGTGCTGGGGCTTTGCCGCGCGCGCATAAAGGATGCGCAATACGGCAGCTACACTACCGTTACCGTGGAAACGATTGAGGATGAGCCCTGCAACCCGCTTGTGGCGGAGGCGCTGCGCCGCAGGATAAATATGTCCTTTAACGATTATCTTGGCGTGACCACGCGCATAAATGCCGAAACCGCCGAAAATATACGCCAGCTGCCCCTTATGGGTCAGTATGCCGACGCAGTAGCCAACGCCGTGTTTGTTAAGTCAAACATGCGTCAGGCCGTGCTGGATGCCGTAAGCGTTGAAGAAAGGCTGAAAATAGTCCTTGCTGGCGTAATGGGCGAAGTGGAAATAACAAAGCTTGATAAGCGCATCGCCGCCGAAGTGAAGCGCAGCATGGACCAAAACCAGCGCGAATACTATCTGCACGAGCAGATAAAGGCCATACGCAAGGAGCTTGGCGAAACCGAGCAAAACGAAGCCGAAGAATACATGCGCAGGCTTAAGGAAAAAGAAATGCCGCAGGCCGTGCGCGAAAAGCTGGAGCGCGAGATAGCGCGCTTTGGCGACCTGCCCGCCGCATCTCACGAGCAGCCGCCCATGCGAAACTATATAGAATGCATGCTTGATTTGCCTTGGAGCGAAGAAACCAAGGATGATTTGGACATTGAGCATGCCCGCGCAATACTCGATAACGACCATTACGGCATGGAAAAGGTAAAGCAGCGCATATTGGAGCACATTGCCGTTGCACGCCTTACGGGCAAAGTGAACGGGCAGATAATCTGCTTCGTTGGCCCGCCGGGCGTTGGCAAAACCAGCATTGCATCCAGCATTGCAAGGGCACTTGGGCGCAACTTTGTGCGCATGAGCCTTGGCGGCATACATGACGAGGCCGAGATACGCGGCCACAGGCGCACATATATCGGCGCAATGCCGGGCCGCGTTATCGCCGCCATGCGCCAAGCCGGCAGCATAAATCCGCTGCTGCTTTTTGACGAGATAGACAAGCTTACCGCAGACATGCGCGGCGACCCCGCCGCAGCTATGCTGGAGGTATTGGACAGCGCACAGAATTTCGCCTTCCGTGATCATTTTCTGGAGCAGGAATACGATTTGTCCAAGGTCATGTTCATAACCACGGCAAACGATAAGGACGCCATCCCCCGTCCGCTGCTGGACAGGATGGAAGTGATAGAACTGAGCGGCTACCTTGAAACCGAAAAGGTGGAAATAGCCAAGCGTCACCTTATCCCAAAGCAGCTTGAAAAGCACGGGCTGAAGAAAAGTCAGCTTACCATAGCGGATGAAGCGATAGTTGAACTGATACGCGGTTATACCCATGAAGCGGGCGTAAGGGAACTGGAGCGCGAAATAGCCGCCGTGTGCCGCAAGGCCGCAATGGATATAGGCAGCGGCAAGACCCGCGTGCGCGTAGGCAAGCAAAAGCTTGCGGCTTATCTTGGCGCGCCAAAGTATACCCACGGCGCAATAGACGCTATAAACGAAATAGGTCTTGCGATCGGCCTTGCATGGACAAGCTTCGGCGGGGAAACGCTGCAAATAGAGGTTCAGATAGTGCCGGGTTCCGGCCAGGTGATATTGACCGGCAAGCTTGGCGACGTTATGCAGGAAAGCGCAAAGGCTGCGCTGACATTCATAAAGGCCCATGCGGAAGAATTCGGCATAACACTGCCGCTGGACAAAAAGGACATACATCTGCACGTTCCCGAAGGCGCCGTGCCAAAGGACGGCCCAAGCGCCGGCATAACCATAATGACGGCTATGCTCAGCGCGCTGAGCGGCATCCCCGCACGGGCAGACACAGCCATGACCGGCGAAATAACGCTGCGCGGGCGCGTGCTTGAAATAGGCGGGCTCAGGGAAAAGCTGCTTGCGGCGTACCGCGCGGGCATAAAGCGCGTGCTTATTCCCAAGGCCAACGAAAAGGATTTAAGCGACGTGCCGGACGAAGTGAAGGCCAACATGGAAATAATAGGCGTTGCAAGCGCATTTGACGTTATTCCTCTTGCGCTTGAGCATAGGCCCCAGAAGGCGGCAAATGCATTTATACCGCAGCATGCGCATACCGGCGCGGCAGCCGCGCAATAAGGAGCATTATGGAAAAGTTCGATATAAAAAAAGCCGTATTTGAAACCAGCTTCGGCCTTGGCGGAAAATTCATACAGGAAGGCCCGCAGATAGCCATGGTTGGCCGCTCAAACGTGGGCAAATCCAGCCTTATCAATTCGCTTTGCCGCAATTCAAAGCTGGCGCGAATATCCGCAAACCCCGGCAAAACGCGGCTGATAAACTATTTCAGGATAAACGACAGCTTTTATCTTGTTGACCTTCCCGGCTACGGCTACGCCAAGGTCTCAAAGGCGGAGCAGGAAAGCTGGGGCAAGCTGATGGAAAGTTACCTTTCCGGCGGAAGCGTAAGCCATATATTCATGCTTATAGATATTCGCCACGAGCCTACCGCCGCCGATAAGCAGATGCTTGAATGGATAATATATTACGGCATTCCGTATACGCTCATTGCCACCAAGGCGGATAAGCTTTCCCGTTCAAAGCGGCAGCAGGCGGCAAATGCGAACGCCAAACTGCTCGGCGCACCGCCGTGGGCGCTCTGTTACAGCGCGGAAACAGGCGATGGACGCGAAGAATTGGTGGCCAGAATTGGCGCAATAGTGAACGACAGTTTGTCAAATGCAAAGTAATGCACAAATATTGCAGACTTTTTGCATATGCTACTTGACATAACTATATGCCGTACGCATAATAGTGGAAGTAAAAAACAAACTGTGGAGGATGTGGCAATATGGCTTTGAGAAAATGCCCGCGCTGCGAACTGAATTATATAAAAGACGATGAAAAATACTGCAATGTGTGCCGCCGCGAAATGAAGGGCGGGGACAGCGAGCCGGAGGACAGCATAGTAATGTGCAGCGAGTGCGGCGAGAATCCCGCCGTTAAGGGCAGCGACCTTTGCGCGATATGCCTTAGGGAAGCCCGTAGGCAGGAGATGCAATCCGGCAACGTTGCGGAGCCGATAACGGATCCTGAGGAACTCGTACTTGGCAGCGTTGGGCTGGACGAAATAGAGGTGCCCATGCCCAGCGACGGTGAAATCCCCGAAAGCGAGCTGAGCGAAATAGATAAGGAACTCTCCTCCGACGACGACGATTTGGATGACGAGGAAGAGGAAGAAGAAACAGAGCCCGAGCCCGAACCAGAGCCGGAGCAGAAGCCCAAGCGCGGCAGGAGAAAGTGATATCACCCAATGAAGGTATTCGCCATAGGAGATCTACATTTAAGTGGAAGTTCAAATAAGCCAATGGATGTGTTCGGCTCAACATGGGCCAATCATCCGCAGCGCGTGATCTCCGCCTGGCGCGATGCCGTTGGTGAAAACGATCTGGTGCTGATACCGGGAGACATAAGCTGGGCAATGCGGCTAGATGACGCGATATGCGACCTTGAATTCATAGGCGCATTACCCGGCACAAAGCTGCTTTTGCGCGGCAATCATGATTACTGGTGGAGCGCGCTCGGCAAGGTTCGCGCCGCATTGCCCAATGGCTGCTTTGCACTTCAAAACGACTGTTTTACCATTGACAATATATCTGTATGTGGAAGCCGGGGCTGGGTATGTCCCGGTTCTTCGGTGTACAGCGAAACAAAGGACAGGGCCATATATGAACGCGAGCTTATTCGGCTGAGGATGAGCCTTAACCGCCTGCCGGAAGGCACGGTGCGCATATTGATGCTGCACTTTCCTCCCTTCAATGAAAAGCGGCAGGATTCCGGTTTTACGCAGCTTGCCGAAGAATACGGCATAAATTATCTCATATATGCCCATCTTCACAACAAAGCCTGTCTTGGTGCGTTTGAAGGCGAACGTAACGGAATACAGTATTCGCTCTGTTCCGCGGATCATTTAGGCTTCGCCCCGCGGTTGATTTTGGATGCCAAGGAGCCTGCTAAAAAAAATTCTTGCGATTAAACATAATTTCTGCTTGCATTTTACCCCCACAGCATGATATAGTAATCGGCAGAAAAAATGCGGAAGCGAAAGGACGGTGCAAAAAATGCTTGGTTTCATGAACAGAACGCCCCTTACCACCTTCTTTCCCTATTCCCGCTTTTCAATATTTAATGGACGGATTTAATATCCGTCTTTTTTTATGTGTGCAATGGGCCGCAAGGCTCTCGCAATAATATTTAATCATCACGCAGGAGGTAACTTTCGCAATGAACCAGAAAAACGAAGGCATTTACGACGCCAGAGGCCAGCTTGGTTGGCCCAAGACAATCGTACTCGGCTTCCAGCATATGTTCGCCATGTTTGGCGCAACGGTGCTCGTGCCCGCCCTTACTGGATTGAGCGTATCGGCCACGCTGCTGTTCGCCGGTCTCGGCACGCTGCTGTTCCATCTTTTGACCAAGCGCAAGGTCCCCGCATTCCTGGGTTCTTCCTTCGCCTTTATCGGCGGCTATGCGGCAATAGCGCCCATGCTTGAGGATCCGGCAAACCCCGGCGTATTCAACGTGCCCAATACCGAGCTTCTGCCCTATGCCTGCTTCGGCGTGCTGATAGCCGGCCTGATGTACGTCATCCTTGCCGCCTGCTTCAAGATTTTCGGCATGAAGAAAGTTATGCGCTTCTTCCCGCCCATCGTGGTAGGCCCCATCATAATCTGCATCGGCCTCACCCTTTCATCTTCCGCCATCAATAACTGCAATACCAACTGGCTCATAGCGCTGCTTGCCATCGCGGTCGTAATAATCTGCAACATTTGGGGCAAGGGCATGATAAAGATAATCCCCATACTGCTCGGCTTCCTTGTGTCCTACATTGTAGCTGCCATCTGCGGCGAAGTTGACTTCACCCCCGTTAAGGAGGCCGCCTGGATAGGCCTGCCCTTCCAGATGCAGAATACCGTAATAGGTCTGCTCTCCAAGCCGGACCTTGATACCGGCCTGCTCGTGACCTCTATCTTCACCATAGCGCCCCTTTCCCTCGCCACCATGGTTGAGCATATCGGCGACATTTGCGCCATATCCTCCACCTGCGAACGCAACTTCATAACCGACCCCGGCCTGCACCGCACCCTGCTGGGCGATGGCCTGGCCACCTCCCTCGCCGCCCTGTTCGGCGCCCCTGCCAACACCACTTACGGCGAAAACACCGGCGTGCTTGCACTCAGCAAGGTTTATGACCCCTTCGTAATCCGCATAGCGGCAGTGCTTGCCATAGTGTTCAGCTTCTGCCCAAAGTTTGCGGCTCTCATCCGCATAATGCCTGCGGCTACCATCGGCGGCGTATCCATGGTGCTCTACGGTATGATCTCCGCGGTAGGTGTGCGCAACGTGGTTGAAAACAAGGTTGACTTCACTAAGTCCCGCAACGTTATAATCGCGGCCATAATCATGGTGCTTGCGCTCGGCATCTCCAACTCCGATGCCGGCTGCGTGACCATCGGCAGCGTAAGCCTGTCCGGTCTGGCTGTTGCCAGCATAGTAGGCATACTGCTTAACGCCATACTTCCCGGCAAGGACTACGAGTTCGGCAAGGATGAGCAGGGCGATACCAGCGTAAACTTCAAGGTCTGATAAAGTCCAACATCAAGCTAAAGCGGCTTCCCGATAAGCAGGAGGCCGCTTGTTTTATTGTCCAGTCTTAAGTCCGCTTGCTTTTTATTGCGTTGATCAGCTTTAATCCGTCGCTCTCCTCGCCCTTTATCTCTCCCAAGAAATAGCGAAACGGCAGAACGGATGTAAGAAATATAAAGATATTGCTTATAAGCGCGTAGTTTATAAAATATTCTATCGCGCTTGATAGGATAATATCCGAATCGAACGCCATGCCGCCGAATCGCAAAAGCAACAGCACCGCAACCGATATGAAGGATAAAATCGGGCCGCCCGAAAGCGTGGATATAAGCTTTGCTTTTGAATCCACGGTATTCCCGGCGACGATGAATTCGCCGTCAAACACAAACAATTTAACAGTCAGCCTTTTTGTTTTAAGCAGTCTTTTCCCCGAGCCTACCCGTATATGCCAATGCTTGTTCAGCGTCGAAAGCATATAGCCCAGCGCATGTCCAAGCTCATGCATGAATATGGCCATGAAGGACAGAAGCCACAGCGCACATACTAAAACAACCGTTTCTATTATTACAGCAATCATTTTCGGCATATATTTATCCTCCTTCAGCCCGTAATCCACTCCTTTATTAAAGCATAGCAGAAATATGTATAATAATCCAGATTTTATTAAAGCTTATTCGAACTTACTTGCGGAATTTACGGGCATACAAAAAGCGGAAGCTTTATGCTTCCGCCTGTTGCTTTTGTTCCTTATGCGTTCAGCTTACCGCATTTTCTTCCGGCAATAATGCTTTGCCCCTGCCGTATACCGGCGCGGATGTGCCGTCTATAACGCCCTTGGTTATTTCGCAGCTTTTTACATCCGGCATCGAGGGTACGTCGTACATTATGTCCATCATGGCGTTTTCCAGTATCGCGCGCAGTCCGCGTGCGCCTGTCTTGCGCTCTATTGCCAAATGCGCAACTTCCCTCAGCGCATCCTCGTCAAAGTCAAGCTTGACCCCATCCATTTCAAACAGCCGCTTATACTGCCGCGCCAATGCGTTCTTGGGCTTTGTCAATATGTCCATAAGCGCGTTTTCGTCCAACTGCTCCAGCGTAACGATTATTGGCACGCGGCCTATGAATTCCGGTATCAGGCCATATTTGAGCAAATCCTCGGGCAGTATCTTTTTCAGTATCTCGCCCACGTTCTTCTCCGTTTGGCTGGATACCTCCGCGCCGAAGCCAAGCAGCTTCTTCGCCGTGCGTCGGGAAATGATATCCTCTATCCCCGCGAACGCACCGCCGCAGATAAACAGTATTTTAGACGTATTTATCTGTATAAACTCCTGATGCGGATGCTTGCGCCCGCCCTGCGGCGGCACGCTTGCAACGGTGCCTTCGATTATTTTCAGCAGCGCCTGCTGAACGCCTTCCCCGCTTACGTCCCGCGTGATGGATGGATTCTCGCTCTTGCGGGCAATTTTGTCTATCTCATCGATATACACTATGCCCTTTTCAGCGCGGGAAACGTCAAAGTCCGCCGCCTGAATAAGCTTGAGCAATATATTCTCCACATCCTCGCCAACGTAGCCGGCCTCGGTAAGGCTTGTAGCGTCGGCCACGGCAAACGGCACCTGCAGCACACGCGCCAGCGTTTCCGCAAGCAGTGTTTTGCCGCTGCCCGTAGGCCCAAGCATGACAATATTGCTCTTTTGCAGTTCAACATCGCTCTTGGAATCATCCGCATTTATGCGCTTATAGTGATTATATACGGCCACGGCAAGTGCGCGCTTTGCGTCCGCCTGACCAACCACGTATTGATCCAATACGTCAACTATGTCCTTAGGCTTGGGCAGATCCTTCAGTTCATCGGGTTCTTCGGGATAATCGTCGTCAATAATATCCTTGCACAGTTCTATGCAGTCAGAGCATATGTATACGCCCGGCCCGGCTATTATACGGCTGACCTCGTCCTGAGATTTGCCGCAGAAGGAGCATTTGATCGTTCCATTGTCGTCACTTTTTGGCATCAATTTACCTCCTTGGAGGGATTATCTCGTCGATCAGCCCATATTTTAGTGCTTCCTCGGCGGTCATATAATGATCGCGTTCGGTATCCAGCGCTATCTGTTCAACGGTTTGGCCCGTGCGTTCAGCCAGTATCTTATTCATCTTTTCCCTGGTCTTTATCAGCTGCTCCGCGTGTATGGCAACTTCCGTCGCCTGTCCGCGTGCACCGCCAAGGGGCTGATGAATAAGTATTTCGCCGTTGGGCAGCGCGCGGCGCTTGCCCTTCGCACCCGCTGCCAGCAGGAATGCGCCCATGCTTGCCGCCATGCCAATGCATATCGTCGATACATCGCAGCGGATATACTGCATGGTGTCATATATCGCCATGCCGGCGGTTATGCTTCCGCCGGGGCTATTTATATACAGGCTTATGTCCTTATCCGGGTCATCCGCCTCAAGGAAAAGCATCTGCGCAACGATAAGGTTAGCCTCGTCGTCCGTCACTTCCCCGCCAAGGAATATTATCCTGTCCTTAAGCAGCCTTGAGTAAATATCGTATGAACGTTCACCCTTATTGGTCTGCTCTATTACCATAGGTATAAGGCCCATTTTTTGCGCCTCCTTTATGTTATTGTCAGCGCGTTTATGCGCTTATTTCTCCACTGCGCTGTCGCAAAGCATCTCCAGCGTCTTGTCAAGCACGGCCTGATCTTCGAAGTATGCCTTGTCGTCCTCGCTCAGCTTTTCCTTGAATTCCGCCGCCCTGTCGCCAAACTGAGCACAGTATTCGTCCAGCTTCTTTTCAACGGCTTCGGGATCGGCCTTTATATCCTCCGCCTTTACTATGGCATCCAGCACCAGCTGGGTCTTAACGCGGCGTTCCGCGTCGCCCTTCATCTCGGCCTTCATGGCGTCCATAGTGGTTCCGGTGAATTTGCAGTAATCTTCAAGCGATATGCCCTGCATGCTGAGACGATAGCGGATATCGTTGAGCATACGGTCCATCTGGCGCTCTATCATCACTTCGGGAATGTCAACGGTCGCGTTCTCAACGGCCTTGGCCACCACCTCGTTCTCCTTGTTTATCTTGGCTTCCTGCTTGGCCTTTTCTTCCAGCTCTTCCTTCTTATGGGCGCGGAACTGCTCCATGGTGTCGAAATCGGACACATCCTTGGCCAGCTCGTCGTCTATTTCGGGCAGCTCCTTGGTGCGGATGGCGTGTACCTTAACGTGGAACACGGCGTCCTTGCCCTTGAGCTCGTCGCTGTGGTATTCATCGGGGAACTTAACGTTAAGATCCTTCTCCTCGCCAACATTCATGCCTACCATCTGCTCTTCAAAGCCGGGTATGAACATGCCGCTGCCGATGGTCAGCTGCTGATGCTCTGCCGTGCCGCCGTCGAACTTAACGCCGTCCACTGTGCCGCTGTAATCAAGCTCAACTTCGTCGCCGTTTTCAACGGGGCGCTCAACGTCTATCATGCGGGCGACCTTCTCGCGCTCGCGCTCGATCTCTGCGTCCACCATTTCATCCGTAACATTATACTCTTGCTTTGCCACTTCTATACCCTTATACTGGCCCAAAGTGACCTCGGGCATAACGGTAACAACAGCCTCAAACTCCACATCCTTGCCCTTTTCGGCGCTGAGAATGGTTATTTCCGGCCTGTCTACGGGCTTAACATCGTGCTCTTTAACGGCGGCTTCGTAAACCGCAGGATACGCTATATCAAACGCATCGTCCACAAATACATACCAACCGTAGGTCTTTTCGATAACGCCCTTGGGCGCATGTCCCTTGCGGAAGCCGGGTATCGCGATGGTCTTGCGCAGCTTAAGATACGCGCTGTCTATCGCCTTTTCAAAATCCGCAGCGGGAATGCTCATAGTGAGCTTCACCTGATTGCCCTCAAGCTTTTCAAAACTTGCCATAATATCCTCCGAACAATAAATAATCGTTGCCAAACAGGCGGACATACCGCCGTCAGTATAGCTTATCACAACCCAATGCCTTTTGCAAACATAGTTTGTGCCAAAATGCGCCTTTTTTCATTATGTTTACAGTTTTGCTCATTGACTTTTTTCTATTCAGGTAATATAATTCAGGTAACCTAATTTGCTGAATCAGATATAGGCGTTTCAATTAATAGAATATGTAGAAATGCTGTACATCACGTGAAAGGAGAGCGTACGATATGAAGCAGATACTTCGCGCCAAGATATACGGCGATTCCATAATGAAAGGCACCATACTGGATGCTGGATACCGCTACCATGCCATAATGAACGAATACCTGATAAAGCTATATGACCGTTTTGGCATAGAGGCTGAAAACCGCGCCCGTTTCGGCATAACCGTGAAGCGTGGGCACAGCATACTGCTGCGCGATATTGACGAAGGATTAGATTGCGAGCTGGCGCTCGTCGAATTCGGCGGGAACGACAGCGACTTCAAATGGAGCGAAATAAGCATGGAGCCGGATAAGAAGCACCTGCCGCTGACCAGCATGGCCGATTTTAAGCAGAACATAGCCGCCATGACAGAGGAACTGCGCGCGCAAGGCGTGCAGCCTATTATGATGACTCTGCCTCCAATAGAGCCGAACAGGTATCTGGACTTTGTTTCGCGCAACGGCAACAGCCGCGAAAACATATTGAAATGGCTCGGCTACGTTGAAAAGATATACGAAACGCACAAGTCCTATTCAGATGCCGTGGCAGAAATAGCGCAGGAGCGCATTGTTCCGCTGGTGGACGTGCGCAGCGCCTTCCCTTCCGGCAATGCGCTTGGCGAATACATGTGCATAGACGGCGTGCATCCTGACAAGAAGGGCTATCAGCTTATAGCGGACAGCTTTGCTTCATTCTTTGAAAAAGCGTTAGCGTAACCGAATTTATTTTCCATTCTTTGGCGCATATCATGTATGCGCCTTTTTGCCATACTATCGTCAGATTGTTTTTTATATTCGTGGCGAAAGGCGGGCAAAACAACAGATGGAAATAGCAATATGGATAGCGGTGCAGGCGGCTATGTTCGGCCTGGTATGGTGGTTTGTATCCTCTCGGCGTGCAAAGGCGGAAGGAACGATAAAGCGCCGTCCCACAGAACGCGCGCGTGAGGAAAACGCGGAGCTCAGGCAGCTTAGGGCAATGCGGGCAAAGTCGCTGAATATGCCGCTGAGCGAAAAGGCGCGGCCCACACGCATGGAGGACATAGTAGGCCAGCAGGAGGGCATACGCGCACTGCGCGCGGCAATGTGCGGCCCAAACCCGCAGCATGTGCTTATATACGGCCCGCCGGGCATAGGCAAAACCTGCGCGGCAAGGCTTGTTTTGGAGGAGGCGAAGCGGCGCGCGGATTCGCCGTTCAATGCGGATTCAAAGTTCATTGAGCTTGACGCGACCTGCATCCGCTTTGACGAAAGGAGCATTGCCGATCCGCTCATCGGTTCCGTGCACGACCCTATCTATCAGGGCGCGGGGCCGCTCGGCGCGCAAGGCATACCCCAGCCCAAGCCCGGGGCGGTTACGAAGGCGCATTGCGGCGTGCTGTTTTTGGATGAAATAGGCGAACTGCACCCCGTGCAGATGAATAAGCTGCTGAAGGTGCTTGAGGACAGGCGCGTATTCTTCGAAAGCGCATATTATTCGCCGGATAACACGGCCATCCCGCCGCACATACATGATATTTTTGCGCACGGTCTGCCCGCTGATTTCCGCCTGATAGGCGCAACAACGCGCAGTCCGGAGGATATCCCCGCGGCGCTGAGATCCCGCTGCGTGGAGCTGTTTTTCAATCAACTTGGGCAGGAGGAGCTGGAAACGATAGCAAGCGACGCGGCAAAGCGGCTTGGCTTCGGCATAGACAGCGACGCCGTATGCGAATGCGCGCGGTACAGCGGCGGCGGACGCGACGCCGTGAATATGATTCAGCTTGCTGCGGGCGCCGCACTTGAGGAAGGCCGCGGCGATATAGTGACGGACGACATACAATGGGTCGCGCGAACATGTCACCATGCGCGCCGCACATACGGCGAAATACGGCGCGAAAGCGCGGCGGGCGTATGCGCCGGACTTGCCGTAACGGGCAGCGGCGGCGGTGTAAGCATAGAAATAGAATGCACGGCACGCCGCGTGGGCAAAGGGCAGGGCAAGCTGAGGCTGCTTGGCATGGTTGAAGAAGAGGAGATAGACCTCCGTTCAAGGAAGCTGCGCCGCAAGGGTACTGCTCTCGTGAGCGCACAGAACGCAGCACTGTGCTTCATGACACGCTTTGGGCTGGACATAAGCGATTATGACATAACGTTCAACGTGCCCGGCGGCATACCAATGGACGGGCCGAGTGCCGGCATTGCGCTTTGCGTTGCGCTGATGAGCGCAATAACGCTCAAGCCGCCCATACCCATGCTCGCCATGACGGGCGAAATAACCTCCCGCGGAGAAGTTAAGCCAGTAGGCGGCGTGCGCGAAAAGCTGACCGCAGGCATAGAAGCGGGCGCGCAGACGCTCATAATCCCCTCCGCCAATTACGAGCCGGACTTTGATAAGCTTAACGCCACAATACTCTCCGTATCCGACATAACGGACGTTATGCGCATATCCTTCGGGCTCAGTTCCAAGGAAGAATGGATAGACGGCGTTATACCGCTCATGGCATAGCGTTCATCATACAAAAGGCAGCTTGATTCAAGCTGCCCTGTTTTTTCTTTTACTGCATTTTCATGAATGCGCAGCACCCCATCTCCCCGGCTTCCTTAAAGCCAAGCGAGCGATAGAACGCAACTATGCGTTCTTCATTGTCCGTCATAAGTTCGGTTTGATACATATTGCCGTATTTTTCCATGAGCGCGTTCATAAGCCGCGTTCCTATTCCCATGCGCTGATACTGCGGCAGAATGAGCAGATCCTGTATAAACATTATGCTTGCCCCGTCGCCCACCGCGCGCACCATGCCGACGAGCTTTTCGCCATCATATGCCCCAAGTGCGCACATTGACCCCGCGTATGCCCGCTTCAGCATATCCGGCGCGGCGGCATATGCAGTCCAGCCCACGCTGCTATATAGTTCCACTATCTCCGCTTCACTAAAATTTTTATATGGTCTGATTTGGATGTTCATTCAATTCTCCTTCACATTTCACCATGTTCGCGCAGCCATAATACCGATTGTTTCAGCGCCGCAACTGTTTTGGTTTCTATCACGCACCTTGCGCCGCACTCCTCGGCAAGCTTCAACCGTTGTGCTATGTCTATTTCCCCATCACCAAGCGCAAGATGGTTCTTTTTTCTCCTGTTCCGTCATGGATATGAAAGTGCTTCAACCGTTCTTTATCTTCCAATATGAACGGCGTGTCCTTTTCACCGGTTGCTTTTGAATGTCCTATATCCCATGTTAAGCCAAACTTGGGACTTTCCAGAAGATATTCTATCGTTTTCTTCTCATAGTCGCGGAATCCATCCGTATTTTCAACAACAATCGCAATATTCTTACCGCCTATCCATTCTTCACAAAGTTTACGGAAACGCATATACGATTTCATATATGCATCGAAGTCTCTCTCGTACATGTTCACCTTTTTATTCGGCAGGGTAATATATACGCCATGGTTCATATGCATATTTATTGTAAGCGGCAAATTAGCTTCTCCGTACTTTTCACTTAAGTATATCAGTTTCTTCGCCGCTTCTATCGTGCGCCGCACGGTTTCAAAATACGCCGTGGCAACAAGGTCGTTAAAGTCCGCCACATTTAGATTTTCATCAAGATGTATCGTGTAATAAATGCCGTATTGCTCCGCAGTCTGTATAAGCTTTTCCGTCTGTTCCAAATTTTCCGTTTGATATTCCGGAAAATTCATGTTCAGCTCAACAAAGCTCAGCCCAAGTTCAGCGCATAATAGCGCATTATCCTCAAGCGTGCAATTTTCTATCAGCGTAGGCATCCCGAACTGCATATAACCTATTCTACCCTTTCTATCAATGTACACTCCCTTGTCTGCTCATCTATTTCGCTTATTTCAAGGCCTCTTGCACCGTTGCCCTTCTTCCATGTTCTATGGTAAACAAAGTACAGTTTCCCGTTGGCGCGGATGTTTGCGGCAAAGCCTATAATATACGGCTCGTCCGTTTCAACCCCGTTTTCATCCGTTCTGTTTCGGATAGCCTCCGCCGGCCCGGGTCCGTCTACGTATTCATAATCTGTGCCAAGTATTCGCCGCCACGCTTCGCATTGCTCAAAGCATTTCTCCGCCGCCTCGGTATGCTCCTTCTCCATGGCAACCATGTCCCTTTGGCTTTCTATCTCCTGTTGTATTCTCTCAGTCGCATCCTTATCTAATTCTATCTTCAGTTCTGTTATATTCAGCTTTTCGTCCGCCGTGGCGTCTATGTTGTATTCTTCCCCGTTTGAAAAAACCAAAGTGCGCTCCAAATGCGGGCTTGACGGCAGCGAATAGCCGTAATCGCCAACGTCATAATAAACGTCCAAATATGATTCTATCCTGTAATATCCGTTCGGGTCAACATAGAACGGGTCCATCCAGCCGCTTTCGTTGTAGCCTATCTGCCCGTTCCATTTTTCGCGCCCGCATATAAGGTTAATGTATTCTTCGCTGTTCTCAACGTTTGCGATAAGCTTGGCCTTGCGCTCCGCCGCGGCCTTGTTGGCCCTGTCCGTAGCTACCCTGTTTGTTATGGCTATGGCAATGATTATTGCCGTCACCGCAAGCCCCGCTATGGCCCAGTTGCGCTGCACGCGGCGAAAATGCTCCTCGTTTTCCCAATATTTGTTTTTCCATGCCAGCTCGTTGCCGTGCTTGCCAAGATAGAAGCTCATGAATATGCCAACTATCGGTATAAAGCAAGCAAACGCCTGATACACCCTGTTGCCTATTCCCCACCATACCGGCAGCAGGAACGCGCCCCAGTTCCATTTATCCTGTATACCTATCGGCACATAGCGGCAGCGCTGCCCCATGCCCGATTCGTTGCCCTCGTCCGCCTTGGGCAGCGGCAGCGGGTTCGGTATCATTTTGGGCCGCGCGGCATATGCGCGGCAGCGGTTGGCCAGCTCCTCTATGCTGTCCGCATCGTCGGCATTTATGCCGCTTAGTATGCGCTCCGTTTCATTTGCTATTTTGCTTTCGCTTTCGGCGGCCTGCCGCCTTTCGGCAACTATCTGCGGAATAAGCCCCGGCTCCGCCTGCATGGAGCGTATGGCCTCCACGCTGAAGCCAAGCTCTCTAAGCGTTGCCACGGCTTTCAGCCTTGCTATGTCCGTTTCGTCAAATTCGGTATATTCCCTTCCGTTTCGCCATTGGCCGTGCGGCGCTATCAGCCCCTTTTCCATATAATAGCGCACGGTGCGCTCGGTAAGCCCCGTCTGTTCCGTAACCTCTTTCATCTTCATGGCAAATACCCTCCGTTTATGATAATACCATACATTCTTACGCAAGGTAAGTGTCAATACTTTTCCTGAAAAATATCGCCTTCTATGCCTATTATGTCCCCAAACGCTATGCTGCTACCGCCCGTTATGCAAACCGCGTGCGCGTATGCGTCAACCCGCCTTACGCAGACCTGCTCCGTAACATACGCGCCGCCCTGCTTTCGCTCATCCGGTACAAAGTGCGTTATGCAGACCATGGGCCGCTCCTTTGCGCAGCCGCGAAGCCGGTTCAGCTTCTCATCCAGCCGCTGCTGCTCCTGCTCATCCAGCTCTATGCGCTCGTCCGTCACCCGCGCAGATTCGCTCAGCGCCGCTTCATATCCCGTCAGCGCAGAAAACGGCGAAAACTGTGCAGCGCGGTCGCTTTGGCTCATCGGCCTGTGCCGCGTGGACACATGATGCCGCATATTTATAATGTCGTCATATTTGCCGCTCATTCCCTGTGCCCTCCTATTTGATGATTACGTTCGCGCGCTGTTGCGCCCTCTTTCAGATTCATGCCCTTGAGTATAGCGTTTTTGCCGAATTTTTTCTTTATGGCAAGCATGGCCCTCTGCGCCCGCCTTTCGCGCGCAAGCTCCGCCTGCTTCTCGCTTTCTGCCGCCGCGTCGTAGAATAGGCTCATTTGCTGCGCATGCGGCCTTGCGTTCAGCTCCGCCTCGTATTCTATTCCGTTTGCGCACACGGTTATGCGCCGCACAAGCAGCCCCTTGTCCGCCACCTTATCGAATATGCCCAGCACCGCTTCGGTTATCAGCTTTGTGCTGGCCGTTGGATTTTCAAGGTTTGCGCTGCCGTGCGCCTGTTTGGGTATGCTCCGCCCGTAGCGGTCGCGCACCACCTCTCCGGAATAATGCCGCCTGCGTTCGGCGTCATTTATGTTTTCTATGTCGTAGCCTATATACAGCGCCATCTGCTGCGCCACAAGGCCCTTATCCACCAATTCAAGCGCCATGTTTTCCGCCATTTCGCGCACAACTATGCGCGTTTTAGCGTTGGTATACGGGCATTGCAGCACCTGCCCGCTGTTTATGCTGCGCGAGGACGGCCTGTATGCCTTTATGTCCGCAATGGTGCAGCTTTCCCAGCCCCACGCATGGTCTATCAGCAGCTCCGCATTCACGCCGAACAGCTTATACAGCAATTCTTCATTATAATATTCATTCGGCTTGCCGACCGAGCAGCGCGCAACATCGCCCATTGTATGCAGCCCAACGGAGCTTAGCCTCCGCTCGTACCCGACGCCGACGCGCCAGAAGTCCGTTATAGGCACATGATCCCACAGCGTGCGGCGATAGCTCATTTCGTCAAGTTCCGCTATGCGCACGCCGTTCTTATCCGGCTCGGTATGCTTTGCGCCTATGTCCATGGCTATTTTGGCAAGGTAAAGATTGGTCCCTATGCCCGCCGTGGCCGTTACGCCCGTGTTTTTCAGCACGTCAAGTATAAGCCGCATCGCAAATTCGCGCGCCGTAAGGCCGTATTTTGAAAGATACGGCGTTGCGTCTATAAAAACCTCGTCTATTGAATAAACGTGTATGTCGTCCGGCGCAACGTATTTAAGGTAAGTATTATATACACGGGTGCTGTACTGCATATAATAACTCATTCTGGGCTTGGCTATTATGTATTCCACCTTCAGCGCAGGGTCGTTCTTCAGTTCGTCCGCGTCGCACGATCCGCCGCTGAACTGCTTGCGCGGCGCCTTCGCGCGGCGAAGCGCGTTGACCTCCTTCACCCGCTCCACAACCTCAAACAGCCGCGCCCGCCCGCTTATGCCGTATGCCTTCAGCGCGGGCGAAACCGCCAGGCATATCGTTTTTTCCGTCCTGCTCTCGTCCGCGACTACAAGATTTGTTTTAAGCGGATCAAGCCCGCGTTCCACGCATTCTACCGATGCAAAGAAAGACTTTAGGTCTATGGCTATATATGTTTTGTCGTTCATAGTCATCCTCCTTCACGCATGCAGAACGTATGTTTGCATTCAGTATATCATAGCTTTGCCGTCCGCGCCATAGGTTTATTCATGAAAGTTCGCTTTTCTTATTCCGAGTATGATGATATACTTTAATAGGGAATGGATAAAACATTAACTTTAGGAGGTAAATATATGAAGGTTTCAGCCAGCGCCTTTTTGCAGGGCAAAAAACCGGCGCTGAAAGAACTGCTGAATAAGCTGCTCAGCGAATATGAATATGCAAGCATTCTTGGGCAGGACAGCGTAGCCAAGAACTATACCGTATCCGCCGGCGGCACAAATGCATCACAGGACAACGTGCTTACAAAGCGCGGCTTCATCGTGCGCGTTATGGACAAAAACGGCTACGGCGAATATTCTTTCAGCGATATTGACGAAAGCGCTATCGATTCAATATGTATATCAATACGCGAAGGCATAGATCAGCTTAATTCGCTGCCGAACGGCGTATCCTTCATGGAAAAGGGTATTCCCGCGGACGAAGCGGCCACGCTTGCCGCAGCCAGCGAATATGAACTGCATCCATCTAAGCTTGGCGATAAGGAAATAATTTCCCGCCTTACCGCGCTTAGGGAAAAGGGCGTGGCAACAGACGAGCGTATGGTGGATTTCTATGTTGCTTTCTCCTATCAGGAAATACACAAGCTGTTCCTTTCCGCAAATCGCGACCTGATGCAGGATCTGCTTTGGTCAAGCGGTGCGCTGATGGGCATGGCCCGCAAGGGGGAGGAAATAAAAACTTCCTACCGCGGATGCAGCATGCAGGGCGGCGCGGAACTGATATACAAGCTTGACGCGGACATTGAAAACGTGGCAAAAACCACGCTGGAGCTGCTGGACAGCGAACCCATAGCCCCCGGCGAATACGAATGCATTTGCGATCCTGACGTTACGGGCATGATAGTCCATGAAGCGTTCGGCCACGGCGTGGAGATGGACATGTTCGTTAAGGACAGGGCGCTTGCGCAAAGCTACGTTGGCAAGCAGGTTGCAAGCGAGCTCGTTACGATGCACGACGGTGCATGCGCTGGCGACCAGACCGGCAGCTATTTCTTCGACGATGAGGGTACGCTTGCACACGACACCATAATAATAGACCACGGCATACTGAAAACCGGCATAAGCGACATACGCTCAGCCGAGGCCCTTTCCACCCCGCCCACGGGCAACGGCAGGCGCGAAAGCTTTGAGCGCAAGGCATATACCCGCATGACCAACACCTTCTTTGAGGGCGGTAAGGACAAAGTGGAGGACATGATAGCCTCCATCAAATACGGTTTCCTGCTGGAGGAACCCACGTCCGGCATGGAGGATCCCAAAAACTGGGGCATACAATGCATGGTATCCATCGCGCGCGAAATAATGGACGGCAAACTGACCGGCAAGATATTCTCCCCCATAGTGCTTACGGGCTATGTGCCGGATCTTCTCAAGTCCATAACCATGATGAGCGGGGACGTTAAGCTTGCGGGCGGCGGCTTCTGCGGCAAAGGATACAAGGAATGGGTAAAGGTATCCGATGGCGGCCCGTACATAAAGGCCAAAATACGCCTGGGTTAAGGAGGAAAAGCCATGAAACAAGCCATACTGAATGCGCTAAGCGCGCTGAACATAAGCGATTACAGCATGACGGAGCAGCAGCGTTCATCCGCGGAGCTGTTCTTCATAAAAAAGCGGCTGGATATGCGCCGCGTTAAGGATACGCACGAATACAGCGTTACCGTATACAATGTTTTTGAAGAGGACGGCAAAAAGTTCCGCGGCAGCAGCACCGTAATCCTGTTCCCCGGAACTGAAGCGGCGGAAATAACCCATCAGCTTGAGGATGCATACAACGCCGCAGGCTACGTTAAGAATCCGTATTACGACCTTTACGAAGGCCACAAGGAAGCCGTTAAGGAAGTGCCTTCCACCTTGTCCGCGCACACGCTCAGCCAAAATGCGGAGCTGATGGCGGCGGCGCTTTTCGCGGCGGATACTCGGGATGATGCATGGCTCAACAGCGCGGAAATATTCGCCTGCTGCGACCATATTTCGATATTCGCATCCACCGGCACAGATGTATCATACGTCAAATACAGCTGCAAGGGCGAGTTTGTTGCGCAGGCTAAGGAGCCGCAGGACGTGGAGCAGTATTTCTCCTTTACCTATAACGACCTTGATACCGATGCCCTTGCAGACAAAGTGCGCCATGCGCTCAATGCCGTTTGCGACCGCGCGCATGCGACCGACTGCCCAGAAGCGGGAACATACGACGTGGTGCTCAGCGACCGCCACATGGCCACGCTGATGGAGCTTTACGTTACGCGTTCGCGCGCGGCAATGATCTACCCGCATTATTCGGATTGGGAAATAGGTACGGCGGCGCAGGGCGAAATAACCACGGGCGAAGCGCTGAACATCACGCTTATGCCGCACGTTCCGTATTCGCCGGAGGGCATACCCATGCGCGAGCGCATGCTGCTCAAGGATGGCACCGTGCAATGCATACACGGCACAACGCGCTTCTGCCGCTACCTCGGCATAGAGCCCACTGGTGACTATTTCAACACGAAATTGGACAACGGCACGGTGAGCTTCGACGAGCTGAAGAAGGGCTGCCTGTACCCCGCTTCCTTCTCCGATTTCCAGATGGACCCAATGGACGGCCATTTCGGCGGGGAAATACGCCTTGCCTACCTTTACACCGAATCAGGTGTAAAGCTGCTTACCGGCGGCAGCATAAACGGCAGCATGTTCGATAAGCAGGGCATGCTAACCTTCTCCCGCGAACGCTATACCGACGCCGATTATTCCGGCCCCTTCGCAGTGCGCATAAAAGGCGTGAACGTGTCGGGGAAATAAGCCCGAAATCCAGCAATATAAGCAGCCGCAGACCCTAACCGGCTACGGCTGCTTTATGCATATATAAATGCCATTATGTACCAAATAATATCAAAATTCTTCATTCAGCTATTGCGTTTTTTCGGAATTTGATATATCCTATTAGATGTTACATGGTAGACTTTTATTCACGGAGGACGCATGGATAAAATTCGTCTTGGACGCACAGAATTGATGGTCACCGCCTGCTCTTTCGGCGCGCTGCCCGTGCAGAGGCGCGGCGTTGAGGATGCGGTAAAGCTGCTGAGAAAGGCTTACGATAGCGGCATCAATTACTTTGACACCGCCAACATGTATACAGACAGCGAGATGAAGCTCGGACTTGCGCTCAGCGACGTTAGGCACAATATAGTCATTTCCACCAAGTCCGGCGGGAAGGACAAGGCCACCGTTACGGCCCATATTGAAAACAGCCTGCGTATGCTGAAAACGGATTATATAGACCTGTTCCAGTTCCATAATCCCGCCGCCATGCCCATGCCGGACGATGAAAACGGCCCCTATGCCGCCGCGCTTGAAGCCAAGAAAAAGGGCTACATTCGCCACATAGGCATAACCAACCACCGGCTCAAGCTTGCCCAATGCTGCATAGACAGCGGCCTGTTTGAAACGATGCAGTTCCCCTTCAGCTATATCGGCACGGCCGAGGAAATAGACCTGGCGCGCCGCTGCAAAGAAGCGGATATGGGCTTCATCGCCATGAAGGGACTTGCGGGCGGCCTGCTTAACAACGCAAAGGCCTGCATGAACTTCATCAAGCAATACGACAATGTTGTTCCCATTTGGGGAATACAGACCGAAGAAGAGTTGGACGAATGGCTGGCGCTCGAAAACGCGGGCGACTTTGCCATTACCGATGAAATAAAGGCCATTATAGAGCGCGACCGCAAGGAGCTTTGCGGCAACTTCTGCCGCAGCTGCGGATACTGCCTGCCCTGCCCTGCCGGAATAGACATTCCCCAGGCCGCACGCATGAGCCGCCTGCTCCGCCGCTCCCCCTATAAGCCCTATATGTCCGACGAGTGGCACAAAAAGATGCACATGATAGACGATTGCCGCGGCTGCGGCGCGTGCGCATCCCGTTGCCCATATGGGCTGAATACGCCCAAGTTGCTCAAGGAAATGCTTGCCGATTACGACGAGTTTTACGCAGAGCATAAGGATTAATCACGCCAGTTTCCGCCTGCTGTGTGACCCCCCTCCCGCCGCAGGCAGTTTATCGTCCGGAGTCGTTCCTTAACCGCAGAACGGCTCCGGTTTTTATTTGTTCTTTATTTTATTGGCGTTATCTGATAGAATTTTAATATAAACATGTTATAAGGGTGATTTATATATATGGCACGCAAAAAATCTCTGCTCGTAATGCTTAGACCCCAGCTTATATTGATAGGCGCAATAATACTCGGCGTGGGCATATTTGCCCTGTGCTACAATGCGGGCGGAGTAAATATGCTGAGCGACCCGCAATTTGCCCCGGCGGATACGCAGCCAGCGGAAAGCCCACTGCCGGACGAGTCCCCCGCCGTTTCCGATTCGCCACAGCCCACAGAAACGCCAAAGCCTTCAACAACGGGCAGGCTGGTACCCTATTATGCCGAAAACGGCATGTGGGGATACAAAAACACATCAGGCCAAGTTGTCATAGAAGCCATGTTCTCCGATGCCAATGAGTTCGATGGCGAAATTGCCTTCGCTGCACAGAGTAGCATGTGGGGGCTTATCAATCGCTCCGGCGCATGGGTAGTGGAGCCTGTATGGGGCAGCGTGCGCAGCTTCAGCGAGGATAAGGCAGCCGTTGAATCAGGCGACAGATGGGGCTATATAGACCGTACGGGCAAGCTGATAATAGACTATACTTACCGCGAAGTGGGCGATTTTCATTGCGGAAGGGCCATGGCACGCTCCGGCTCCGAATACGGATTCATAGACATAAACGGTGACATTGCCGTATCCCAAAAATGGAGCGAAGTTAGCGACTACGGTGCGGACGTTGCATTCGCCCGTTCCTCAAGCGGCAACAGCTATATTATTGATAAGGTCGGTGAAAAGATAGCCACGCTGTCCTCCAAGCAATATGGCACGGCATACAGCGAAGGCTACGCCCTTATACGCGACGGCAGCGAGGTTTATTATTTCAACAGTAAGGCGCAGACGGCCTATAAAACCCGCTATCAGGACGGGCTCAGCTTCGTGGGCGGATATGCTGCGGTGCAGTTGGACGGCAAATGGGGATATATAGATACGCGCGGTTCGCTTGAAATCGCCAATAAGTACCGCGATGCGCGCTCATTCTCAAACGGGCTTGCCGCCGTGCTTGATGACGAAACAGGGCTTTGGGGATACATAAGCACATCCGGCGAATATGTTATTCAGCCGCAGTTCGATACGGCGGAACCGTTCAGTGAAGGCTATGCGCTTGTAAGCCAGAACGGCGAATACTCGTTGGTCAATAAGTCCGCGGAGCTTACTTATATGTATTCAAAATAAGGCTCAACGGTGCCAGTCCGTATCCAGCGCACATGAGTATATTCACAGTGAACAGGCTGAGTCTGTATTTTGGCAGAACTCAGCCTTTTATTTATATATGCCATTGATTTTAGACGGATAAAACCGTATAATATGTCTGTACAGCGTGGACAGCGCGGTAACACATCTACAAAATAATTTATAGCGAGGTTTATGGTATGCAGAAAATGATGGATGCGCTTGTTAAACCGGAGCGTGCAAAAGGACTTATTCTTACCCAGGTACCCGTTCCCGAGCCGGGAATAGGCGAGGTGCTTATCAAAATACACAAAACTGCCATATGCGGCACGGATGTGCATATTTACAATTGGGACCCGTGGAGCCAGCAGCATATCAATCCGCCCATGGTAATAGGCCACGAATACGTTGGCGAAATTGCCGCGCTCGGCCCGGGCGTCACTGAATATAAAGTCGGTCAAATCGTTTCCGGCGAAGGGCACATAGTATGCGGCCATTGCCGCAACTGCCGCGCGGGCAACGGCCAATGGTGCAAGGAGACCAAGGGCGTTGGCGTGGACAGGCAGGGCGCGTTTGCGGAATACGTATGCATACCCAAGACCAATGTTATACTTATGCCGGACGATATTCCGGAGGACATAATTTCCTTCTTTGACGCATACGGCAACGCCACGCATACCGCCACAATGTTCGACGTTGTGGGCGAGGACGTGCTCATAACCGGCGCAGGCCCCATAGGCATGATGGCCGTTGGCATCTGCCGCCAGAACGGCGCGCGCAACATAATAGTGACCGACGTAAATGATTACAGGCTGAACATAGCAAAGCAGATGGGCGCCACTGCAACAGTAAACCTGACCCATGAAAAACTTGAGGATGCCATGGCTGCGCACAGGATGGTTGAAGGCTTTGACGTTGGCCTTGAAATGAGCGGCAACGGCAAGGCGCTCAATCAGCTGCTCAAGTCCATGCGCAACGGCGGCAAGGTGGCCCTGCTTGGCATAGCCGGCCCGGGCACGGTTATTGACTGGAACGACGTTATATTCAAGGGACTGAACATTCAGGGCATTTACGGCCGGAAGATGTTTGAAACCTGGTACAAGATGATAGCCATGATACAGGCGGGCCTTGACCTGACCCCCATAATAACGCACCGCTATCATTACACGGAATTTGAAAAGGGCTTTGAAGCCATGAACAGCGGCCATTCCGGAAAGGTAATACTTTCCTGGGAGAAATAAAAAGGAGGAGCAAAGCACAATGAAGAACGCATACGAGATCTACGCAAAAGAGCTTGAAGGCATCCGCGAGGCGGGAACGTACAAGGACGAGCGCATCATTACCACAGAGCAGCGCGCCCGTATAGACACCACCACCACGCACGGCGTGCTGAACATGTGCGCCAACAACTATCTTGGCCTTTCCAACAATAAGGAGCTTATTGAAGCAGCCAAGGAAAGCTACGACAAATGGGGCTTCGGCCTTTCCAGCGTTCGCTTTATCTGCGGCACGCAGGGCATACACAAGCAGCTTGAAAAGAAGCTCGCCGAGTTCGTAGGCACAGAGGACTGCATACTTTATTCCTCCTGCTTCGACGCAAACGGCGGCCTGTTTGAAACGCTTCTCGGCGCAGAGGACGCCATAATATCCGATGAGCTTAACCACGCCAGCATAATAGACGGCATACGCCTTTGCAAGGCCAAGCGCTTCCGCTATAAGAACAACGATATGGCGGACCTTAAAGCCCAGCTTGAAGCCGCCAAGGATTGCCGCATAAAGCTTATAGCTACCGACGGCGTGTTCAGCATGGATGGCTACATCGCCAACCTCCCCGCCATATGCGATTTGGCCGATGAATACGGCGCGCTCGTAATGGTGGACGATTCCCATGCAGTTGGCTTCATGGGCGAACACGGCCGCGGCACGGCGGAAGCCTGCGGCGTTATGGGCCGCGTGGACATAGTTACCGGCACGCTTGGCAAGGCCCTTGGCGGAGCGAGCGGCGGCTACACCTGCGCAAAGAAGGAGATAATAGATCTACTCAGGCAGCGCAGCAGGCCGTATCTTTTCAGCAATGCGCTTGCCCCGGCCATATGCGCCGCCAGCTTGAAGGTGCTGGAGATGCTCACCACCTCCACCGCCCTTCGCGACAAGGTGCATGAAAACACGGCCTTCTTCCGCAGCGAGCTTGGCAAGCTTGGCTTCGATGTGCTGCCCGGCACGCACCCAATAGTACCCGTTATGCTTTACGATGCCCGCACTGCGCAGGAATTTGCCGCGCGCATGCTTGAAAAGGGCGTGTATGTAATAGGCTTCTGCTACCCCGTTGTGCCCATGGGCAAGGCGCGCATCCGTACGCAGGTCTCCGCAGGACACAGCAAGGAGGACCTTGAATTTGCAGTCAAGTGCTTCAAGGAAGTCAAAGAGGAAATGGGACTGTAATTAAGCAATTAAAAAAGGCGGCTCATGCCGCCTTTTTAATTTACTCCATGTCACTGAGCGCTTTGGCTATTTTTGCCGCGCAGCGGGCGTTGTTCAGCGCCAGCTTTACGTTGGCCTCGAATGCCTTGCCGCCGGTTATGTCCTTTATGCTTGCAAGCAGGAACGGCGTTATATTCTTGCCGTGCACGCCGGCTTCGTCCGCCTTAACAAGCGCCTTTTGTATAACTTCTTCCATGTAGTCAAAGTCCATGGCATATTCTTCGGGTATGGGGTTGCCTATCAGCATGCCGCCCTTCAGGCCCAATTCCTGCTTGGTATGGATAAGCTTGGCAATGTCAGCTTCATCCTTAGCGGCATAATCCACGCCGTAGCCGCTCTTGCGGCAATAGAAGGCGGGGAAATCATTTGTGCCGTTGCCTATAACGGGCACGCCCATGGTTTCAAGATATTCAAGCGTGCGGCCTATATCCAATATCTGCTTCGCTCCCGCGCAGACGACTGCCACGTTGGTATGCGCAAGTTCCTGCAAATCGGCAGAAACGTCCATAGTAACCTCGCCGTGCCTATGCACGCCTCCTATGCCGCCGGTAGCAAACACCTGTATGCCCGCATACGCGCAACACATCATCGTGCTGGCAACCGTTGTTGCGCCGTCGCGTCCTTCGGCAACATAAATGGCAAAATCGCGGCGGCTCACCTTGCCAACGTTTTCCGCTTTGCACATCAGCTCAAGTTCATCCTTGGTAAGGCCTATTTTCACCCGACCGCCTACTATTGCCATTGTGGCAGGGATAGCGCCTTCGCTGCGCACAGCGCGCTCCACTTCCGCCGCAAAGTCAAGGTTTTCGGGATACGGCATACCGTGGCTCAGTATCGTGCTTTCAAGCGCGACTACAGGCAGGTTTTCCGTAAGCGCCTCGGCTATTTCCGGCTGAATGTCGATATATTTGTTCAGTTCCATAAAAGTTTTATTCTCCCTTTAGCTGTATTTTTCTATAATATTTCTTATGAGCGCATCGCTCATGTTTTCATTTATTGTTTTTTCGCTCATTATTGCCGCTATGCCCGCCGCAAGCGCATAGTTCACGCTGCATCGCATATTCATCCCGCGCACAATGCTGCTCACCAGCCCTGCCATAAACGCATCCCCCGCGCCGGTGGCATTCGCCATTGTATCAATCGGTTTAAGCGCGGCAAAAAAGCTTTCCCCGCTTTTGTCAGCATAATAGCAGCCGCGTTTGCCAAGGCTTACCGCAACAGCATACGTTCCGCGCGCAAGCACGGCACCCGCTGCGGCAATTATCTCCGCATTCGTTTCCGCCTTAATGCCACTGAGCACTTCAAGCTCCATAAGGTTTGGCTTAACAAGATGCAGCCTGTCCGTAAATTTGGCTATTGTTCGGGCATAGGCCGTTGATGCAGGGTCAGCAAATACTTTTGCGCCGTCTGCAACGTTCAGTATTTCATCTATGGTTTCCTCCGCAAGGCAGCCGTCTATTATCACGGCATCCGCATTGGCTATAAGTTCGGCATTTTTACGGATATGCTCCGCGCTGAGCTTTTTAAGTATGCGCATATCGCTCATGCCCAGCAGCATGTCGCCGTTATCATCCAGCATGGCAATATAGCTGGAGCTTGTTTCCCCGCTCAGCCGCAGCACATGCGTAGTGCCTATGCCGGCCGCTGCGCAGCTTTCCATTATTCTTTCGCCGAAAACATCCGTGCCTATGGCGCTTATAAGCTGCACATCCATGCCCATGCGGCTCATGTTTTCAAGTATGTTCCTTGTTACGCCGCCGGCGGACATATTAAGCCTGCCGGGATTTGAATCCCTTAGTTTTATGCTGTTTATGCTGCGCCCATGCACATCCAAATTGGCTGCGCCTATGCCAACAACGTATCCTGCCATGCGCATATCCATCCTTTCCTGCCGCATTATACCATAAACCGCTGCAAAAGCACACCGGATGAAAAGTGTACTATATGTAAAATCGCGTTACGCATGGGACATTTCGGGGAAAAGCAGCCTTTGCTCCCCTATGCTTTTCAGCTTGTCACCAATATAAAACAGGCGGTAATCATCCGCGCCGTCATATGCAGCGAAATCAAACATATCTGCATCCTCCGCAACAGGTGTAAAGCCAAGCATAAGGCTGTCGTACTCTGCGGTTATGCGCGGCAGCACATTGCGAAGCGATATTTTGTTTTGGCAAATAACACTCTGCAGCGTCAGCGCGCCGCCATCCTGCTCCATTACGGCAAAGCAGTCAATATCGCCCGCATAGAATACGCTGTCCATATCCGCTGTATAGAACATCTGCAAGCCGAAACGATTCAGCTGATCGAACGCGGCATTCGGCGCGGCGTTTCTTACGGCGGCAGTATATTTTTGCCTCATCCCCTCCCCCGCTTTTGTGAACGCACCGCCGTTTGCGGCCTTGGTTATCATGTTCGGCTTCAGCGTGCAGCGGTACTCCTTAACGCCTTCTGAAAAGCCCGTTTTTCTGTAAAATCCGAGCGCTTCAAGATTGGCAAAAAGATATATGCCGTCGCATTTATCCTTATATTCCGCCACAACATACTCTATAAGCCGCCTTGCTAAGCCCTTGTTTCGGTGCACTTCATCCGTCATAACGGTGCCTATCTGAATATAGTTGCGTTCTACGCCGTTTTGCAAAAAGCGCATTCTGTTGGCAGAGACGTTTGAAAGCATCTTCCCGTTTTCAACGAACGAATACGGGATATAGTCGCCTTCATAATAGCCGTTCGCGACCCACTTTTCAAAATCAAAGCCGAATGTTTTCCTCGTGAGCGCATTAAGCTGATGCCTTAGCGCATCGTTCCTTATATAATCAAAGACAAGTTCCATATGCTTTTCCTCCGTATAATCAGGTTTATTTTACCACATTCCGTCACACAGGGCTACGATAAAGCAATTTCAAAAAGCTTGTTGACATTTTTTACTCAAACGGACACTATGTTCATTCTAACCAATATTAGTTAGGCAGGATTTTGCGATCAGGCAGCCAACTTTTGCTTTTCTTTTTGCCCGATATGTTTTAACATAAAGAATGATAAAGAGAGGACGCAATGAAGCCGGTATCGGTAGACCCCGCCATGACCGCCCGTGCGGCGTTGCTCAATTCAACCGCGACTATCTTGCCATTGCGGCAGGTGGCGCAAAGCTGCCAAAACCACGACATGACGGAGCATAGCGAACATTGATTACATAGCTAAGGATGCATAATTCATGAAAACCATCTATTTGTTCAGACATTCCGCGCCGGACAGGCAAAGCACCGCCGCCAACAGCCAGATCCCGCTCGCGGCGGACGGCAAAGCCGCCGCGAAACGATTCTGGAACAAAATAAGGCCAAGCGAAGCCGTGGCGGTTTATTCTTCGCCATACAGGCGGGCATATGAAACCGCAGAAGCGATAAGCAAAAGCATAATAACAGATGCGCGGCTTGCCGAGCGGGAAACGGGCGAGCAAGGCACGTTCACCATACAGGCATGGGCACGGCAATATACCGACTGCGACTTTGCCAACACGGGCGGCGAGTCCTTCCGTACCGTCCGCACGCGGATGACGGCGGCAATAAGCTATATTCTTATGCAAACAAAGGACGGCGAGGCCGCAGCAATAGTATCCCATGCGGCTGCGATATGCGCCTATCTTCAGCAATACTGCACCATAACCGTTACGGATGCCGATAAAAAGCTGCGCCGCATCACGTTCAGCAGCGCCACCGTGCTCAATGGCCCGATCTCCACACCGTCATGCTTCGTGCTGAGGTTTGAGGACGGGGTGTTGAGTGGGATAGAGTACGTGGGCATATAATCAAAACAACCTCCGAAATATACCCGGAGGTTGTTTCTTTTTATGTCATGCTATTTTCCCAGCGCGTCGCGGTGGCGAACTTGTTCAAAGCCATGCACCCAGTTGGAGAAATGATAGTACAGGAAGTATATTACCGAGCTTATTGACCAGGTGAGCGGATAAGCGAAGTACACAAGCTGTATATCGTGCGATATGCGCATGGCTATGGTTATATAGGTTATGCGCAGCACGCACCAAACGACGAGCATTATAGTCATTGGCACAAATGCCTTGCCGGCGCCGCGGCATACGGACGCCACCGCGTGAGAATACGCCAGCAGGCAGAAGAACAGTGCAATTGTGCGCGCCTGCTTGGTAGCGTAGGCTATTACCTCCGGCGTGCTGCTGAACAGCGCGGCAAGCTTGGGCATGAATATATACATTGCAACACCTATCAGCTCCGCCAATATCATTGCGCAGATTATGCCGAAGCGTGCGCCCTTCTTGGCGCGCTCGTATTCACAAGCGCCAAGGTTTTGGCTGGTGTATGTTGTAAGCGCCATAGTAAAGCTGGTAATCGGCAGAAAGGCGAAGCCCTCAAGCTTTGCATAGGTGCCGTATGCCGCCATGGCGATTTTGCCGAAGGAGTTTATATTCGTCTGCACGATAACGTTTGCAAGGCCAATTACGGAATTTTGCACGCCGGAAGGTAGGCCGTAGCGCACTATCTGGCCCAGCATCTCGCGGTCTATGCGCAGATTTTTCCATCGGATATGGAACGCCGTGTTTTTGGAGGACAAATGTATCATACAAAGCACCATGCTGATGGTTTGCGAAATTGTAGTTGCAAACGCCGCCGACCACACGCCCCAATGGAACACGCCTATGAACAGCACGTCCAGCACTATGTTCGTAAGCGAGGACAGCAACAGATAATAAAGCGGCCTGCGGCTGTCGCCAAGCGCGTTCATTATGCTTTTGCATGCATTATAGAGCACCACGGACAATATGCCCATGAAATAATAGCGGAAATAAGCTATCGCGTCCGGCAGAACCTCCGGATCGGTACCCATCCAGCCGAGTATATGCGGCGTCATGATTATGCCGAAGCCCGTAAGGAAAAGGCCGCTCATGGTGCTGACCAGAATGTTTGTATGTATGGCGCGCTGCACCCGTTCCTTATCATCCGCGCCGAAATAACGCGAAATGGTGATGCTTGCGCCCATGGTAAGGCCTTCAAAAAAGCTGATAAGCAGGAATATCAGCGGACCGGACGAACTGACCGCCGCCAGCGCCTCGTCCCCCAAAAAGCGGCCGACGATAAGCGTGTCCGCCGTGTTATAAAGCTGCTGAAAAATTTGACTGAGCAAAACAGGCAGAGCAAAGCCCGCTATCAGCTTCCATGGGCTGCCCTTTGTCATGTCTCGCGTTGTGCTTTTCACCGTAACTCTCTCCAATTAAGTATTCGCCTTTTCGGCATACATTTTATTATAACATACAAACAGACCGCATGGAACGGTGAAAAGGCATCCTGCGATCTGTTTGGATATAACTTATATTCTTTTCAGTTTAGGCTTATTCCCACTCAAGTCTTGGGCTTTGATTTAGGGTTATAAAATGCATTCTCGATACGCATTTCGTCCAAATAATCCACGTATTTCGGGCTGTACATAGGTTTCTTACGAATTTCGTAGCCGTTTTGTAGCCAGCTATTTTATACGTACTAACCGTTCGCAACGACTTATTTTGAATGATTTGCAGCGGGTTTCGGTATGATTTCTGCCAATAATCACCCGAAATTGACCGCCTGATTCACCTCAAAAAACATCTTGGAGGTATGACCATGAGCAAACTTATATCCTATCAATTCAACATCGACACAGCCTGCGTAGAATTGGTTTTTGACGATAGAAGCCAGATTTCCATTGACTTCACCGCCGTTGAAAACGAAGTTGCCGATAACCGCTTCCAGCGGTCAGAGCTGGATTATCTGATCTACAACGACCCGCTTGCTTATGCCGATCTGATTCTGAACAGCAAGCTGAACGTCCTGTTCGAATAAACCGACATGAGCATAAACGACAGCGCCCCGGTTCATAATGAATGGGCCGCTGCTTATTATATCATTGTATTTTGCGAACTCATTCCTCGAACAGATACAGAAGATATCCGTAACCCTCTGCTTTCATCTTTGCGTAAGGCACAAAGCGCAGGGCCGCACTGTTGATGCAGTAACGCACGCCATTGGGGGACTCCGGATCGCCGGTGAACACATGGCCAAGGTGAGAATCTCCGGCACGGCTTCTGACCTCCGTGCGGCGCATACCGTGGCTGTTGTCCTCTATCTCCACCACGGCAGGCTCTTCAATAGGCTTTGTGAAAGCCGGCCAGCCGCAGCCGCTCTCGTACTTATCTGTGGAGGAAAAGAGCGGCTCGCCGGTGACGACATCCACATAGATGCCCTTTTCAAACTTGTCCCAGAACTCGCCCGTGAAGGCGCGCTCCGTGCCGCTCTCCTGCGTGACGCGGTACTGCTCCGCCGTCAGCTTGTCCCGGATGGACTCCGCCGCGGGCTTCTGATAGTCGCCCGGGTCGATGCGCAGCCGGGAAAAGAGCTCCATCTCCGCGCGCGGAATGTGGCAGTAGCCGTTTGGATTCTTTTCGAGGTAGTTCTGGTGGTATTCCTCGGCAGGATAGTAGTTCTTGAGCGGGCCGATCTCCACAAAGAATTTCTCACTGCGGCCGCGCTCGACCTCCGCGATGCGCTTTACCGTTTCTCTCGCGCTTTCGTTGGTGTAGTAGACGCCGGTCTGGTACTGACTGCCCCGGTCGTTGCCCTGCCGGTTTTGTACCGTGGGGTCGATCACATAAAAGTAAGCCAGCAACAGCGCGTCGAGGCTCACCTGCTCGGGGTCGTATTCCACCCGCACAGTCTCCCGAAAGCCGGTCTCTCCCTTGCAGACGGTCTTGTAATCGGCATCCGCCTCACAGGTGCCGTTGGCGTAGCCGCTCTCGGCGTCGATGACGCCGGGGATGGACTGCATCAGCTGTTCCATGCCCCAGAAGCAGCCGCCCGCCAGATATATGACATTTTCCGTGGTATCCATATACATGCTTTCTTCACCGGACATATCAGAGGGCTGTCCGGTCATTTCCTTCTCGTCCGTTTTCTGCGGCATATTTTTCTGCCCGGCAGTGCAGCCGCTCAGCAGCAGTACCGCGGTGAGCAGAAGCGGCAATACTCTCCGATACATGGTGTATCCCTCCTTTCTGAGAAGATAAATTCGTTTGTCAGCCCATATCGGCGGCAAGAGCCTGGTCGATGAGCTTTTGCAGCGTCTCCGCCTGCTTCTTTTCCGTGATGGCGCCTACGATGGGGTCACCCACGATATTGCCGTTGCGGTCAACCACATAGGTGGTGGGGTAGGCAAAAATGTTTGTAGTGAACTTTCCCGCCTCGCCGTCGGAAGCGAAATACACATTCTGGTAGGTCACGCCTTTCTTGGCCAGTACATCTTTTGCTTCGGAAATTGCCGCTTCATCGCCATCCAATGTGAAGGTGTTGACACCGATGAGTGCGCCGCCCTTCTTCGCAAGCTCCTTGTTCAGTGCGTCCAGCTCGGAAAGCTCGCCCACGCAGGGATTGCAGGTGGTGAACCAGAAATTCACCACGGTGACGGCGTTGGCGGAGAACAGCTCGTCGCTCTTCACCGTGTTGCCATCCAGGTCCTTGCCCTCAAAGGCGGGGAATTTCTGCATGCTGCCGTCATCAGGCGGCGTGGTCATGTCGCTGCCTGCGGGCACGCTCATATCGCTGTCCAGGGATTGCTGTGCGGCCTCGGGGTACTTTTTCTCTATCATGGTCAGCTTGTTCTCGATATTGCTGATCTCCGTGGCCGACTCCTTCAGCATCTCATACTCTTCGTCGGTGAACTGGTCTTTGGCACTCTCGATGGTATCCAGCAGGAACTCGCCGTAATTTTTTCCGTCCTCCTGCATGGTCATGCCCTTGTCGGCCGCCATGAAAACCTTTTCCCAGAGCGCAGTGTTCTGCGAGAGAATGGCATTTTCCTGCGCCATCAGCTCCTTGTGCATGGCAACCGCTTCCTCGGCATTCTTCGGTTCGCTGCTCATTCCGTCCATTTTGTCTCCGCCCTTTGTGCCGCAGGCTGCCAGAGAGAGCACCATCAGTGCAGTAAGCAGCAGCGCCAGAATTCTGCCGGCAGTATTCGTCCTATTCATCTTCATTCGTTTTATTCCTCCTTGTTATTGTTGTTTGTCTGCGGCGTTTCTGCCGCAATGGATTTATCTTTACCGTCACCAAACCCGTAGCGGAAACGCACGGCATTTGTCGGACAGGCGCGGACACACATCCCGCAGCGGATGCATTCGGTATGGTTTGGCGTTTTTGTCACATTCACATCCATTTTGCAGGCTTTGGCGCATTTTCCGCAGGAAACACATTTGTTCTTGTCAACCTTCATCTGGAACAGGGAAACCTTGTTCAGCAAGGCATAAAACGCACCCAGCGGACAGAGCCATTTACAGAATGGGCGATAGAACAGCACGCTCAGAACTATCACCGCAATGAGTATGCCGAGTTTCCATGTAAACAGCGTTCCCAGCGCCGCCCTGATACCCGAATTTGCAACGGAGAGCGGAATAGCGCCCTCCAGCACGCCCTGCGGACAGAGGTATTTGCAGAAGAAGGGATCGCCCATACCCACATCGTTCACAAGGAACGCCGGTAGCAGGAAGACCATCACCAGCAGGACGGCGTACTTCAGGTATGTCAGCGGCTTCAGCCTCTTTGTGGAAAGCTTCTTAGTGGGGATTTTGTGCAGCAGCTCCTGAAACCAGCCGAAGGGGCATAGAAAGCCGCAGATAAAGCGCCCCAGCAGCACGCCCAGCAGAATGAGGAAGCCTGTGATATAGTAGGAGAAGCTGAACTTGGAAGACCCCACCACCGCCTGAAACGCCCCGATGGGGCAGGCCCCGGACGCCGCCGGACAGGAGTAGCAGTTCAGCCCCGGCACGCAGACGGTTTTCCCAGCGCCCTGATACAGTCCTCCCTTGAGGAAGTTCGGCAGGTGCAGGTTGGTCAGCAGCGTTGCACCCGCCTGGATCCAGCACCTAAAGCGGGACATAAGCTGCGATACTCCCGAAAACTTCTTATCCAATACCAACACACTCCAAACATAACTTAATGGCTTTGCTCAACACCGTTGCCGCCTCGCCGCGCCAAACGCCGAAGCACAGCATGGCAATTCCGGCAATCAGCAGCACAATTTGCGCCGCCGCCTTTTTACCATGGCTCAAATTTCATCACCCTTTCCGTTTTTCTGCCTTTATCATAGCGCTAAGGAGTTAAATTCCATGTTAAGAACGAAAATTTAACCAAAAATTTATGTCGACATGGTATACTGTAACTATCTAAACGAATGATTCGAAGCAAGTGAAACGTAACGGATGATTCGAAACACAAGGAGGACTTTTATGCATATTCTGATCGTTGAAGACGAGCGCACGCTTTACGAAACGATTGTGCGCAGCCTTAGGAGACTCGCATACAGCGTGGATTTTTGCTATGACGGAAATGAGGCTTTGAATCTCTTAGCTGTGGAAAAATACGATCTTGTACTGCTTGATTTGAATTTACCAGGTGCGGACGGGATGACCGTTCTCCGACAGCTCAGGCAGACGGATAAGGATACCCGGGTACTGATTCTCTCGGCGCGAAGCGAGGTTTCGGACAAGGTCGCCGGGCTCGATGCCGGAGCAAGCGATTATCTCTCCAAACCTTTCCATCTGGAGGAACTCGAGGCACGCATACGCAGTCTTACGCTGCGTAAGTTTACGCAAAATGATGTCGTGCTTTCCTGTGGAGATCTTTCCTTTGACACGAAATCCCGCACGGCCTCTGTTCGGGGACAGGAACTTACCCTCACAAGAAAGGAAATCGGTATTTTGGAATATCTGCTGCTGCACCAGGGACGCCCTGTCAGTCAGGAAGAGTTGATTGAGCATGTCTGGGACAACAGCGTGGATTCTTTCAGCAATTCGATACGCGTACATATTTCCGCTCTCCGAAAAAAGCTGCGTGCGTCGCTGGGATGCGATCCTATATATAACCGCATCGGAGAAGGCTATGTTATGGAGGAAAAAGAATCATGAAAAAACTCTCGCTCAAGTGGCGTATAGCCTTGACAACCTCACTTTTGATAGGAGTAATCTGTGTGTCCATCAATCTTCTTCTCAGTTATTCCGGAAGCCGATATATGGACTCCATAGGGTCCTATGTATCCGAATGCGAAATCACCGTGGGCAGCGATTCGGAAGTTTTTAATCCGGAAACCGGCAAAACCGACAACAATCTTACTATTATAATCGACGGTATGCAAAAAGATTATTACTTTACGAACTGGTGCATCACATTCGCCGTAACGCTGCTCGGCGGAGTACTTGCGTATTTTGTGAGCGGACATGCATTGAAGCCTTTACGGAATTTTGCGTCGCGTGTGGAGAATGTGCAGACTACAAACCTAACAGAGATGAAAATCACAGAAGATGTCATTCCGGAGTTTCAGCATTTTAAAACTTCCTTTAACTGTATGATGGACCGCCTTGATGAAGGATTTAACGCTCAGCGTCAGTTTCCGGGAAATGCCGCGCATGAACTCCGCACACCTCTTACGCTTATGCAGGCGCAGATCGAACTGTTTGCTGCCGAGCACCCCGACATCCTGCCGGAGACTGCGGATTTTCTGAAGCTGCTGGAAGAGCAGACCGAGCGCATGGCGCAGATGACAAGAACTCTGCTTGAAATGAGTGAACTTCACACAATCCCGTGCAATGACAGAATCCAATTGTTTCCGATGATAGAAGAAATTTTTACGGATCTTGCTCCTCTCGCAGAAAAGAAGAGCATCAGCCTTACGCATATAGGTGATGCCTTCATGACGGGAAGCGACACGCTGATCTATCGTCTGCTGTTTAATTTGATTGAAAATGCCATCCGCTATAATCGGGATAACGGAGCGGTAACCGTTTCGGTAACAGAGGATGATTCAGATCTTCTTATCAAAGTTTCCGATACCGGATTTGGAATTCCAAAAGAGTATCGCGATAGTATCTTTCAGCCTTTCTTCCGGGTTGACAAATCACGCAGCAGAGAATACGGAGGTGTGGGACTCGGCCTTTCACTCGTTTGGAATATAACTGCTCTTCACGGCGGCGAAATAAGGGCTGAAGAAAACCCAGAGTGTGGAACTTCCATGACAGTCAGATTCCCGGCTTCTGACGAAAACTAAGCTTTCTTTTTTAAAACGGACTGCAAGTCGGAGCTTTTGGACAGCAAAGGCACGAGAATGGCTATCGGTATGTGGAATTGTAATTTTAATCAGACCAAAACGCTCAGGACGGGTTTGCAAAAAAGTGCTTGCATTTCACAGATTTTGTAGTATAATTATTGAGTACGGTTGTGCCCGTACAATTCTCTGCGACGATACGCGAATTTCGGCAGTGCGGCCGGAAGCGCGGAAAACGTCGCCATATAAGTCCATAGGGAGGTGACAAGATGACAAATTATGAAGTTATGTTCATTATCGACGCTGCTTTGGAAGATGAAAAGAAAGATGCGACAGTAGAGACAGTTCAGTCCATTATTGCTGCTGATGGTGAAGTTGAAAAAGTAGACGTTTGGGGAATGAGAAAGCTTGCTTATCCTATCAACAAGAAGGAAGAAGGATACTATGTAGTAGTTGACTTCAAGGGCAACCCGACATTACCTAAGGAACTTGACAGAAGACTCAAGATTTCCGATAACGTAATCAGACACATCATTTTAAGCAAGGATGAGAAATAGGAGCGAGGTGTAATATGAACAGCGTTGTATTAATCGGAAGATTAACCAGAGATCCGGAAGTGAGATATACAGCCGGCACACAGATGGCGGTATGTACGTTTACCGTTGCGATTGACAGACCTGTGAGAGCAGGCGGCGAGAAGCAGACAGATTTTCCGAGAGTTACCGTTTTCGGCAAACAGGCTGAGAACTGCGAAAGATTCCTTGCAAAGGGGAGACTGGTAGGCGTTCAGGGTAGAATCCAGACCGGAAGCTACACCAATAAGGACGGTGCAACTGTTTACACCACGGATGTCGTAGCTGACAGAGTAGAATTTTTAGAATGGGGAGACAGACCTTCGGGACAGGGGAGTTCATCCGGACAGCAGTACCGAGCACAAGCGGTAGACGAAGCACCGGAAGGATTCGCTGCAATTGACGAAGATATTCCGTTCTAACAGAAAGGAGATATGAAACCATGATGGATAAAAGACGCGGTGGCGGCATGAGAAGAAAGAAAGTATGTCAGTTCTGTGCCGATAAGAGCGAAAAGATCGATTACAAAGATGTAGAAAAATTAAGAAGATACATCACTGAAAGAGGCAAGATTTTACCTAAGAGAATCACAGGTACTTGCGCTATGCATCAGAGAGAAGTAACAACTGCTATCAAGAGAGCAAGAATCGTTGCACTTCTTCCATATGTTGCAGACTAATTCCGAAAAAATGCATAAAAATTGTATATTTTAAAATACAAGATGCCCAAATCGGAGAAATAATGAAAAAACAGAGAACGCAGACGGTAAAACAATAATTTTACGGATGCGTTCTTTTTTTCGTGCGAGAACAAATGCTTAAATTTCAACGCATACAGGTGAAAAAAATCGGTGAACACTGTTAAAAAAGAAACGGTTTTATAAATATACACGGTAAAGCGGTAATGCGTTAAAGTACAAACTGAGGAAATCATTTTGGTTTTTTTCGAAGAAAAACCGTTCAAAAATGCTTAAAAAAGGCTAAATCTAGCAGAATTAAGGCAAAAAAGTATGGAATATCGGCGACAAAAATATTATAATATTAAGTAACGAATTACAGAATGCTAATGCGGATAAATATTCGTGAGAGTGAATAATTATAAGAAATGGAGAGAAAAAATGGCAGTAATTATTAATGGACGCGATCTTACGATCGAACAGGTAATCAGCGTATGCAGACATCACGAAAAGGTTGAGCTTGCTCCTGAAGCTATCGAAGCTGTTAACAAAGCAAGAGCATATGTTGAAAAAAAGGTTGCTGAAAAGGCAGTTGTTTACGGACTTACAACCGGTTTCGGTAAGTTTGCAAGCGTTGCAATCGACACTGACCAGACAGCAGAACTTCAGAGAAACTTAATTATCAGCCACACTTGCTCGATGGGCAAGCCTTACGACCAGAAGTATGTAAGAGCGGCTATGCTCCTCAGAGCAAACTCATTATCAAGAGGAAACTCCGGAATCAGACTTGAAACCTTGCAGACTTTAATCGACATGCTTAATGCCGGAATTCATCCTATCGTTCCTGAAAAAGGTTCCGTAGGAGCCTCCGGAGACCTTGCACCGCTTTCCTGCATCGCACTCGGACTTATAGGACTCGGAAAAGTTGAATACAAGGGCGAAGTTATCGAAGCAAAGGAAGCTTTCGAAAAGGCTGGTCTTAAGCCGGTTGTACTTGCTTCCAAAGAAGGCCTTGCACTTAACAACGGAACCCAGATGCTTACAGCAGTAGGACTTAACACATTATACGATGCAATGCATCTTATGAAAATTGCTGATATAGCAGCAGCCCTTACAGGTGAAGCACTTCACGCAATCGCAAAAGCATACGACCCGAAGACTCACCTCCTCAGAGGACATCAGGGACAGATGGATGTTGCAGAAAACATGAGAAACCTTCTTGCAGGCTCCGGAAACGCACTTCCGCTTCACCCTACAAAGGTTCAGGATCCGTATTCACAGAGATGCATGCCGCAGATTCACGGTGCTTCCAGAGATGCAATTATGTATGTATATGAAGCAGTATCCAGAGAAATCAATGCGGTAACAGACAACCCAATCGTATTCCCGGATGACGATGAAGTAATCTCCGGCGGCAACTTCCACGGCCAGCCGATGGCACTTGCTTTTGACTTCCTGAAGATTGCGATTTCCGAACTTGCAAATGTTGCAGAGAGAAGAACGGAAAGACTTGTAAACCCTGCATTATCCGAAGGACTTCCTGCATTCCTTGTTAAGGATGGCGGTCTTAACAACGGTTTCATGATTGCACAGTATGCATCTGCATCCATGGTTTCCGAAAACAAGGTTTACGATCACCCTGCATGTGTTGACTCCATCCCAACATCCGCAAACCAGGAAGACCATGTATCCATGGGCGCAACTTCCGCAAGAACAGCAGCGA
>ERZ824488.128-NODE-128-length-101337-cov-9.011878_pt1 | contig 101337 bp, 128 predicted proteins | sample MGYA00519936_ERZ824488 | MGnify/ENA primary metagenome ERZ824488 (study PRJEB31778, sample SAMEA3449153) | human gut metagenome | biome: human gut; feature: human-associated habitat; material: faeces | place: United Kingdom | collected 2010/2012 ...
AGGCCGTGTCTACTTCTTTGCCTAATTCAATTTGCGCAACTTATTGTACCTTATCGAAATTTTTTTGGTTCTTCATAAATTCATCAAAGACACGTCCGAAATCTTCTTGTGACTCTATATTCTTACCTTCTGCAAATTTTTCAAATTGTTCTGTTATGTTTTTGTTATTCATCAGTCATCACCGTCCTTATTTTATATCTATTATTATAATATTTATTTTAAAAATGCCAATTTATAGATGTTTAACATCTTTTTGTATTTTCTCAGGGTTTTGAATACGGCTGTACTTTAGGGTAAATTAACTGCAGGTTATCATGCTGACAGACAATTACATAAACGGGACACGCTGTCCAAAAGTAAAATCTTGGCTTTCAGTTTTGCTGCTTTATCGGCCTATACGACGCATTCAGAATTCTCCGGATGAAAAAATTTTCAAATTATTTCAAAAGATATGCACTAACATGTTGAAATTTAGCAATGTTTGTGATAACATATGGTGTAAGAGCTAAAATATTACAATGAAAGAAAATGATATTAATGTTATCGCTGTATCTTAACATGATCGGCACGGAAGTTGAAAGAAAACGATTTGAGGAAGTTTATTATCAGCACAGGAAGCAGATGATCTTTGTCGCGAATGCCGTTGTGCATAATATGGATGACGCCGAAGACGTTGTCCAGGATGTCTTTTTTACGATCGCGTCGTCGCACATGGATATCCTAACCAAGATCGAGGACCCGACGGATCTGAAAAATTATATGCTCAAGGCGACCAAAAACAAGGCGATCAGCACGCTTCGACGGCAAAAGATACAGAAAGAATGCGAAAATAAGTTTATTGATTTCAATTTGGAGTTCAATGATTCGGTGTTCGTCGAAAGCGTTTGCGCCAAGGTCGAGTATGACGAGCTGCTCGACGCGATTCGCTCGCTCGACGATAAATATCGTGAGGTGCTTTATTATAAAATCGTGCTCGATCTGTCGGTCGAGCAAATTGCGAGTACGGTCGATCGTACCGAGAGCACGGTTTGTAAGCAGATATACAGGGGCAAAAAAATGCTTGCGGAGATGTTAAAGAGAGGAGAAATGGCAGAATGTCTATGACGAGAAGTGAATTCAATATGGCGTTCAGCACGGTGATAGCGGAGGAATTTGCAAATATTCCCGATGAATCCGAGATCGAGGTCGAGTTCAGCGATGAATTCAACAGGAAGATGCAGGAGCTTATCGACAGCATAGGGGCGAACAACGGTCAGCAGCCGAAGAGCTGCCGTAAATCGCGCCTGAATATCAAAGGGCTCATTGCGCTGGCGGCGACCTTGGCGCTCCTGCTTGCGGGGCTGGTGAGCGTCAATGCCACAGGGAATCCGATAGTGAATTTCATTGTCAAGACCTATGAGGACTTCAAAGAGATTCTGTTCGCGGGAGACGGCGCGGCAGAAATAGACCACGTTTATGCGTTCACGGAAGTGCCCGAAGGGTTTACGGAAACGGAACGGATGCTGAATGACGATATGAGCTTCATGCGGTATGAGAATAGCGAGACGGGCGCTGTTATTGAACTGTCGCAGACTGTTACTGATGAAGCGGCTTCTGCATTAGATGTCCAAAATGGCATAGTAAAAGAATTAAACATTGACGGTGAGAATATAAAAGTCTATTGCACCAAATCCGACGAAATATTTGTTGCATTTTGGATTGAAGATAAATATAGAATGAAACTGGTATATTCCGGAAGTAATAATTGTGATAATTTATTGGATATGGTTAGTGCATTGGAGTAAAACCTATTTTAACACCAGAATAAGATGCGGCCGCCACTTTTGGGACGCTCGCTTTCTGCTATCAAAAAATTTTTTGATTTTTTGTCCCATTTTTGTTGGTTAAAGCGTTGTAGGTGCTAAATGGGGGAGAAGAGGTGAAAAAATGCGGAAAAATATCATTAAAAGAGTTGTTTGCGTTGCCGTTGCTTTTGTGATGGCAATGTCGACTTTCTCGGCTTTTGCTGCAGCACAGATGGTCGAACCGTATTTTAATAATGTGGTAGAGGTTTCTAACATGGCTTCAATTTCTTCTGCTGGCAAACTGACTATCACAAACAGCTGTGCAGCAGATAGAAACGTTTTCAGCAAGGCAATTATAACTACCTACGTTGAAAAAAAGGTTCTCGGTCTGTTCTGGAGCAGAGTGGATATCGGTCAGACAAATGACAAGTGGATCGACGTGATATATGAAAATGTTTATACCGGATTCCACTATTTCCAGCTTTCCGACAAGGGTACGTACAAGGTGACGACCGAGTTTGTCGTGTATGGCTCCGGCGGTCCTGCCGATACCATCACCAGAACCGCAACTACACAGTACAAATAACCCGTAATCACTAATCAATAAGGCACTTTTTGAAGCTACCCCCATGCTCAAAAAGTGCCTTTTGTTTTTAAATGATCGCCGGATAAGCTGTCGATTAGACTTTGACCCTGAATATGCGGCCTGCTTTGACGACAGCCTCCCCGATGCAATTGCCGAGCGGTTGTAAATTACCCTTCAATTTACTTGTAAAATTGAGACAAGAATGCTATAATAAAAAACTAAGCAAACGCAAGACAAAAGATGCGTAAAATTGTTGACTTCGATGTCGATAAAGTAAAAATGTGATCGACACATTAAGGCTCCCGTAAGTGTTTCATACGGCGGGTTTTACGATTTGGATGTTAAAAGAGTCGGTGAAGCACAATGAAAATAGTTTGTTTTCATAATCCAAATGAGGAAAACGGATATTTAAGTAATTGGTATCCCAGTGAATTTACCGTGAACGCTGTAGACTTTTCCTCAATGGAGCAATATATGATGTATAAAAAAGCTGTGTGCTTCGGAGACAAGGACACGGCAGTTAAAATACTTGCGACTGATGATGTTGCCGAGATAAAAGTTCTTGGCAGGCTTGTCGCAAATTATAACGAGAGCTATTGGAACGGCGTTCGTCAAATAATTGTTTTTGAGGGATTGATCGCGAAATTCTCTCAGAATGAGGACTTGAAATCGCAACTCAAAGCAACGGAAGATTGTATCTTGGCTGAATGTGCGGTCAAGGACAGAATATGGGGCATAGGGTTGTCAATGAATGATCCTGATAGACTTGAAAGGGACAAGTGGATTGGACAAAATCTACTTGGGTATGCCCTGATGATGGTGCGTGAACGGCTGTAATTCCTTTTCCCTTGGGGGCGGCGTAAGTTAAGAGAATACTTTTGATGAAAATAACCACGGCGCGGGTCTGTTCCCGTCCGTGGTTATTGTTTTGCTGTTGCCGAGCTGTAAGAAATGAAGCCGAAAAATGAGACGATTTTTTATCTCCCGAAAACGGTCGTCATAACCTGTAATGACAACATGTCGTCATATATGACAACTCAGCAGGTCAAACACCTGTTCTGCGTTTTCCATACAGAGTCCAAAAGACATTTCGGCGGATTTTAAATTGCCAATTGTAACCGCCCTTCAACTTTAAATTCAACTGTATAAACTGCCAAAACGATCTTCTGACCGACCCAAAGCGAGAACGTATTCAGAGGCAAACATTCCCTGAATAATCAATCGGACATTGGCAGAATGCAAACGGAGCATTCATCGGAATAACTCGCAGAATATGAATATTTCAATTGCCCATAGCGAATAGTTATCTCAGAATTTGCGCCCGAAATAAGGTTGCTAAAAAGTTCATCTCAAATCTTCCGATTTGAATGTTGTATACCCTTCATAATAGTAGCTGTGGTCAATGCCCTTCATGTAGATCTCGCGGCTGTTTATCTCGTCTGTCAGCGCCGATTTCAGCAGCACCTTAATTTCCACATCTTTGATAGGGCTGCGCTCCATTGCAAGGAGATAGTCCTCTTTATCCACCGTGCTCCAATCTACGACCATGCCGATTTCAACTTTTAGAATATGGTCGAGCCATATACGGGTGCTGCGGCCGTTACCCTCGCGGAATGGATGGGCAATATTCATTTCTACATACTTTTCTATGATCTCGTCAAAGGTGGACTGCGGCATCTTCTCAATGTTGGCCAGCGCCGCTTCCAAATACATCAGGGGTGCAAAGCGGAAATTGTTTTTCGCCAAATTCACTGTGCGCAGCTTGCCGGCAAAGTCATAAATATCCTCAAAAAGATACTTGTGTATCGCCTGCAAGGTTGAGAATTTGCCCGCAGGGAGAGAGTCAAGTACGCCGTTTTCAAACAGTTCAACAGCCTTTTTCTTGCTGATGCGTTCTTCTTCTCGGGCAAGATCAGCGGAATTTGTCAGCCCTAATTTATTATCCAGTGTCATAGCGCACCTCCAAAACAGTTGCTTTTCGTCCCATTCGCTCAAGTGAGAGCATTCACTTTTAGGCGGATTAGGTGAACGTAATTCTATGATTTCAGTATACCATAACAGACTGCGTTTATCAAGAATTAATAATGAAAACAAAGTGATTCTCATAGCTCGGAACAGAGCGCTTTTGTCTGTATTGATTCTTCATTTGTTTCTAAATTACCGCCGCAGTTAATCTTACATACTTTCAATGATAAGAACCACGACAGGAGATAATTCTCTTGCCGTGGTTCTTTTTGCTGTGAGGCGGTATGAAGCGCGGCAGAGGATCGGCGGCTTCTTACACGCCGGAACATCTTAAATGACAGGAGGAGATAACAGAGCGTAAGAAAAATGTGTAAAGAGGCGGTGATTGATTGAAGCCACCGTAACGGCAATGTCGGGTTCTGTGGGGTTCGGTTAAACGACCCTGCGGAGCCGCGACGGCTGAGCGACTGACTATGGACGGGTTAGTCCGTACTTTCTGTAATTAATGATTAGTGTCCGATAAGCCTTTGATTCGACTTTTGCTGTTCAGAAACTTTTATGCGCTCGGTAATCTTACATACTTTCTGTGTCAAGGACAAAACGGCAATATTCACCCGCTTGTCCTTCTAAGGCAGAAAACGCGAAGCCAATCTTACATACTTTTTGCGAGTCGAAAAAGAAAGGAGGCTTATCACCGTCCGCCGCACCCATAAAGGCCTGTGATTTTAACCGCTCGGGAACCGTCCGACGGCGGAAGATAATATCGACTTACGGCTTTTACGGTATTGAATTAATCCTAAATGAAAAATTTAAAATTTTTAACGAAAGGAATGATGATTATGTCAACCGGTAAGGTTGGTACACCCACAAGCACTGTTTTCAGAATCAAAAAGCCCAATAAGATCCCCTGCGACTGCGCTCGTTGCCGTCACAGCGAGAACCGCAACGGCAGCATACTTCACTGTATGTATTTCGGCCTGTATCCGCCGAAAAGAACCAAATGCGAAAGGTATTGGCCCACTAAGCCGCCGAAGGTCAAGGGCAAGAAAAACAAGCGGAATCGGAAGAAAAACAACAACAAAAAGTCAAAGAAAAGGAGTTGATCTTATGCTGTATAAAGAAATGCTGCTCATAGGAGAGGATTACGATTATTTCATTGAAATGGACCCCGCCGGCAACGGGATACGTTTTATGAGGGTCGGCGATGACGACATACGGAAATGGGTGGCGGCGATAATCGACACCGGCGACGGCTTTACGCTTGCCATGCTCTCGGAGCAAGGCATAGTTATGAAAAAGCTGGATCCTAAGGGGCTGTGCCGTGTGAAGGCCAATTACAGAGAATTATTGCTGACGGGCTTTACCGGCGGTCAAACGATCTACGATCACGTATTCATAATCAATTACACAGGCAAAGACAGCGAAGGCGTGACTATCAGCTATTGCGATGATGATACGATCTACACAATTGCGATCTGTGAAACGGAACAAAACCGACTGAGGTTTCGCTGTGCGTAGTTAAATGACCCTTTCTTTATTTTCCTTCTTTATTGCTTATGCGGTGAATCCCGATTAATACTCGGGGTTTGCCGCAAGGCAACGTGCAGAGACTATCCGTAACAAGTAAACAACATTAAGTATAGATATTATATATGCATTAGTTTGCATTCTTTATTGCATTATTGTTTGCATTTAATGCTTTAATTTGCCTACTGCATATGTTTGCCTAAGTAAGGATAGTTATTTGCCTGTGACTGCCTTTGACTGCCTACGAAGGGATTTGCAGCTTTGATGCTGAAGTCTGTCGCTGCCTGTCTAAGCCTGCGTGTGCCTGCCTTCGCATTGCCTCTTCGGCGGTTTTGGAGGCTGAATTGCAGCAGTTGCCTAAGTTTTTTCGGAAGTTTTGTTTCATAGCTTGCCTAACCATGGTCAATTGTTGCGAGGATATGGCATTGAAATGCATAACTAAGTGTATTGATCGTTTTGCCTGCAACATGCCGTTATTGATGCCTTGACTATGCATTTTGCCGATTGCTGCAAAAATTAAAACCAAATCTTACATACTTTCAGTGACGGGGCGAAAAGCGGTTTGTATCGACATCGACCCGTGACTCTATCGTCCTTGGAGAGGGACATAAAAAACTACTACTTTATTATACGAGGTGACAATTAAATGAAAGACAATTTATCAATAACAGTTGATGATGAGCTCGATTTCAGCTCTGTATCCGAGAGGAAGGATAAGTTCATTCTTCTCAATGAAGGGTATTATTCGTTTAGAGTTTTGGGAGTTAACATGGATAGATATCAAGGCTCTGAAAACTCCAAATCGTGCCCCGTAGCTAAACTGCTGCTTTCGATAGAGAACGACAAAGGAAATGTAGTGCTCAATCACTTCTTTTTCTTGAATAACTCTTCGACACAGCAGATAGCCGACTTTTTTGAGTCAATCGGTCAGCCGCTCACAGGCCGTTGCAATCCTGATTGGGATGCAACCGTCGGTCTCAGCGGCGGCTGCTATCTGACTCAAAAGGAGCTTACCTACAGGACAATTAACAAAGTCAAGCGTTTTGTTCCTGCAAGTAAGCCGAATCTTGAACGAAAGGAGGAGCCGTGGTATGTATAATTCGATTAGAATAAATGATGCGGATGAGCTTATGCCCCCGCCGTTCATTCTGAGCGCTAAGAAAGCTGCCGAATTAACCGGTCTCTGTTATGCGACGGTCATAAGGCACTGTAAGAACGGCACGATCAACGCATTCAAAAACGGCCGTGAATGGTGTATTTACGGTGACGATCTTGCTGCAATGATGGGTGTCGGCCGTGCCAAGCCCGAACGCAAGGCGGCAACAGGATGCTATCGTGAAACCGTTATCAGCCATACCGTTTTTCAGCACATTGAACGGAAAGTCAATAAGTAATCTGCGGTAAAAACCGCGAATCGGCCACTTCTGCATCATTGAATATTTGCGGCATACTCAACAATAATAAAATCAGAAGGTAAAATTTAGTGGCGTCCGCCGCTCTCGATATGACAGAAGAATTACCTGCTTTAAGCGTAGAAAAATAACGGAGGCGACAAATGATTCAAAAAACAAAACAGAATACTTTTGAGCAGCTGTGGCTTTCGTATTATAATGACACGCTGTATGAGAAGGGATTCATAACCGAGGATGAGAGAAATAAAATGCGCCTTAAAATAAAGGAGTACACCTCAAAGAAAGCCACATAGAAATCGAAAAGGAGAAGGCGATCGATCAAAAATTCCGCATTAAACATTACATCCGTCGTTTTGCATTCTACTCATTCGGCGGAGAGGTGTTTGGAGTTTATGCTTGAAAGAGCTGCCGCTTTTATTGCGGCAGCTCATTTCCGTAACGGCAAAACGCAGATGTAAAAAATGGTAATCATGCGCTTTGACTTGATTAAATTCCGAGTTGACGTATAATATAGGTGACTTGTTTTTAACGATTCGGATCGTCAATCTACCGTGAAAGGAGGAAATGGTTTGGATATACATGAGGTTCGCCAAATGCTGCGGACAAAGTCGATTTATGATATCCCGCTGAGGGTAACATATTATGCCCGAGTTTCTTCGGAGACGGATGAACAGCTTAATTCTCTGGATAACCAAGTGAGCTATTATGAGGAGTTTATCAAAAGAAACGCAAAATGGTCTTTTGTTGCCGGGTATGTTGACGAAGGCATCTCCGGCATCTCCACAAAGCACCGTGAGAATTTCAACCGAATGATAGACGATGCGGCAGACGACAATTTTGACCTTGTGATCACAAAGGAGATTTCTCGTTTCGCCAGAAATACCCTTGACTCGATCCAATACACGAGGCAGCTTTTATCGTGCGGAGTGGGCGTGTTCTTTCAGAATGACAACATCAACACATTTGATGAGGATTCCGAGCTGAGACTCTCCATAATGTCGTCGATCGCGCAGGATGAATTGAGAAAGCTGTCAAGCCGTGTAAAGTTCGGTCAACAGCAAGCTATTAAAAACGGCGTTGTTATAGGCAACAGCCGAATTTTCGGGTATCGGAAGAAGGATAAAAGGCTTGTTATTGACGAGGAGCAAGCCGTTATGGTGCGCGAATTGTTTGAATTATACGCCACGGGCAAATACTCAATGAGGCAGATCGAGAATGTCTTTTGGGAGAAGGGTTACCGCAATAACAACGGCAAAAAGATATCGCACACCACAATGTCAAACTTGATCTCAAACCCGAAATACAAGGGATACTATGTCGGGAACAAGGTCAAAGTGGTCGATATGTTTACAAAGAAGCAAAAGTTCCTGCCCCCGGAGGAGTGGGTCATGTTTAAGGATGAAACGGGGGAGATAGTGCCCGCAATCGTTTCTGAGGAGCTTTGGGATCAGGCAAACTTCATCTTAAAACGTCGCAGCGATGATGTGAAAAATCGCAAGAACATCTGCAATCACGCTAATCTGCTGACCGGCAAGCTGTTTTGCACCTACTGCGGAGCTCCGTATTATCGCCGTGCGTCAGCTGACAGGCAGGGTCGGAAGGACAGCAGCTGGGTTTGCTCGAGCAAGAAAAATAACGGCAGCGATTCATGCGAGTCGTTTGTGATTTATGAGAGCGAGATCGCGTCGGTTCTTTTTGAAGTGTTTCGCGATAATTACAGCGATTCAGAGAAAATGATCGGCGAATATGAGCGGATGTATAATTCGCTGAGAGATGACGGTGGTCTGCAAAGGCGGATCGAATCGCAGGAAGCGAAAATCGCATCGTCACAAAAGAAAAAACAGAAGCTGCTCGAGCTTGTTACCGATGGCAATATTTCGGATACGGATTTCAGAGATATGGCCGCTCAATGCAACAAAGAAATCGAGGCCGCCGAGCAGGAGCTTTCGGAGCTTAGAAGCCGCAGGGATTCAAGCGATGAATTCAAGCGCCATATGGATGAGATAAGAGCCGCGATGAGAGCGGCAGAGCGAAATATAGCCGACGGCGTGGTGACAAAAGAGTTTATCGACACCTTTGTTGACAAAATTCTTATCACGCCGATCGAGAAGAATAAAATGAGATTGGATGTCAGGATTTTTACGGGTGAGAACAGCGAAAAATACCTGAATCGCCTTAAAAACAGGGCAAATTCACTTGTTCCTACGGGTCAAATGCCTAAGAAGATGATCGAGGCTTATGAAAACGGTATAAAATAAGTAAAGCTACGGCTTTGCGGCAGGGGGTCGGGCATTGGCTCGGCTCCCGTTCTTTACACAAAAGTAAGCCTCCCGAGCGATACGGGAGGCTTGAATTATGCTTAATTTTCGGTGAATTCGTTTTTGATGCTGAGGCCTGCGAGGGCTTCTTCTCTCGAGATTTTGCCGATATTGCAGTCGGTCATGAGCTGCACGTCTTTATCCTTCAGCCTATAGAAGTACCAGATCGCGCCGGCGATGACAAGGCCGATAACGGGCAGCATCGTGTAGATGAACCAAAGGCCGTTGAGGGTGTATTCGGACTGAATAACGGGGTTCGCCTGAAGCTCCTGGAAGCTCTCCGCTTTGACGGTGCTCCACTTGAAGAAGCTCAGTAGCGTCAGCGGCAGGGCGGAGGAGACGGCGGCGGTGAGCTTCACCATGAAGGTCTGGATCGCAAAGGTGATGCCCTTTGCGTCGATGCCGGTCTTGAATTTGCCGTATTCGGCGCAGTCGGGGGTGAACATAAAGAGCATAACGCCCGAGATGCCGCCGGGGATATTTTTAAGCACGGTGAGGATCGCAAAGATGATTATGTTATTGTAGCCGACAAGCCAGGTGATAAGGCCGAGCAGAGCCGACGCGGCGGTGCAGGCGAGGTATATCTTCATCTTGTCGAAGCGCTTGATGAATTTCGGCACGAGCACGGAGAATATCAGCATGGGCACGACCGAAAGGGCGCCGACAAAGAGGCTGAAATTCTCATTGTGGAAGAGATAATAGGATACGAAGAGATTGAGGCTTGCCGAAACATTCAGGGCGCTGAAGAAGAAGTAGCCGATATAATAGATAAGCAGATACTTGTTTGAGAACAGGTACTTGAACATGCTCCTGACGGTGAAATTCTCGTCGTTCTCGCCGCTGTAGCGCTCCTTGCCCTTGAAGCAGATGGGAGCCATCGTTGCGAGGGCGATAACGGAGCAGACTATTGCGACCACTTTATAGGAGAGGCCGAACTGCTGGTTGACGAAGATAGTGCCGACGACGGTCGCAAGCGCGGTGCCGACGCCCGCCCAAATGCTCTTGTAGGACATCAGCGAGGTCCTCTCGTCGAGCCTGTTGCTCATTGCGGTGACATAGCCGAAAATGGGCACGTCGCAAAGGGTGTATGCCGTATCCCAAAGGACATAGGCTATCGCGAACCATGCGAGCTGGAGCATTTCGTTGGAGCCGTTATTCTTCGGGATAAAGAAGAGCAAAACGGTGGTGATGGGTATCGCGAGCAGGGAGATACGCAGCCAAGGTATGAATTTTTGACCGTTTTTGAAATGAACCTTGTCAAATATGCAGCCGAATATCGCGTCGTTCACGGCATCCCAGATTTTGACCGCCAGCATGACCGCTGCGGATTTGGCGGGGTCAACGCCCTGGAAGAGCAGGAATGTTACAAGATAAGTGCTTACAAGGGCATAGATGACGTTCTGACCGCAGAAATAGAGGTAATAATTCATCCTCTCCTGCTTTGAAGTTACCCATTCGGGATTTGCATTTTTTAATGTCTTACTCAATCTCTTACCTCCGAATTGACCGGCGAAACGCCGGAAAGATATATAGTAATTATACAATAATCGGGCGGATTTTTCAATTGACCGTATTTATAAAAAACCGAGCCGATATCTGTGCAACACGGCAATTTGCCGTGAGGAATTCATTCCATATCCTTAAGATGTGAAATATCGTTTGAATACATGACCTCGGGCAGTCTGTTCTCACGAAGCCTGATATGCGTAACGGAGCAGTTCAGCGCGCTCCAGCGTATCGTTGCGGGCAGCCCAAGCCCAAGCGCGGCTCTGATGAGGTATCCGAAGAAATCGTGGTGGCTTGCGGCTATCACTCGGCAGCCGTCGCCACCCATATCAAGTATCTTTTTTATCGCCGATTCGGCTCTTGCGGTCATCTGCTCGGGGGATTCGGGGTCGGGCAGGAATACATCCTCGTCGGGCGTGACGGCCTCGGGTATGAGCAGCTTTACTTTCTCACGGGGCGTGCCCCGCACGAGGGTCTCCGCCTCCATAAGCTCGGGCAGCATTATTATCGGAATGCCGAGCTTCCTTGCGGTCGGCTGCATGGTCTGCGCCGTGCGTATGAGGGTGCTCGAGAATATCATGTCAATGTCGCCCGGTTCAAATCTCTCGGCCAGAGCCTGCGCCTGTTTCTTGCCCAACTCGCTCAGAGGGGCGTCGTCTATAGTGAATTCCGGCATATATTCCTCGCCCGAATTCTCGCGGGATTGGGCGTGGCGGATAAGGTAAATATCGGCGTTAACGGTCTTCATTGTCTGCCTCCGTTCGGTTTTGAACTATATAATGTATTATAGCAAACCGTTTGGCAAAATTCAACCGTCGCTTCAGCACCAAAAAGCGCTGAACTTTTTTCGCAAAAGCCCTTGAAAAGCCGCTCGATTTATGTTAATATAAGCGATAATAAGTCAAAAACGCTATGAGCGGGCTCAAGTAGCCGTGCAAAAGGATTCTCAGAGAGCCGTCGGTCGGTGCAAGGCGGCAGTCGTTGCATGAGTGAATTACTCCCCGCCAGTTGCGCTCCGAACGCCCTCGGGTCATTAAGAGTCGCCGGGTAAGACCCGTTACAGGCTTAAAGTGAGATTGTCACTTGTCAAGGCTTCTGCCGTGAGGCAGAGGTAAATTGAGGTGGTACCGCGGTATATCCGCCCTCTGAAAGCATTAAGCTCGGAGGGCGCTTTTTTATTGTCTCTCCGACAAAGAAAGGAAGCAGAAGAAATGCCTATCACCGACATTCTGACTAAAAATGCGGACTTTTATCCAAACGACGTGAGCCTCGTGGAGATAAACCCGAAGCTCGAGGATAACAGAAACATGACCTGGCGTGAATTCGCCCTCACCCAGTCCACCGCAGCGGAGACTTACAGGAAAGAGATCACCTGGGGCGAGTTTCAAAAGAAATCAAACCGCTTTGCAAACCTTCTCCTCTCGAGAGGAATAAAGAAAGGCGATAAGGTAGCAATACTGCTGATGAATTGCCTTGAGTGGCTGCCCATCTATTTCGGCATCCTGCGCGCGGGCGCGGTCGCCGTGCCGCTGAATTTCCGCTACACCGCCGATGAAATAGCCTATTGCCTTAATAAATCCGACTCCGAATATATCGTTTTCGGCCCCGAATTCGTCGGCAGAGTTGAGGAGATATGCCACAAGGTCAAGCGTATCAAGATGTGGATATATGCGGGCGAGGATTGCCCCGCCTACGCCGAGAGCTATGACAAGCTCGTAACGTATTGCAGCTCAAAGGCGCCGAAGGTCGAGCTGACCGACGACGATTACGCCGCAATTTATTTCTCGTCGGGTACTACAGGCTTCCCGAAGGCGATACTTCATTCGCACCGTGCGCTCATGCACGCCGCCAAGACCGAGCAGGCGCACCACGGGCAGACCAAGGACGACGTTTTTCTCTGCATACCGCCGCTCTATCACACGGGCGCCAAGATGCATTGGTTCGGCAGCTTCCTTGTCGGCGGCAAGGCCGTGCTCCTTAAAGGCACGGATCCCAAATGGATAATCAACACTGTTTCCGAGGAGCAGTGCACGATAGTCTGGCTGCTCGTGCCGTGGGCGCAGGATATCCTTGACGCTATCGACTCGGGCGAGATAGACCTTAAAGATTATAAGCTCGACCAATGGAGACTGATGCATATCGGCGCTCAGCCCGTGCCGCCGAGCCTTATCAAGCGCTGGAAGAGCATATTCCCGCACCATTTGTATGACACCAACTACGGCCTGAGCGAATCCATAGGCCCCGGCTGCGTCCACCTCGGAGTTGAGAATATCGACAAGGTCGGCGCTATCGGCAAGGCGGGCTATGGCTGGCAGACCATGATAGTCGATGAGCACAGGCGGCCCGTTGGCAAAAACGAGGTCGGCGAGCTTGCCGTTAAGGGCGACGGCGTGATGCTTTGCTATTATAATGATGAGGAGGCCACAAAAGAGGTCCTTGAGGACGGCTGGCTCTTCACGGGCGACATGGCTATCGAGGACGACGACGGCTTCATTTATCTTGTTGACAGGAAGAAGGACGTCATCATCTCGGGCGGCGAGAATATTTACCCCGTTCAGATAGAGAATTTCCTGCGCCGCAACGATGCGATAAGCGACGTGGCGGTCATAGGCCTGCCCGACCGCAGGCTCGGCGAGATTTCCGCGGCGATAATTCAGGTCAAGGATGGCGCGAGCCTCACAGAGGAGGAGGTCAACGACTTCTGCCTCGACCTGCCGAGATACAAGCGCCCGAGGAAGATAATCTTTGCCGATGTGCCGAGAAACCCGACGGGCAAGATAGAGAAGCCGCTGCTGCGTAAGAGATATTGCGCCGACGGCCTTGTAGCCAAAGAGAACGAGATCAAGGAAGGATGATATATATGAAAAAGCTGATGCTCGGCAACGCTGCCGTAGCGAGGGGAGCCTATGAGGCGGGCGTTAGAGTCGTTTCGTCTTACCCCGGCACCCCGAGCACCGAGATAACCGAGAGCATGGTTCAATATGAGGACGTCTATGTTGAGTGGGCGCCCAATGAGAAGGTAGCCGCCGAGACCGCGATAGGTGCTTCCATAGCGGGCGGCAGGGCGATGAGCTGCATGAAGCACGTCGGCCTCAACGTCATGGCCGACCCCGTCTTTACCGTCAGCTATATCGGCGCTAATGCAGGTCTTGTATTCTGTGTCGCCGACGACCCCGGAATGCATTCGTCTCAGAATGAGCAGGACTCCCGCCACTATGCAAAGGCGGCGAAGATACCGATGCTCGAGCCTTCGGATTCGGGCGAATGCCGTGACTTCACGAAGCTCGCCTTCTCGCTCAGTGAGGAATATGACACGCCCGTATTCATCAGGCTTTCAACGAGAGTTTCGCATTCGCAGAGCCTTGTTGAGCTGCATGAGCCTGAGAATATCGAGCTTAAACCCTATGTTAAGAATATCGCGAAGAATGTTATGATGCCCGCAAACGCCATCGGCCGCCACGTCGTGGTCGAGGAGAGGAGCAGGAAGCTCGCAGAGTTTGCCGAGACATGTGAACTGAATACCGTTGAGGATAACGGCAGCAGGATAGGCGTTATCACCTCGGGCGTCTCTTATGTTTACTCCAAGGACGCTCTCGGCGATAAGGTCAATTATCTGAAGCTCGGCATGGTTTATCCGCTGCCCGAGAAGCTGATAAAGGATTTCGCTGCCTCGGTCGATACGCTCTATGTTATCGAGGAGCTTGACGGCTTTATCGAGGAATTCGTCAGATCCCTCGGCATTGAGGTCAGGGGCAAGGATCACTTCACCCTGCTCGGCGAATACAGCCAGAATATGATAGCTAAAGTCGTTCTCGGCGAGGAGACCGCCGCCGCAGAGCCTCTGCCGCTGCCAAAGAGACCTCCCGTCATGTGCGCGGGCTGCCCCCACAGAGGCACGTTCTATGTGCTCTCAAAGCTCGGGCTCACCGTATCGGGCGATATCGGCTGCTATACCCTCGGCGCAGTCGCACCGCTCAAGAGCGTTGATACCACTATCTGCATGGGTGCCTCCGTCAGCGCCGCCCACGGCATGGTCAAGGCTAGAGGCCGCGATTTCTCAAAGCAGCTCGTCTCCGTTATCGGCGATTCGACCTTTATCCATTCGGGCATAACAGGTCTTATCGACATCGTTTACAATAAAGGCAACAATACCGTTATCATCCTCGATAACTCCATCACCGGCATGACAGGCCACCAGGATAACCCCACCACGGGCTTCACAATCCGCAAGGAGCCGACCGTTCAGGTCGATCTTGAGGCTCTCTGCCATTCCGTCGGTGTGCGCAGAGTCAGAGTTGAGGATCCGTTTGACCTCAAGGGCTTTGAAGCCGCCGTCAAGGAGGAGCTTGCTGCGGACGAGCCGTCGGTCATAATCGCTCAGAGACCCTGCGCTCTGCTCAAGACCGTCAAATACACCGGTCACTGCGCCGTGGACGCCGAGAAATGCCGCAAATGCAAGAAGTGCATGAAGCTCGGCTGCCCCGCGATTTCGGTTGACAACGGCTGCGTTAAGATAGACGAGAATCAGTGCAACGGCTGCGGCCTTTGCGTCGGCGTTTGTCCGTTCGGTGCGATAAGCAAGGAGGATGAATGATATGCAGAATACAAAGAATATAATGATAGTCGGCGTCGGCGGGCAGGGTACTCTGCTTGCCAGCCGAATTCTCGGCAACGCCGTCATCAGCGAGGGCTACGACGTTAAAGTTTCCGAAGTCCACGGTATGAGCCAAAGGGGCGGCAGCGTCGTGACCTATGTCAAATACGGCGACAAGGTCTTTTCTCCCATAATCGACAGGGGAGAGGCCGATATGATCCTCGCCTTTGAGAAGCTCGAAGCCGCAAGGGCGCTGCCCTACCTCAAGGAGGGCGGCACTGTCATACTCAATGACCGCGAGATAGCCCCGATGCCTGTTATCACAGGCGCGGCCGAATACCCCGACGGGCTGGTCGCCGATATTGCTGCAAAGGCAAAGGTGATAGCCATTGACGCTCTCTCGCTCAGCCTCGAAGCAGGCTCCGCAAAGGCGGTCAATGTCGTGCTCATCGGCGTGCTCGCCCGCAGCAGCGATATTTCAAAGGAAGTTTGGATACAGACCATAAAGGACACCGTTCCCGCAAAGTTCCTTGACCTCAACCTTAAGGCGTTTGAGCTCGGATACAATTGCGGCTGCTGATGAGGGAAAAAATATGAGTAAAAAAGAAAGCACAGCCAAAAAAGCGGCGATAATCGGCTACATAACGGCGGCGATATTGCTCTTTGCCGTCGTGCTCGTTATCCCGCAGTCGAGAGCGGTGTTCAAATCCCTCTCGGGCGCTCATCCGTATTTAATGGGCTTTGCAAAATTCGCTTTGCTTGCCACGGCGGGCGAGCTGATAGCGGCTTATATTGCGAATTCCGCGCCGACAGTACCCGTCAAGATAGCTGCCCGCTTCGTCATTTGGGGATTTATCGGTGTTTGGATAACCTTTATGATGAAGGTTTTCTCCGTCGCCGCCGCTCAGATGATGGCGTCGGGGCTGCTCCCGGGCGGGGACAGCAGCTTCCTCAGAGCGCTTTACACCAGCGTGATGATGAATACATCATTCGGCCCGACTTTTATGGCAGTCCACAAGTGCAGCGATAAATGGCTCGAGCTCCGCAGCAAAAAGGCGGATTCGTCGCTGAAAAGCGTTATAGGCTCGATCGACTGGTCGGCTTTCGTCGGCTTCACGCTGCTCAAGACCGTACCGCTGTTTTGGATACCTGCGCACACCGTCACTTTCATGCTCCCGAGCGAGTATCAGGTGATGATGGCAGCCGCCCTGTCGGTCGCCCTCGGCGTATTCCTCAGCCTCGGCAACAGAAAGAAAAAATCCAAGGAGAAATAAGCATATGTCTGTCAGAACACCGGAAATCGAGACGATGCCCCGCGAGGATATCAAAAAGCTTCAGAGTGAGCGCCTTGTGTGGCAGGTCAAAAGAATGTATGAGAGAGTGGAATGCTTCCGTAACCGTATGGATGAGAAGGGCCTCAAACCCGAGGATATCCATGGCATTGAGGATCTTTCAAAGCTCCCGTTTTCATATAAAAAAGATCTGCGCGATTACTACCCATACGGCCTCTTTGCCGAGCCGATGTCAAATATCAGGCGAGTTCACGCTTCAAGCGGCACTACGGGCAAGAGGATAGTCGTCGGCTACACCGATAATGACCTTGGCATGTGGGCAGAGTGCGTCGCGAGGATGCTCAACGGCATTGGTCTCGGTAAGGACGATATCATTCAGGTGTCGTTCGGTTACGGTCTTTTCACCGGCGGCTTCGGCCTCCATGCCGGCGCCGAGAGGATAGGCGCCACCGTTATCCCGATGTCCTCGGGCAACACGGCGCTCCAGATACAGACTCTCATCGACTTTAAAGCCACAGCAATCTGCTGTACTCCGTCCTATGCGATGTATCTTGCGGAGGAGGCGGAGAGGCTCGGCGTTATCGATCAGCTTTCACTGAAGGTCGGCATCTTCGGCGCGGAGCCGTGGAGCGAAAATATGCGCCGCGAGATAGAGAATACCCTGCATATAAAGGCTTACGATATCTACGGCCTCTCTGAGATAATGGGCCCAGGCGTTGCCTGCGAATGCGAGTGCCAAAAGGGAATGCACGTCTGGGAGGATAATTTCATTGTTGAGATCATCGACCCCGATACCGGCGAGCAGCTCCCCGACGGCAGCACTGGCGAGCTTGTGTTCACCTCGATCACCAAGGAGGGCTTCCCCGTTATCCGTTACAGGACGAGGGATATCTGCTCGCTCAATTATGAGAAATGCGAGTGCGGGCGCACCCATGTCCGCATGAATAAGCCAAGCGGCAGGAGCGACGATATGCTGATAATCAGGGGCGTCAACGTCTTCCCGTCTCAGATAGAGGGCGTGCTGCTTGAATTCAACAGCGGCGAGATAACCCCGAATTACATTATCACCGTCGACAGGGTCAACAATACCGATACCTTCGACCTCGATGTTGAGATGAGCGAGAGCATGTTCTCCGACGATATCAAGAGCATCAACGTCGTCGAGAAGCGCATCACCGAGAAGCTCCGCTCCGTGCTCGGCCTCGGCGTCAGGGTTCACCTTGTCAACCCGAAGTCCATCGCCCGCAGTGAGGGCAAGGCCAAGAGAGTTATAGATAAGCGAAAGATTTGACAGGAGGGCATAAAATGTTAGTTAAACAGATTTCGGTTTTCCTTGAAAACAAGCCCGGCAGGCTCTCGGAGGCCGCCGAAGTGCTCGCAAAGAACGGCATTGATATCTCGGCGCTTTCGCTTGCGGATACCGATGAATACGGAGTCCTCAGGATGATAGTCAGCGACCCCGACAAGGCAAAAAATGCTCTCAGCGAATCGGGCGTTATCTGCAAGGTCACCGACGCGCTCGTCGTCGCCATAGACGACAGACCCGGCGGCTTCTCCGAGTCGCTGAGGATCCTCACCGACAACGGCATAGAGGTCAAATATATGTATGCCTGCGTTTCGAGAGAGCAGGGCAAGGCGATAATGGTGCTCAGCGTTGCCGACCCCGCAAAGGCGGATGAGCTTATCCGCAATACCGCGAGCGGCAATGTCGACCCCACGCTGATATACAGAATATAAATACTGATTCGGGAGCGCTCGCAGCCGCGGGCGCTCTTTTGCATCTATGTCAAAAAACAGCCTGCGGCATATTATGTATCAGAGGATACACCATCCTCAAGAACGAAAGGAATGATATATATGGCCGATTACGCAGGCTACCGCTATCCTCAGCGCCGCCAGACCCCTTCGGAGCCGTGCTCCTGCACCGTTTCGCCGCTACCGTCGGATTATACCGTAGCGATGCTTTATGTGCCTATGCAGACCGATACCACTATGTTTGACGAGATGAAGGCGCTCGAGTGCGGCACTCTGTTCCCCGTGCTCAGCAAACCGTTCGCAGGGAAGTGCTGCAAATGAATAAACGTGAGACAGCGCTCATGCGGCTCAGCGCCGTGCAGTTCACCCTCTGGGAGATGCACCTTTATCTCGATACCCACCCGTGGGATATCCGTATGGTCGAGCAGCATAACCGCATAGAGGCAAGGTACCGCACAATGAGAAAAGAGTTTGAAGATGAATTCTACCCGCTGACAACTTCGGAGGGTCATGGCGTCGAATGGCTCAAAGGGCCGTGGCCGTGGGAATATGAGGAGTGTGGCTGCTGATGTTTAGTTATGAGAAAAAACTTCAATACCCCGTTAAGATCAAGAACCCGAATCCGCTCTATGCAAAGCTCATTATAAGTCAGTATGGCGGCCCAGACGGCGAGCTCGGCGCTTCGCTGCGCTACCTCAGCCAGCGCTTTACAATGCCGTTTGACGAGCTGAAAGGACTGCTGACGGATATAGGGACCGAGGAATTCGTACCAAGATGATATCGGTGATAAAGGGTCAATTTTTCGGCAGACGCGGGTATATCTTGATGCGGAAGTCGGTGGGGTCTGCCCAGCGCCCACCTTTGTCTTTTTCGTACACGACCTTTTCAATCACCTCTTTGAGCATATCGTTTTTTGCCGCTGCCGAGTCGAGCGACCAATACGCCGCAAGCAGATTCTCTATTTTAGGGATGATGCTCTTCTTGCCCCGCAGCCGTCGTTCCTCGTCGGCAACGACTTGTTCCAAATCGGCGAGGCTGCTGGTTGCAACACCGATTTTGTCGGATATGATTTTGAGCCTTTGCAAAAAGGTCTCGGTGGTATAAACGCCCTGCTCCAGCAGGGTATATACATTTTCCCGCTGGCGTTTGTAGTCTTGAATCTGCTTATTGATAGCTGCCCTCTGCTCGGATAAGGCGGCGATAGTCTCGGCGCCCACATCATCATCTGAGCATTGGAGCTTATATGTGTCTACCCAGCTTTTTAGGCCATCAATAATGGCACCCTCTAAATAGCGCGAATATACGCTTACATTATGGCAGGCTGCACAGCCGCACATAATGACATCTTCGGGCTGACGGGAGCCTTTCGGACGCCGCACCATCCGTCGACCGCATTTGCCGCATATCACTATGCCGGCAAGCGGGTTTCTGACGGTTTCTCTCTCGCCGATCGGGCGAGGCGGGTTGCTGTCGATAAGCACCTGCGCTTTTACAAACGTATCGTGATCTATAAGTGGCTCGTGCATGCCGTCTGAGATGATCCAAGTGTCGGGCTTTGTGCGAGGACGCTCGAGCTTAACTATACCGTCCACCATTTTTTTATGAGTGGGTCGCCAATTCCATCGGGTTTTGCCGTCGTATACGATATTGCGGATCATGTCTCGCACAGTGGCATTGACCCATACGTTTCCGGTGCGGTTAGGTATCAAGTGCTCGTTGAGATATCGGCAAATCATAGTAACGCCGAGACGTCGGGTAGTGCCGTCCTCTTGAGGTAGCCCATTGACGTAGAGTGAGAATATTAACCTAACGGTTGGAGCCTCATCGGGGTTTGGTACAAGCATATAGCCCTTGTCATGCTCGAGCTTGACTTTGTCATAGCCATAGGGGGTTATGCTGCCGACGAACTTACCTTCTTGCACCGAAGCGATACGCCCACGCTGCAAGCGGCGATTGATAGTTTTGTACTCCCGCCGTGACATAAAGAGTCCGAATTCAAAGTATTCCTCGTCAAATTCATTGTTCGGGTCATATGTTTTAGTGGGGGTGATGATGAGCGTGTTGGAGAACTTAAACGCTTGAGCGACAAGACCCTGATCTATCGTGTCGCCGCGAGCGAGACGTTCCACCTCTACGACCAGTACGCCCGTATATACGCCCTGCCCAACAGCCGATAGAAGCCGCTGCATTTGTGGGCGAGCTGAGATTGTCTCACCCGAAACGACCTCGCGATATATATCAGTGATGTTAAGGTTCTTAGATTTTGCGACCTGCATGAGGAGCTTTTCGTGCCTCAGTAAGGTATCCTCGTCGCCGTTTTTCTCTGCATCCATATCTGCTCTCGATTTACGGAGATATAAGCAGTATTGTTCGGGCATATCGTCACCTCCAATTAATCATATGATTAACGATAAGAAAACATTTGTTCTGCCAAAGGCTCTTTTTTTGCCCCACCATTACGGTGGGGCTTTTTTTTATTTATTGCTGTTTTTTTCTTTTCGGTTTTTCCTTATGCTCGGAAGACATATCAAAAGCGTGCCGATGACGAGTGGGATTGATAAGACGGTTGTGCAGAAAATAAACATCATAATACTTACGACTATCCCGTCTTCTGGCGAATACAAAGCAATCTCTAAAACCAAGGTGATAACTGCCGCAATTGCAACAGCGAGAGCAAAGAATCTCTTTATTTGCTTTTTAGTTAAATTTCCTATGCCGGAGCTTCGGATCTTTTTTTTGTTAAGTTGCCCAACGGGTTCATTCGGCTTGTCCTCAGCGGCCGAAAGACCTTTTTGCGGTATTTCACGGTTCTCATCGAACTCCTCTGCAAAGGTCTCAACATCATAACCATTTTCATTATCAGAGGTGGCGTTGACAGTAATCGTGTCTGAAATATTGTTCAGATTTTCTATGGGGAGTTGTTTTTCTAAATCCTCGATTTTTGCGACATTTGAAAACAACAAGGACAGTATCGTTGAGCCATTTGTTTCCACGTCAACCCTCCCGTAATGCACCACGGGAAAGATAGGGTTATCGCTATATCTCTTATCGGGAGAACCGTCTTTATTCTGATGCAGATATCTGTGCTCGACAACCATCGCGTCACTCGGATACGAATTATCCGGCAAAGCCATAGGCTGAACCGACACGGTTGTTTTGATAAATTTGTTTTCTATTGCAGCGAGAACAAGGCCCTTAGAAACCACAACCCTGTCAGGCAAAACAATCACCTGTCCGTTTGTTTTTCCTTTGTCATTGACAATCGGAATACAGAGGGGCTCTATGTTCGTGTTTATGTTCGGGACAATCTTGCTGAAAAGATTATGCTGGATAGTTACAGGTTTGATTGCTTCTTTCGCACCACAGTTGTCTTTTTTGTTATTTGTAATGCAAGTCTGAGATATTTGCCACACTCCAAATGACTCGAATGCCCGTTTCCAGCTTGCGCAAAGTTTCTCATATTCCTGTTTCGCATGATCGTCAAGCTCATATTCAACGGAAATACGCCCAAGAGTCTGAGTGATAACCACACTTGAGATAAACAATATTGCAACAGCAATAAAAAGGAGAGGATTAAAAAATGCCGCAATAAAGAGAAAAGCCGAAAACAAGAACATGAGTGATGAAACTTTATTCCATTTTTGCGCTTTTTTGACTGCTTCATCATATATTCCAGAGTCAAGATTTTCAAAATTTAGATTGTCAACAGCTTCAGAAAATTTCTGAGTGCTTTCCTTCACATTGTTTGTCGGCTTCTGAGAGCCGCTTTCGGAGACATAGCTTATCCCAGTCCCGGGAATGCTCAAGGTCTGCCGCGTCCTGCCGTTTGCTGTTTTGGTTATCCTGGCACCTTTGACACCATAGCTGTAACCTATACCTGACTTGCTGATGTTTACTCTAAAGCCCTTACCTAAATTAATGCTCTTACGATATCGAAAACCCATATTACAACCTCCTCAATATTTTTAATACTTAGCGGAAACCGGTTTTTTCTTAGATTTTTTAAAAATATCAAACAGACCCATTCAAAACTCCCCTTAATAGTAGTTACACACTAATTACTTCATTGTTCTGCGCATTTCAACTACACTAATTCTATATGAGCTTCTGAATTCTTTTGTCAATTCTTGCAATGTCTGAAAGATAATCATCGGGTTTATGCAGTGGATTCGTTGCTCTGTATGAGATAAACGATTGCTTTGATGCTTCGTAATATTTTAGTGCGTTTTCTTTATTACCTAATTTATTGTATAATTCGGCAATGTCGTATTCAAATGATGGAACAAATATTCCTATAAAGGGAGCTTTTTTGCTTAAATCAATGATATTAAGCGAATAAGTTATTACTTTAGAGTAATCCTTGCTTTTTTTAGCAGCACGAAATTTTTCGCGCAGCTTTAGCCATTGTTCGAAATGTTTGTCATCTTTCATACCTCTACCAACTCCTATTGAAATTAAGAAATATAGCAACATTCTATATAATACGACAGAGCTTTTTTAATAAACTCTTCGGTAACATTAAAGTAATCGGCGAGATCCCACACCTCAAAAATACCCATAGAAATCGCATAATTGAGTTGCGACAGAGGAATGAGTTTCTTGATTGCCCACTTTGTAGCTTTCCGCTCATGTTTTTCTCTTAGGTCACATCTGGCATATATGTTGTAGAAACTGCCGGTAACACAATGCCCGAGCTCGTGTGCAAGGCAAACTCGCTCGGTGGCAGTAGAGTCAATTCCAAAAGGATCAATACCAATAAATGTGGAACCATCTGGGAACATTACCGATGTGGAAACCACATTTTGCAAATCAAAGCATTCAATTATTGTTCCGTTGCTCTGTGCCAAGGCATAAAGGTCACTATTATCATTTACCATCACTCTTATACTTCGTTTGGACATATTTTGCAAAGTTTTTCACCTCTTCCCACATTTCAGGTGTGACATCCTTGTCACCATTAAATAACGCTACTTTAACATCTTCTTCGGTAACTGAGGAGGGTGTTTTTTCATTGCTGTTACCAAGCAAGTAATCTGTCGTCACATCAAAAAGGGTTGCAAGTCTAATAAGTGTTTCGTTATCCGGTTCTCTTTTCCCTGTTTCGTAATGACCATACGCTTGGCGAGATATACCCAACGACGCAGCGACTTGTGTCTGAGATAAATTTCTCTCATTTCGTAATTCCAATAAACGATCCATGTTCTCACCTCTATCGTAAGTATAGCAACAAAGAGTAGCATTTTCAACAATAGCAACAAAACGTAGCAAGAAAATTTGTAAAATACGCTGAAAAATAAAAAAACGCTACAAATTGTTGACAAAGTGGAAGAGAAGTGTTATTATTATGCTACAAGTTGTAGCAAAGGTGGTGCGCAGAATGAGACGTTATTTATATGAACTTAGAAAGCAAAACAAAATGACACAACAAGATGTAGCTGATAGACTGAAAATTTCGCGTCAGTATTACGGCTTCGTGGAGAACGGCGAGCGTAAACAAGAGATGAGTATTTCTATGCTGTGCTCTTTTGCGGAAATTTTTAACACGACTGTAGCCGACCTTGTTGAAGCGGAGAGAAACTTTTCGGCTGCAAGATAGGTAGCGTCAATGACAAACCGTCACTCAAGTTTAACAAGAAAGGAGTGATCAACATGAAGGAGCTGTTTTATCCCGTAGATGTAGCTGAACAGTTTGGCTTTGACAGAATCGACACTCAGACCGAGCGGTGCTGCTTTTGCGGGAAGGAGCTTAATAAACTGACAGCGAATGATGCGATGCCGGTAAAAGACGCTCATTGCTGTATGGCTTGTAATCTTGCAATCGTTGTGCCGGCACGAATACAACGCATGAAGGAGGCGAGAAGATGAGCGCAGTAATTCCAAAAGAGATAGCGCAGAAGATTGAGGACTTGCAGCAGACGCTTTCGGTGACCGAAGCCTCGCTACACCGAATTAAGAGCGAGAACGCCGAACTCAAGCAGACTATTACAGACCTCAATCAAACGATAATAGTGCTCAAAGCAAGGCTTTATGACCTAACCACCGAGCACTGGTATTGATTACATTATATCAAATAAAGGAGTGAGCAGCAATGACTAAGATGGGCGTAAACATCTACAAGGAAGCCCGAAAAAAGGCGGAATTTAAGCGCGAACCTGCCGCCGAAGAACTCGGCATAGCTGTAAGGACGCTCGACAAATACGAGAGCTTTGAATTGCGTGTACCCGATGATATCGTCAGACGCATGTGTTACCTCTATCAAGACCCCTCGCTTGCATGGCGGCACATTAAGCGTTCCGAGCTGTCCGAGTTCTTGCCTGACATCGAGGAGACGGACATTAAGGGCGCAGCGCTCGGCATGGCTGATGATTACCTCAACTTTGATGACCTATATAAAGCGATCGTCAAAATCGTATCTGACGGAAAGGTCTGCGCGGCAGAGTCCGAGGATTGGCAGGAGATACGCACAAAGCTCTTTGAGTTTGCGGGATCTCTTATGACTTTAGCAATGTCCCAGGGTAATAAATCCGCATAGGACAAAATCGCGACTTCATAAAAATCTGAGAGAAGGGAGATAGAGCTATGGCGTTGGCAGAAACAATCCGCAAGGGCAATACGGTCATTGAGATATATGATGATTACTGTGCCCACCTTACCCCCGATAGCCCCGAGGTGCGGGCAAGGCTCAAGAGATGTGCCGAGATATATATGCAAGCCTTTAACGCCCAGCTCGCTCGAGATGAGAAAAACGCTGATGCTTAGTCTTGCAATCGTCGCGGCGACCGTTGCGGTCGGATATACAAGCTCCGCTCTTGTGTGTTACGACGGCGCACCGTCGTATAGCATATCCGCAACAGCCCCGACTTCGGCGACGACGGAGACGGTACATCTCTATTACGATGTGCCACTCAGCAGAGAACTGCAAGATTATATAATCGACCTTTGTAAGGTCAATAACATATCCCCGGAATTGGTACTCGCAATAATCAAGGTCGAGAGTAACTACTGTGCGACTGCTGTTAACGCCTCTGAGAGCTGCTATGGTCTTATGCAGATTAACAGGTGTAATTTTGCGGCGTATCAGCTGGACGAGCCTACAGACGATTTTGAGAACGTAAGAGTGGGAATAACGATATTCGCGGAACTGCTCGATAAGCACGGGAATGTCAATAAGGCCCTCATGGCTTATAACTGCGGACCGACCGGCGCCAAAAGACTTTGGGAGAAAGGGATAACCGAGACAAGCTACTGCCGCAAGGTAGCCGCAGCAAAGCAAGAGATAGTCGGAAGGGAGCGTATCTACATTGTCAAAGCAGATTAACCATAGCGCTCTTAAAAGAGCAAAAAAAGCCGCCCTCGCCGAGGCAAATCGCCGCAGCAAGGGCAAACCGGGAAGCTATCGCCACAGGCTCTTTATAGAGCTGTGGGAAGCAAGATTATCGCAGTTAGTACAGGAGGCACAAGCATGACCGAGATAATGAGCAAAACCGCAATTGATGCGTTACTGGTCATCATTGCAATGGCTATGATGGTCAAAGAGGATAAGTTCGTCGCGCTCGAGGAGCGCATCGCAGCAAAGGTCAAAGGGTTATTCAAGGCAGATTAACCGTCTGCCTTATAAATAGGGGCGTAGCCAAGCGGTAAGGCACGGGACTTTGACTCCCGCATTCGCTGGTCCGAATCCAGCCGCTCCTGCCAAACCCTTTAGATTTAATCCTCCGTGAGGAGGTCGAGAAATCGACACCGATAGAGAGTATCGTAAAGCGGGTATTCGGGTGGCGGCTCGGAACAGACGAGCATATATGAGGGCGTAGCTCAACGACAGAGCCCTTGCTGATGTCGGTTTAACTCCGACCGCCCTTACAACCGAGCGAAAGCTCGGAGGCATATCACTCCTCAATTAGATGAGCCACGCCGAATGTGCTATTGCACTGCTCTCGGAATTCGGGCGGGTGAAAATCCCGCAAAAAAACAGAGAAAGGAGATGAGCAAATTATGGCCTCCCTCGATAATGTCAGCACTAAAGACCTTGTAGAGGAACTTAGACGGCGTGAAGGAGTAGAAGCGACAATAGCAGAACCGTATGAAGATGTCGAAATCAAAGTAAACGGTCCCGCTATCGTGCTTGTGGTTACTGATTAACCGAGTCATTAAGGAAAGGATGATGACAATGAGAAGCTGTGAAACGCTGATCGACAGGGTTGAGCGACAGCTCGGCGGGGTAACGGGGCGTGAAATCGCCATCGCATTGCCGTTGGCTATGGACAAGCTCGAGCGCATAATAGCGAGAGAGGGCGACGATGACGGAGAACGGCTCAAGCCTTACTACATAGCGCAGCTTGTCGCCGAGCAAATACGCTCAGCCAGAGCCGAAGCGTACTTTGCAAGGGTAAATCAAAAGAGCGCCGGCGCAATAGCACCGAACGCTCTCCAATCAACGGTTACTATCTTAGCACAAAACTTTGAGGGTGTCAAGGGGGCGAGCGGTAATGTGTAAATATTGCGGCTTGGATGTCGGCCATTTCGGCGGATGCCCCAATGCAGAGCAGCCTATTGAGACTATCGGGAAGTGCTCGCTGTGCGGCAGTAAGATAACCACTCAGTACAGCGAGGAGTATCTTGAGATTGAGGATATGGACTTGCTCTTGTGTGAAAATTGCCTCAGTAAACATGTCCGCAGGACGGATGATTAATAAGGAGATGATTTTAATGGATGAAGCCATGATACCGGCGCTTGACAGTCTGATTATCGTTAAGCAGTTACCTGTTATTGAGGAGCAGCTTAGGACGGTAAAAGAGAGCGTCGATGCCAGGATAAACGATGCCTTGTGTCTTGCTTGCACCGAGGACACGTTAAAGGCAGTCAAAGCGATGAGGGCGCAGCTCAATAAGGAGTTTAAGGAGTTTGAGGAGCGCCGCAAGGCGGTCAAAAACGCCGTGATGAAGCCGCTCGAGGGCTTTGACGCAGCATATAAGGAATGCGTATCTATCGCGTATAAGGACGCTGATGCGGAGCTTAAAAGGCGTATAGAGAGTGTGGAGCAAGGTCTTAAAGACGATAAAATCGAAAAGGTAAAAGCGTACTTTGATGAGTACTGCGAAAGCAAGAACATTGACTTTATCGACTTCGGGCACACGGGGATCAACGTGACACTCACGGCAAGCCTTAAAAGCCTTAAAGCTCAGGCAAAGGAGCTTGTTGACAGGATCATTGATGACCTTGCTCTTATCACTACTCAGGAGCACAGCGATGAGATTATGTACCACTATACAAAGGTGGACGGCATGACATACCTCAATGCGAGCAGGGCAATCACGCTGACTGCGGAAAAGTACAGAGCGATCGCCGCCGAAAAGGCGAGAGAGGAAGAGCGCAGGAAGCGTGAAGAAGCTGCTGCGGCCTCCATAAAAAAGGTGGATGCGGCAGTCGAAGAATTCGCACCGCCTACGGTCGTCGAGTCGGTATATGAGCCGACTGAAACGCCGTCAGAGGTATCGCCCGTCAAAGAGCCGCTTTACTCTGTTAGCTTTAAGGTCACGGCTACCAAAGACATGATAAAAGCTCTCAAACAATTTTTAACCGAAGGAGGATATGATTTTGAGTAACATAACAACTCAGAGCTCAAAGCCTAAATTTTCGGTGGCAATAACCACCAAAGGCTACCAACAACTCATCAATAACACGCTCGGCTCACCGGAGCGGGCAAAAAGGTTTGTCGCATCAATAACTTCTGCGGTCGCCGTCAATCCGGCATTGCAGGAGTGTGAGGCCGGCTCGATACTTGCGGGCGGTCTTGTTGGAGAGAGTCTTAACCTCTCTCCGTCGCCGCAGCTCGGACAGTTTTATCTTGTCCCCTTTAAGTCAAAAGCCAAATACCGCGAGGGCAGACTTATATCACCCGAAAAGGTCACAGCACAGTTTGTGATAGGCTACAAGGGTTATATACAGCTCGCGATAAGGTCAGGACAATATAAAAGGCTCAATGTGATCGAAATCAAAGACGGCGAGCTTGAATACTTTGACCCGCTCAATGAGACTATTAACTGCGTCATAATTGATGATTATGCGAGACGTGAGGCAGCTCCGACGATTGGCTATTATGCCATGTTTGAGTATACCAACGGATTCCGCAAGGCTATCTATTGGAGCAAAGAAAAGATGCTCTATCATGCTGACAAATACAGCCCCGCTTTCTCGGCGCAGGCGTATAAGGATATCCAGGACGGCAAAGTGGCCGATAAGGACATGTGGAAATACTCGTCCTTTTGGTATAAGAACTTTGACGATATGGCTAAAAAGACACTGTTGCGGCAGCTTATATCACGCTGGGGCGTGATGTCAACCGAGATGATAAGCGCTTTTGAGCATGACAACGGAGTAAGCGATATATCAGCAAACGGCGATATAGTCACCGTTGATGATGATATATCCGAGGTCATTGATCACGGTGAGCATACAGCACCGGCAGGAATAAACAACTCCCCGGATGTGCAGCCCGAAGCAACGGAGGTAATCGAGCAGGCCTCGCTTGATGACTTTTGATACGCTACAACATAATCTCGACGGGATCCAAAGGTAACGCAACGGTCATTGAGAAAAAAATCCTCATTGACTGCGGCGTACCGTTTAAGGCCCTCAAAGGTGTTTGCGATGAGCTTAAACTTGTGTTGCTCACGCATATACACAGCGATCACTTTAACAGGACCACGATTAAGAGACTGGCTCAGGAGCGACCGACACTCAGATTTGCTTGCTGCCGATGGCTTGTGCCGCCGCTTATAAATTGCGGCGTCGAGCGCAGGAACATAGATGTGCTTGATTTTGATGTCATGTACGGCTACGGAATCTGCAACATCATACCTTTTTACCTGCCCCATAACGTCCCTAATTGTGGCTATAAGCTGCATTTTGCCAACGGCGGCAAAATGGTATATGCAACTGATTGCAGCAACCTTAACGGCGTTTTTGCTAAAGGCTACGACCTCTATATGATTGAGGCTAACCACATCGAGGCCGAAATTGAGCAAAAGATAAAGCAAAAGAGAGTAGATGGTCTGTACGCTTATGAGGTGCAGGCTCGCAGAAACCATCTATCAAAAGAGCAAGCTGATGATTGGCTCTACAAAAATATGGGACCTAACAGCATCTATATCTACATGCACTGCCACCAAGATTGAGAAAGGAGCAACGGAATGGAGAACATATATACCGCGGAATTGATAAGCTACGACGGTAATGTACTCACCGTTGCTCCTTCTGTGCCTATTGAGCGGTCGCTCTTACAAAAAGAGGTGCACTCGGTAGAGCTTAGACTTGTGGACGGCAGGACAATCTCAGCGGATCAGCGGCGTAAGATATTTGCCGTGATCAGAGACATCTCCCTCTGGTCGGGGCATGACCCCGAATATCTCCGGCAGCTCCTCACGTGGGATTTTAGGAGCATTGACGGGCGCGAGTCGTTCTCGCTTTCCGATACAGATGTGACAACGGCAAAGGAGTTTATCAATTATTTGATTGATTTTTGCTTTAGATTTGATGTGCCCTCAAAAGACACGCTGCTGCACCAAACCGACGATATCGGCAGATATCTTTATATGTGCCTTGAGCATCGGAAATGTGCGATCTGTAACAAGCGGGCGGAGGTACATCATGTTGACCGCATCGATATCGGCAGAGACCGCGAGTCAATCGTGCATATAGGATTAAAGGCTATTGCCTTGTGCCGGGAGCACCACGAAGAAGCCCATCAGCACGAGCATGAGCTGTTTGAAGAGTATCATATCTACGGTATACGCCTTGATAAATATCTCTGTGAGCGGCTCAATCTGAATACTAAGCCGAGGAGGTGATATATTGGCTCGTCCGTTAAAGGACGGGGTTGACTACTTTCCTAAGGATACGGACTTTTACGGAGACGATAAGGTACGACTTTTGAGAGCTGAGTTCCAGTCAAAAGGAATGTACCTGCTCGATTATCTTCTGTGTGACTTATACGGCAAAAATGGATACTTCATCAAGTGGGGCAAAGACAAGTGCTACCTTGTGTCTGACGGTGCGGGATGCGGTTGTGCTCCAAACTTTGTGGAGGAGTTCGTAAACAGGTGCGTTGCGTGTTCTTTTTTTGACGAGAGGGTGTACAACGTGTTTGGCGTACTAACGTCCTCGGGTATCCAGCGGCGTTATATCAGGATGTTTAACAGCCGCCCCGACATACCGATGATCAAAGAGTACTGGCTTTTGGATGTCAACGATAAAAAAGACGTCCCCAAGGGTGCTCTTGATAAACTTACCTTTAAGTCAATTAAAAGTACAGATAACCCCGATAAAAGTACAGATAACCCCGATAAAAGTACAGATAACCCACAAAATAAAATAGAAGAAAGTAAAGATATATATATGGACGAGGACACGCTGAGAGAGGTCGCACAATCGTTTGAAATGACGTTTGGAAAAACCATCGGAGGGCTTGACCGCACGATTATCTTGGAGCTTGTGCAAAGATATCCCAAAGACCTGATCATTGAGGCTATCCGCGTTGCGAAAGCAAATAACGCAGCATCAGCTAAGTATATACGGTCAATCCTGCTAAGACTCGAGGAGCAGGGGATAACAACGATGTCTCAGTATATGGCAAGCAAGAAGAGTAAGACAACGCAGCGGCAGCGTCATGCTAAGGGCAGCACGGATTACTCCGATCCATCTATATATCAAGGAGTAAAGGAGAGTGAGGATATTGAGTGATATCAAGACCGTCCCCGAAACATATCAGGTAGGTACTTGTCCGCACTGTGGGCGTCCGCTTCTCGCAGGGAGGATATATGGCGTCGAGATTAACCTGGAATGCGAATGTCAAACGGAAGCGAGAGAACGCGAAGAACAGCGTAGGAATGAAAAGAAGGCTCTCGACCGCATCGCAAAAAACCGTCGGGAAAGCGGCTTGCCCAGAGCTTATATCAATATCTCATTTGATGATTTTGAGGAGCGCGAAGGCACGCAAACGGCGCTGAGAAACGCTCGTAAATACGCTGAGAATATTAACGCGATTACCAAAGGATTGTTACTCATAGGCAACACCGGCAGTGGTAAAACGCATCTCGCGGCGGCTATTGCAAATACAGTGCTGGATGCAGGATATACCGTTAAATTTGCCAGGGCCGCCGATATACCCTATGAGGTACAAAAAACATATGGCGATCCGACCAAGAGTGAGGATGAGGTTATTGAGCCGCTGCGGAGATGTAAGCTGCTTATCATTGATGACCTCGGAGCGGATAAGCTGACTGACTTTGACCGAGCTGTTATCCACGGCATACTCGATTACAGGATAATCAACTGCAAGCCCACTGTGGTCACCACGAATTTGGCGGAAAATCAGATGATGGCAACGCTCGACAGCAGGACGGTTGACCGTATCCTCGGCAAGGATTATTACCAATATCGACTTACGGCACAGTCATACAGGCGTAAGGGGTGACTGCTATGGCAAAGATATCTCACTTGAGCAGCGACAAACAGAGAGCAATCGTCAAGGCTTTTAGGGACTTGAGCGGAAAATACTCGCTCGGGCAACTTTGGTCAGATTTCATCATTATGTCCGCAATCGCCATATCGAACTCGGTAGATTCCATCAATGCCGTTGAGCGGGAAAAGCGGTATATGAGCATCGTGAATAATTACGATACTAATACCGTCCAGAGATTCCCTCAAATCTTAGCTTTGATTATCGAGGGGATGGAGCTTGATTCGGATAAGGATTTTCTCGGCGAGATTTATATGGAGTTTGGCCTTGGCAATGAGCATAAGGGTCAGTTTTTTACGCCGTATAGCGTGTGTCGCCTCATGGCGGAAATGACATACGGTGATGATATTGCCGATAAAATCAAATCTGACGGCTTTATATCGGTAAATGACTGTGCGTGCGGTGCGGGGGCTACGCTGATAGCTTTTGCAAATGTCTGTAGGGATAAAAAAATAAACTACCAGCGGGACGTGCTTTTTGTGGCGCAGGATATAGATTTTGTGACCGCCTGCATGTGCTACATACAGCTGAGCTTGCTTGGCTGCCCCGGATATGTAGTTGTTGGTGACACACTCGTGCATCCAAGTGTATCGCTCGATAAAAAAGGGATACTACCGTTGCATACCGAGAATATTTGGCTCACACCGATGTTTTTTACCGACCTATGGAATCTTCGTAAGTTCAGGGCAAGAATGGCACAGGCAGAGTCACCGACAAAACCGCAAGATGCCGCAAATGAGCACGGCGACACGGCGGCACCGAAAATTCAAGAAAATGCACCAAGCAAATCAGAGTGCGAAGAAACATCGTCAGGTCAGCTTAGATTGTTTTAGGGAGGAAAAATATGATTACAAATTTGGAGGACATTGGCAAGGATTTCAAAACTCTTGCCATTGAGAAAATCAACAAGGAGCTCAACGAGTTCCACGGCGATTCTTACGGCAGTGCCGTCAGTACATATGTCGCGAATGTGCTTAGAGATTTCTGCGAGCAGGATGAGCGCTTTGCAGAGGTGGTTTATAAAACCAAGCGTTCGCTCTCTGATTGTTGTGCAGAGATTATGCGAGGGTGTGGCAAGCACATCTCGGATATCGAGGTTTATCGCAGGGCAACAAAAATGTATTTCCCCGACTCGGAGGTTAACTGCGTTATAACGATTATCACGGGTGAGCTGCCCGAGGATAAATATATCAGCAAAGAGCCGCCGAAGAAAAAAGCAAGCAAAAAAGATTCTGCGGCCAAAGTAAAACAGGATAAGCCCGCTAAGGAAAGCCCCAAAAAGGCCGAAGAAGCCGAAGTTATCCAATTAACGCTGTTTTAGGAGGTGCACTATGCTGGTTAAAAAGGCATTAAAAAATATCCCACCGTGCGAACGCCCAAAGGCGCCGCGCGGCGGAATAAAAGAAAAGTACCTCGCCGGAGCACAGATTTGCGAGATCCAAGGCTGCGGTAAGATACTAACCGTTGACTATTATAGCAGCAAAGACGGGAATTTGCAAGTGCGTTTTTTCTGCGACACAAAAAACTACATAACTTATCGTCCGAAAGACGATAAGTGGGCCGCTAAATATATGCTGTCGTACGAGGAGGTCGCGGAATGCGGCGAGATGCCCGTGTACGCAGATCTCAAATCAATAAAGCTCGTCAATGACTTCATTAATGGGCGCCATGTAGATAGCTTTTACTCATACGGGTGTAATTACAGTGCTGCAAGACGGACTAAGGGCATTGCAGCAGCAATAGACAGATACGTCTATGACTACGAGGATGAGCGGCGCAGGAAAGCGGCTGAGCGGCGAGAAGCTCTTTTTGACAGTCGGCGCAGGTGGTTCCCGGGGTACGATGGCGATATTGACCGTTTTTGTAATGAGCGCGCATTTGAGCACACCTATATATTCTTTAGCAACCTTGATAAGCAGCACAAGCGCAGGTGCGTCTGCGGATTTTGCGGTCATAAATGGGAGACTACCGACAGCATGAAACATAAGGGTCACGCCGTCTGTCCGAAGTGCGGTCGGGACGCGATCTCGATAGCTGAGCGATATCAGCACATGGCGGCAGATCGTACGACTATCTGTACCGCGTATAAGCACGATGGACAGCTTATCATGCGGTGGGCGGAGGCTCAGCGGTGGTTCGTGGGATTTAAGCCACAAATCAGATATTACGATAACGCATATACTTATTACCTCGTTAATAACGGTAAACCTAAAATAGTCTCATATTTTCTCACGCAAGCGCCGTACTATTACGGTTATACATGGGCGCGCAAAAATGGTGAGACCTGCTATCATCGCGCACATGTCTACGACGGCAATCTTAATGAGGTATTCGGTGCGACTTATTACAACGTGGATTTATCAAAAGCGCTCAGCTTTTGCAAAGGCCCGATTAATTTTATCGGACTGCTCGATAGACTAAAATCTCAGCCGCAAACTGAGTATCTATGCAAGATGGGATTAACGGCACTTGCAAGCGTTATGACCTCGGTGGACTATGAGGATGGCAAGGGCTTTGAGGGGATAATGGGAGTATCAAAACAATATCTCGCCATGTACCAAGAAATGAATGTGTCACTGACTGAGCACCGGATAATAAAGGCGGCGAGTGCGCGTATCACTCCAGATACACTTGAGAGATATCGTAATCTCGAGATTGAGTCATTTGCTCGGACTGCGAGGATCCTTGAGTACATGACGCTCGATACCTTATGCGCCTATGTCGAGCGGCAGCTAATGCTTGGTCAATATAGCGCATCCGGTATCATAGAGCATCTGGCGGATTATTACGACATGCTTTATACGCTTAAAATCCCTATAGATAAGCACACCGTCAGGCCGAGAGACCTCAAGCAAGCACATGATATACTCGTGCAGCGTTACAACATCGTTATGGCCGACATCAGGGATAAGGCGAGCCAAAAAGCCCTCGAGTATGTTAACAGGTGGTTTACCGGCTACGAAAAAGATGGGCTTTGCATAGCAGTACCTCACGAGAGGGCGGACTTCCTGCGGGAGGGTCAATCGCTCAGTCATTGTGTGGGCGGCGATAGCTATTATCAAAATCACATAAAAGGGAGCAGGATGATATTTTTCATCCGGCACGTCACTGAGCCGGATACGCCGTATTACACCGCTGAGATCGACATGGTTACATTTAACGTCCTGCAATGCTACGGCTTTGGCGACAAGGCTGCGCCGAAGGAGATTAATAAATTTATCAAGGATTTTGCAAGGAGCATTGAGCAAGGCATTAATAACAGAGTAAGAAAGGCGGGATAACATGGACAAGCAGCGGGTATGTGCTCAAAAGTCGAGCACGCTCAATGAGGGCGAGCGATTGGATTTAGCAAAGCTCCTCATTAAAGCCGGCTACACCGTGAGAATCAAAAAAGAAAAGGTTGATGGACGGAGTGCGGTTAACTATGTTGTGGAATTTTGGACGGAGGATGCGACATGAGCATTAAACTTGGCAGCTTTGCTGACCTCTGCGATGATTATAGCTTAATGCAGATCGTGGACAACACCGATAATGGACGCTGTTCTTCGTGCGGTGAGTGCTGCTCTAATATGTTGCCGCTCTCCGACATCGAGAAAAGGAGGATACACCTTTATATCAAGGCTAACGATATTAAAGAGCAGCGTCATGTATATCCAACGGTAAATCCTGTATTTGACATGACATGTCCGTTTAGGGACGAATTAAATCGTAAATGTCTTATTTACTCTATCCGTCCGGAAATCTGTCGCAGGTTTATCTGTAATCGCCCGGAAAAAGCCGAGCGAGATAAGGTGGAACTTTACGCTCATCGTGCAGCTACTATGATGCGACAAGAGTTTTACGGCTCGGAAGAGGGGGTTATGGAGGTGCTGATTAAGTGTTTAGGATGACCGAGGACGAATACAGGCAGTTGACCGGCAAGAAAACTGTTAAGCGCCAAAGTAAATATAACGCTCGAAGGGTGAGCGTTGATGGGATATCCTTTGACAGCAAGGCAGAGGCAGATTATTATTGCCGGCTCAAGCTGCTCCTCAGGGCAAGGGAAATAGACGGCTTTTGCAGACAGCCGCGCTTTGTCATTACTGAGGGCAGCAACGGCAGCAAGGGAACTGAATATGTCGCCGATTTTATCATCTTTTACCCCAACGGCACATACCGCATAATAGACGTCAAAGGGGTCAAGACAGATACGTTTAAGCTCAAGCAAAAAAACCTCGCAGAAAAATACCCCAAAATAAAAATAGAACTGGAGAAGTGAATAATTATGTTAATCGAAAAATCAATCATATCCGAAAAACTCAAAAAAGTTAAAGGCCTCGCGTCTGTCAAAATCGGCGATGCACAGGGTGTGCTTATTGCCAATGGCGCAATCAGAGCCCGCGATAAAGTGATGAGCGTAGAGCTTAAAATGCCCGAAGCCGAGGGCACGTCCTTGGTCTTGCCGGTTAAGGCGATTGATTACATTAACTCGCTGCCCGAAGGCGCGGTTGAAATCACCGAAGAGGCGGATAGAGTACGAATTAAGTCTCGAGTAGGCAGCGCCGCCTTTTCCACGGTGCCCGTTGATGAATTTGCAGCCGGCGTTACCTATGGCGTGCCGGATGAGGTGGCTACGATCTCGTGCGATAGCGAGCTGTTTTTTGACGCAGTAAACAAAGTAACTTATGTTTGCAGCGAGAAATCAAACAAACCTGTATCGGCTGGTGTGCTTTTTGAAAACGATGGGAAAAAGCTCGATATCGTGACCTGCGACGGAGTTCGCGCGGCGCATACGGTGCTCCCGCTGCCGGGAGAAAAGTACCGCATGATAGTGCCTGCGGCAACGCTTAAGTTCGCAAGGACACTCGGGCAAGCCGGACAGGTGGCGATTTATCAAGACGGCAAATATGCGGTGATACAGAGCGACGAGTACATAATTAGAGCCAATCTTATAAGCGGCGAATTTATTGATTTCAAAAAAATATTCAGGGAGATAGGCAGAACCCCGACCGTTGAAGCGGATTACATCCTCAGTACCATGCAGCGGTGTTTGATTGTAGCGGATTCAGACGCAACGATATCTCCCACGGTACTCAATTTTGAGAGCGGAAAAATAGATATCGCGGTCAAGACATCATCTGCCGAATTTAACGAGTCGGTCAGATGCGAGGGCAGTGTGGAGCCTTTGATGATTGGGTGTAACGCTCGTTACATATGTGATGCGCTTAAGTATTGTGGTGATAAAAGGGTCACCATCAGCGCTGCGTCACCAAAGCACCCGATATTTGTCTGCGATAGTAGCGCAGAGATGCTTATCCTGCCCGTGATGCTTAAAAACAAGACTGACTGATGCAGATCGAGGAGCGCAAGAAATATCAAGCCTATGCCACGGCTTGCATGAGAAATAAAACAAAGGTCAGATACGGCAGCGGGCTTTACCTTGTCGGAGCAATAATCTACACGCTCCGAGACAGGACGGACGAGGAGCTGTTCTCGGTGCTGTTGCACGATGCTAAAAGGCTCGACAGCTCAATAACGGTCGGTCTGGCAGAACTCTATAAGGCAAATCAAGATTAAAATCACCGCCGCCCCGAAAGGAGCCTCGTGGTTACTTTGCAACAGGGCGGCAGGAAGGAGGATACAGCATGAAATTAGATCAGACATTTGCAAGGGACATCAAAAAGCAAGCGAACGGTGACGGGAGCCTCGAAGCGAAGGTCACCTTCAAAAGGCAGGTTGAAAAAACCGCAAGGGCACTCTCAACCACGAAGGCGGCAGAGGTTTTCAACGACTGCTTGAAAAATTATGGGCGTGTCCCGGTTGCAATATGCGTAGCAGAAACAATTATTGAAAGGCGTGATCGGCTGGAACGACGATCATATATGTGGGCGCTTGAAGTTATGAAATTATACACGAATGCCCCCAAAGACAAAACATTTGCTTATATTAACGACGGATTACACCCAACAAGAATTGAGGAATACGCAAAATCACTTTTACGCGTAACGGCAGAGGAATGGTGATGAACGAACCGCCCGTTATTTCAATTCACGCACCTCTGATAGGGTGCGACCAAGATGCTAAAGGAGCGTGAGCAGAAGTGAAAGAAGTTATATTTTGCGAAGACTGCAAATACCGAGGTTGGCTTTATGGCATTGATATTGCCTTTTGCACACGAGATGGCGGTTATGTGGACGAGAACGATTTTTGCTCTCGAGGCGAAAAGTGTGAGGGCGAAGGAGAGGAGCAGAAAAAGCATTAAAGGAGAGTTGGAGCAATTGTTAAAAATCAAACCTATTACGCTTAAACAAGCCAACAGTTTTGTGGCGACGTATCACCGCCATAATTTGCCGACCACAGGATGTAAATTTGCGATATCTTGTTACGATGATGACCGCCTCTGCGGCGTTGCTATCTGCGGCAGACCAACAGCCCGCCGTGCCGACGACGGCGCAACCCTCGAAATCTATCGAAATTGCACAGACGGGACATTTAATGCGTGCTCAAAATTATATGGAGCGTGCGTCCGAATTGCCAAGAACATGGGCTACGAGCGTGTCATAACATACATACTATCGGACGAAAGCGGAGCAAGTTTACGGGCAAGTAATTTTGTCTGCGAAGGCAAAGCTGGATTGCTGTCGCAAGTGGGCGCACGTCAAAAAGTTAAGACAGTTGCGCCGCAACAATACAAGCAGCGGTTCGCCTACAATTTTAAGGAGGAAAACAACAATGCGTGAGAACAAAGGAAAGGAGCTTGAGCGCAGTGAAAAAATTTAGCATTTATGATACAACACTTTCGCTATGGCAAGACGGAGAAAGTGGTACGAACGGCAAAGAATATCCCCATTATAAACTTTTTGACGAAACGATGTCTTTCTTGGGTCAATGCAATTTTTATGTCGGCAAAGATAAACGTATAGAAAGGGAATTCAAAATTCTTTCAAAAGACCATAGGCAAGGGCGCTCGGGAAGTCTTGAATTTAAGGCCGAACGATACCGGAGAGGGTTCAAAATAACATTTTACCAAAATGTTGTATTTGAAAATCCGTACGGCGGGGAATACGATTTTGACAAGAGAGAAAAAATGCCGTATTTAATTGGCAAACAATACGAACTGGTAACAAAAAAGCTATCTGATTTTTTGGTAGCCAAAGGCGCACTCAACGACACAAAATCTGTGTGTAAAACGGCGGCGGATTTTATTAAATCAGACTATGTCAATTCGTTCCATCACCCACAGATCACTATGGACTTTTCGCTCTCTCATTTGGATGGTACGGGGATTGAATGTGAATACAACGCACGAGACCGAGACGGGAAGATATTGATTAACGGAGAAATTAAGTATTTCCGTGACGGCCGAAGTGGATATCTTTGCCGTGGCAAAATCTATCACAATATTAATAATATGTGGTGGGTGATTGTAGACAAATACAGAGTGAGAAATGTGGCATCCTTTGAGCTGTTTGATTTGGCTGAAAGCGATTGCTTAACAAGGAAGGCACCGCGCAGAACGCCAAAAGAATACTTAACGAAGCGCGAATATATCGCAAAAGCCACAACGAAGGAACTGATTAACGAGTTAAGGAGGCGAAAAAATGACAAAGAGTGAGAGGCATCCATTCCCGCCATTGTATGGAGCAAGGGAAAAATGGGGCGAACGAATATTTTATCTGCAACCAAACTATGCTTCCGCAGGGTGTTGTAGATGGTGCGGCAAGAGATTGAGCGGCAGAAGAAAATCGTTTTGTTCCGACGAATGCAGCAAGCACTTTAATGATATTACTGTTTGGCATAGAGGACGAGACCCATACTCGTTGAGAATACTTTATCGAGATAACTTTACCTGTCAAGACTGTGGGGAGTTCCACGCCTTTAGAAATGAGCACGGAATTTATATACCAATAGATGACGGGAGACTACAAGTACATCATATCAAATTTGTTTGTAACGGCGGAGGCGACGAACCCGAAAACCTTGTTACACTATGTGTTGAGTGCCACAAGAAAAGGCACAAGGAGGCAAAAAAATGAAATCTGTAATGTTAAGTATAAAACCAAGGTGGTGCGAACTGATTGCTAACGGTAGAAAGACGATTGAGGTTAGGAAAAGCAAGCCCAACCTTGAAACACCATTTAAGTGCTATATTTACTGCACTAAAGCCGACCAAAGATTGGTTGATATCATAAGAGACGGAGATGAAAATTACGGAGAGATATATCACGGCAAGCCTGTTTTTATTAAAACAGAAAAAGGCTCGGTCTGTGATATGTACGGTAAGCGTCAAAAGGTAATAGGCGAGTTTGTGTGCGATTATATTTTAGGAATAACACCTGACACATATGGACATGATGCCCTTAACGCATCTTGCCTTACTACTAATGATTTGTGGGAGTACGGCAGCGGCAAAACGCTGTACGGCTGGCACATATCCGAACTCGTTATCTATGACGAGCCGAGAGAGTTGAGCGAATTTTTAAGAATAAATCGAGAGTGTTGGTATGCGGACTTAGGCTTGGCAAAGCGTGACTGCCCTGAGTGTAAAAACGCTGAATGCTTTGTAAGTCGCCCACCGCAGAGCTGGTGCTATGTCGAGGCGGTGTAAGAATGAGGTGTGATTGTTGCCCGTTAGCACCATATGATGATACTTGCTCCGAATGTGGTAGATGGCACTGACAGAAATCTTTAAACAATGAGAACTACAATCTTGAAAGGAGAAAACAAAAGTGGCAGTAAAGACAGACTACAAAACAGGAGACAAGGTGGTGTTTATCAGCGAAGAAGAGCACAAAGAATTTCCAAATTTTTACCCCGAAGTTGGCACGGTAGGAACGGTGGTTAACGTACATGGGTTCGTCGCATTAGTCAAATGGGAACAAGGTTCGACGAGCAAAGGCGATTGTTGGTGGTGCAATTGCGACAAGATAATTCCCACAAAAGAATATTTCAAAAAAGAAAAGGAGAAAGTTATGAGAAACTACTCGACCGCCGATGTGGCAGAGGTCAAATATGGAGAGTGGGTTCACGGTGAATGTGTATCGCACTGCTCCGAATGTGGCGTTGAGACGTATCCTGAAAATATCACACCTTATTGTCCAAAATGTGGAGCGAGAATGGGCGGGGGTGATTTTGATGAAATGCCGAATATCAAATCCCAAGAGTAATCAGCAGGAGCTTGACAGGGCAATACATATCTCGGTTGCTTGCATGATGGCGGCAATAGCGGATATGGGCTATTGTGAGGCAAGCTGCCGTAAGATATGGGGCAAGGCCATGCTCTATATCAATCAGGTCAAGGATGGTGCGCTTAGCATCGGCGAGATCCTCGAGATGCTCGAGGAGGATTATAATATTAAATTTGACTCTTGACGCAAAAAAAGAAAAGAGGAAGCTTGCGCTCCCCCTAATCCATAACCAATATAATCTTACCGTAAATTAATCAAAAAGTCAATAGGAGGAACGCAAGCATGTCAAAACAACTATCTCCGGAACAGGTCATTAGGATTGCCGTGCGAGAGGGTATAAAGGCGGCGCAACAGCAACTTGAGTTCGAGCGTAACAAGCAACGCAAGCTGATTAAAGATAATCGCCTGCATAACACCAAACTACTTATCCAGGATTATAGGCTATTTAAGTCACACGCCGAAAAGGCACTCTACACAGCTCAGGATATTGACGATGATGAGAGCGTGTTTGATATCCTTTCTCTTATGTCGGATAAGGCTTTTACCGCCGCAGAAAACACAGCGGAGGCAATAAAACAATCAGCCGTAAAAACACAGATTATGGTCAAACATGTATCTGCGATGATTGAGATCTACCGCGTATGGTGTGAGCGGACGGGCAAGCTCGAAAACATGCGTCAATACAGAGTCCTTTGCGCCCTATATATCGACGACACGCCGAAGACTGTGGATGAGATCGCTGCCGCAGAAAACATTGACCGCAGGACGGTATACCGAGACATAAACGCCGCTTTAGATATCCTGTCGGCGCTCATATTCGGCATTGACAGCCTTCATGAGCAATGATGTCACAATCGTGTCATTGACCCTACAAAACAGCTGTGCTAAAATGTCATTGTAAAATTCTATAAGTTATTACCTGCCGGTACTCTCGCCCGAGTACCGGTATTCTTTTTGCAAGGAGGATAGGCAATTTATTAAAGCAATATGGTAACTCCTTCCCGTAGTGCGACCATCTATTACAGGAGGAAACAATATTGCAAATCAAGGAGATAGCGGTAGGCGATATAATCACCTACGAAAACAACCCGCGCAAAAACGATAAGGCTGTTCCGCCCGTTATGGAGAGTATACGGCAGTTTGGATTTAAGGTGCCTATAATCCTCGATAAGGACGGAGTGATAGTAGCAGGTCACACACGCTACAAGGCCGCTTTACAGCTCGGCATGGATAAAGTACCGTGCATCATAGCGGATGACTTGACAGATGAGCAGATCAGAGCTTTTAGACTTGCGGATAACAAATGCGGTGAGTTCGCCGCATGGGATGCTGACAAGCTGCGTGATGAGCTGCAAGCACTCGCCGATGAGCTTGACATGACCGACTTCGGTTTCGACCTTACGGAGGAGATACTTGACATCAACGAGTTTTTCTCTCCGGTCGATAAGCCCAAGGATGAGGAGAGTCCGCATACGGTCACCTGTCCGTTCTGCGGCGCGGAATTCACACCATGAACATCTACATTGCAGGCGGAGAAAAGCGCATAGAGATGTTTGAGGCAGTAAGACCACCGAGGATACTCCTATCGTACTACTACGTCTCAGATGAGATTATGGCGTATGCTAAGACGGCAAAAGAGTACATACTTGACAGCGGAGCTTTTACCTACCTTAACACGGGTAAGAGCGTTGATTTTGACTCATATACGGATAGTTATATAGAGTTTATAAACGCCAACAAGGTCAAGCAGTTTATTGAGCTGGATATAGACGCTATAGTAGGACTTGACAAAGTAGATTCACTCCGCAGACGGATTGAGCGCAGGACAGGACGGCAATGTATCCCTGTGTTCCACCGCAGCAGAGGCAAAGATTATTTCGTCGACATGTGCAAGGAGTATGAGTACATAGCACTCGGCGGGATAGCTATCAAAGATATCAAAAGAGCAGAGTATAAATACTTCCGCTGGTTCATCGACACGGCGCACAGCTATGGTACACGTATCCATGGACTGGGCTTGACTGATTTCAAGGCGCTCAAACAGTTTGATTTTGACAGCGTAGACAGTACGAGCTGGATAGGTAGTCGGTACGGCAATTTATATCGCTACGATAACGGCAACCTCAGGATACTGCGCTCTCCCAAAAACAGCAGGATGACCCTGCACTGGAAGACCTGCGACGAGATGAATCTCAGAGAGTGGGTCAAATATGTCAAATATGCAGAAAGATTTATGTGAGGTAATAACAATATGAAGAAAACACAAGGAAATTTAACGCTTTTATCAATGCTGTTTGCGGTCAGCTTAATCATCGCAAATGTCGTAACAGGTAAACTCTTCGCAACGGGGCTGACCATATTCGGCACGGAAATAACCTTGCCGGGTGCAGTCCTTTGCTACGCTATAACATTCCTCATCACCGATATAGTCGGCGAGATATGGGGCAGGCGAGAGGCAAATCAGATCGTCATATACGGTATGATTGGTCAGATACTCGCAACGGTGCTTATAGTCGGCACTCAGTATATCCCCGCACACGACCCCGCAGCACAGGCGGCATATGAGTTACTGCTCGGTCAAAACTGGGTATTTGTGGTCGGCAGCCTTGCGGCGTACCTTTGCTCACAGGCATGGGATGTATGGGTGTTCCACAAGATAAGAGACGCATACATAAAAAGGCGCGGCTCAACCAAAGGTGGGCGCTGGATATGGAACAACGCCTCCACCGGTACAAGCCAAATAATTGATACGGTGATATTTACGCTCATATCCTTCGGGTTGGGGATGGGATGGCTGTTCTCGGCACAGGGGCGCAAAACACTTATAGCCATGATGATAGGTCAATATCTGTATAAGCTGCTTCTTGCGCTTATGGATACGCCTATTTTTTATTTTTTCACACGCAAAGCAAAAGGATAATAACGATTAATCGGGAGGTGAGGCTCGTGGGAGCACCGCTCAAACTCTGTAAGGCATGTCTGTGGCTTAACAATCCTGCACCGGCAACTTATGTCTGCCCGTTTGCAAAATGCACCTGGGCACTCACCTCTACCACAGTTATAGACGGTCAAATTGTTGAGAGATATATCGACCGTTTAACCGGAAAGAGGGTCATTGTTGTGACCCGAAAGATGGTGACATAACTATGGCCGTAGGTAAGTATAAAAAATGGCAAGAGCCCGAAATGCTCGTCCTGCTTGAGGGGTGGGCGAGAGACGGCCTTACCGATGAGCAGATCGCCAAAAACATGGGCATTTGCCGAGATACGCTATATACATGGAAAAAGGCTTACGCCGACATCTCCGACGCCTTAAAAAAAGGCAAGGAGGTCGCAGACTACATCGTGGAGAATGAGTTGTTTAAGGCAGCACAGCAGCAGATAGTCACTATAAAAGAGCCTATCAAGGTGCGGATTGAAAAGCAAAAGGTCGGTAGCGGCAAGGTTGTCGAAGAGCATATCGAATATGTTGATAAGCAGATAATTGTTCCCGGTAATGTCACGGCGCAGATCTATTGGCTTAATAACCGCCGTCCTGACAAGTGGCGTAATTCCCGTGATGGCGACAGGGGAGCAAATGACACCGATGTGATTGATTCCTTCCTCGAGGTGATGGAGAGTGAGCAACAATGAGCGCAAGGCAAGGATACAGAGAGCCTTTACAACGCGGCTGCCCGTTTGGCGTAACAGCATAGCCGATTTCGCGGCGGACAATTTTTCATTCGTTCCGGATGAGTGGCAAGCGGAGCTCTTTCGCAATGTCGAGAGCTTCCCTCGAGTGGCGGTCAAGTCTGGACAGGGTGTCGGCAAGACCGGCGCAGAGGCAGTTATAGCTCTTTGGTTTTTGACCTGTCACCCCAACGCCAAGGTGGTATGCACGGCGCCGACAAAGCATCAGCTTAATGATGTGCTATGGGCGGAGATGTCAAAGTGGCAGAAGAGATCGCCGATATTATCAATCATCCTCAAATGGACAAAGACCTACATATACGTCAAAAATCGCGAGGAGCGCTGGTTTGCAGTCGCTCGGACGGCGACCAAGCCCGAAAATATGCAAGGTTTCCATGAGGACAATATGCTGTTTATCGTTGACGAGGCTTCGGGCGTCGCTGATGATATCATGGAGGCAATACAGGGCACGCTATCGGGCGTTAACAATAAGCTCGTAGCCTGCGGCAACCCGACAAGAGCGTCGGGCTTTTTTTATGACTGCTTTACATCGGCTGCGGCGTTATGGGCCCGTCAAACGGTCAATTCGGAGGATAGCCCGAGGACAAATCGCGACAACATACAGGCTCTCAAGGATAAGTACGGAGCTGAGAGTAACGTAGTGCGAGTGCGTGTCTATGGTGAGTTCCCGACCGCCGAGGATGATGTATTTATCCCGATATCTCTTGTAGAGGCGGCCATAGCTCACGACTTGCAGCCGCACGGACATAAGATCGAGCGCATAACTCTCGGTGTCGACGTGGCACGCTTCGGCGATGATGAGACGGTCATCGCCAGCAATGTGGACGGGAATATCAAAATCTCCGACAGGCGGCACGGGCAGGACACGATGAGGACGGTAGGCGATATTGTACGCCGCTGCACGGCGCTGCTGGCTGAGCACCCGAAATACAGAGATCAGATCTATGTCATCGTTGATGATACGGGCGTAGGCGGCGGAGTGACCGACAGGCTCAACGAGCTAAAGCGAGAGGGGACGATACCGAGAGTGACGGTTATCCCGATAAATTTCGGCGAAAAAATCCCCGATGAGGACGCGGCGGTATACTATGACGACCTGCCAACTTATATGTGGTCTATCGTCCGTGATTTAATGCGGGACAAGCTGATAAAGCTGCCGGATAACAGTGACATGGTGGCGCAGTTTTCTACCCGCAAATATACGATAAGCTCTGCCGGCAAGGTCAAGATCGAGAGCAAAAAAGATATGAAAAAACGACAAATCAAATCGCCCGATATAGCGGATGCAGTAGTGCTCAGTTGCTATAAGCGGCGAGTCTTTAATATTAAAAATCTCATTTAACGGTAAGGTGATGATGATATGGGAAAGGCTAACATCAACGGTCAGGAGGTCGAGATGGCTCGCACCGTCTCGGAAGTGTGCGAGGGCTATAGGACTGACGGCTATCAGAATATGCTGACAAAATACGGCACGAAGCAGGACAGCTCGACAGCGTTCCAGTTTGTGCCCGAAACACAATCTGATGATTATATGCTCAGCGTGCATTATCAGTTCAACGGCCTCTTCGCAAAGATAATCGACCTCCCGGCAGGCGAGGCGCTGAGTAAAGGATTTAGCCTCAACATAAACAACGCCGACGTCGAGCAGGAAATCATGAAGAAGTGGGCGAAGCTCGGCGGCGAGGAAGCCTTTGAAACAGCCGTTAAATGGTCAAGGTTATACGGCGGCGCCGTTGTCGTTATGCTCATCTACGACGGCAGAGGTCTTGATGAGCCGCTTAACTTCAAGGCGATAAGGGGCATAGACGAAATACGGGTGTTTGAGGCTGCGGCAGTTAATCCTATCTTTACCGCCGGCTATTACTCGGGTGAGCCTGAGTATTATCAAATCAATTCCCTTGACGGCTCATTTACCGTCCATGCTTCAAGGTGCCTTCTGTTCCGCAACGGACGTTTGCCGCAGCAGGTGGTCGACTCCAAACAGAGAGTATTCGGTTTCGCCGAGTATGACCGCATCAAGACGGCATTGCAGGAGACGATAACCTCTCACGGCTATGCTCCGAGAATGTTACAACGTGCGATACAGTCTATAATCAAAATAAAAGACCTTGCGAGCCTGCTTGCCACCGAAAGCGGCGAGGATGCCGTTGTCAAGCGCTTGCAGCTCATTGACATGGCAAGGTCGATGTTTAACTCAATTGCCGTTGATGCAGACGGTGAGGATTTTGACTTTAAGTCCACACCGTATACGGGCGTCAAAGAAATCCTCGACAGCTCGTGCAATATGCTCTCAGCTGTTACCAACATACCGCAGGCGTTGCTCTTCGGCAGCTCGCCGCAGGGCATGGACGCGACAGGACGCTCTGATCTTGAAAACTACTACAATTACGTGCAGCAGTTACAAAAGCGTATGCTCAGAGGTCCGCTCGAAAAGCTGTTTGGCATTATCATTAAATCGCTTGCCGCCACCGGCAGGATAGATGACAACTATGATTTTGAGCTTGAGTTTAACCCCCTTTGGTCTCTGAGCGATAACGAGCAGGCTGCGATAGATCAAGCCAACGCTCAAGCAAAGCTCATTAAAGCTCAAACTGCTCAAGTGTATGTAGATATGCAGGCTCTCGACCCGCAGGAAGTAAGGGCAGCTCTTGCCAAGGCTGACGAGTATGATGTTGAGACCATCCTTGACGACGTGCCCGACGATGAGCTCTTTGCCTCGGTGATAGAGGGCGCAAATGATGAGCCGCCCGCCGCACCGCCTCCAGTTTCTGAAGAGCAGCAGATTGACGAGTCAGATGATACACCGACAGCGGCAGCTGTTATCGTTATAAATGACGGTAAAATCCTCTGTGGAGTGCGTAAGGATAACGGCTTGATTTGCGGTCCTGGGGGACATATCGAGGCGGGAGAAGCGCCGATACAGGCGGCTATTCGCGAAACACAGGAGGAATTCGGCATAACGCCTTTGTCTTTATCAAGGCTCGGCACGATCGGTATTAACGTCAAAAGCGCCGATGCACACTGCACTGAGGTTTTCGCTTGCACCGAATTCTCCGGTAGGCCTAAAGCGGATAACGAGGAGATGTGCGGTGCCTTATTCGTTCCCCGTGAAACACTCTGCGAGGAATTTGCGGACAGCTTATTCCCGCCTTTTAAGGATTCTCTGCTTGAATTTCAAAAAACTGAATTATTTGTGCAGCTTTTTGATGTTGAAAAATCCAATAATGGTGATATAATTAAATTGTCGGAGGCTCAAGAGGACGGTGGCCCCGGCTCAGGTAATTTCGGCCATGGCGGACGTCCCGGCAAGCTCGGCGGTTCTGCGCCGGTCAGCGGTTCGGTCGGCAGGATGGCGCAGAATAAAACATGGCAAAAAGCCAAAAGCGCGGCCGAAGAAAAATGCAAGTCAGTTTTTCCGAAAAACCCCGAGTGCAGTGAGGGAACGAACTACAAAGGAGAAAAGGTCGGGCTTACAGTTCAGACTAAGGAAGCGCAGCAGTTTTATAACGATGTTTCAAGCGGCAAACTCAAAAGCATTGAGGAGCTGAAGAATGATCCTGTTGTGCAGCAGCTTGACTCCATCTCCCAAGAGTGCACGAAAGCTCTCGGGGGCGAAACTATATTAGATGAATCCCCTGAAAGGCAGCAGCTTCGTGAGGAAATAAAAACAGAGTTTTTGAATAACGGCTCTGCAAGGCTTGACGAAGACGGCAATTATGTTTATGACGGTGAAATCAAGAAGGAACATAAGGCTTGTGTCGTTATCGGCCTTCCTGCTGTTGGGAAAAGTACTCTCGTTGACCCCATGAGCCAGGAACAGGGAATGTTTATTCTTGATAACGATATGGTCAAGGAAATGATTCCCGAGTTTGCTGCAACAGGAGGAGCCGCGGCAGATGCAGTACATAGAGAAAGCGGTATTGTACAGAAGAATGCACTTAATGAATTCTTAAACGGCAACAGAAATGGTGACAATCTTGCAATACCAATTATAGGCGATGACCATCAAAAGGTGATGGATAAATATATTACCGTTCTCGAAAATACTGGTTATGATGTCGAGGTTAAATATGTCGGCGGTGATCCGCAGGTGAGCTGCAATCGTGTTGTAAGCAGAGCGGTTGAAACCGGCAGAATAATCAAAAGCAACGTGGTGCTTGATTACAAAACAAAACCCGCCGAGTCATATGAGTGGTTTAAAAACCAAAAAGGCAAGAACGGGAAGCCGTATGTAAGAGAGGAGAATAAATAATGCAGGATTTTGATAAGACCTGGTTTCGTTCCCTTGAAGAGAAGCAACAAGCCGCAGAGAAGGCAAAGACTATCCTTGTTAAGGCAGGAATGTGTGACGAGGGCATTGAGTCCTATTTAAAGGATGACGAGTTGATATGGACGGTGTGCAGAGACCCTGAGAGAGTTCTAACATGGAACGAGAGATTCCCTGAAGACTCGCTTGATACACTCTGCGGCGTGTGTTCACTTTCACGTGTGCTCATAGATTAAAGAGCGAGGTGACACTATGGATAATTTCTCAGTCATCTATAAGATTCTCAAAAAGCTCGAGAAAGCTATGGACCTTGATGAGTTTTCGATTGATGATGTTTCCGCCGAGGTTCTTAAAATCAGCGAGAGCCGGTGGGCGGCAATCATCGAAATGCTCTGCGAAAATGGGTATATTGCCGGGGTTACGGTTCAAAGGTCAGCGGACGGAGAAATAAAGATAAGCGAGAGCAGCCTGAGAATAACGCTCAAAGGTCTTGAATATCTCAGCGAGAACTCGTTTATGAGAAAGGCAGCTAATGTCGCCAAAGGCATTATCGAGACAGTTAAATAACAGCGAAACAGCCGAGCCCGATATTCTCGAGTTCGGCTGTTTTTATACCCACCTCGGAGGTGATATCATGGATCCGTTGTACCGTGCCGCAGTCAAAGGCAGGGTCGAGCGTAAGTTTGCCGGGAAACAAGACTTGCAATCAAAAGCTCGTCCGAAGCAGTCAATGAGCGCAGAGAGGGAATATAAGCGCCTTGCCCGAGAGGTCGATATGGCAGTCATTGAGGCGGTCAAAGAGGCTCTGCCCAAGCTCAAAAGGATATGCGACAGAAGATATGAGGACACTCACCGTTATGACGCGCAGAGTGATGATGTAGCGGATATTCAAAGGGTCTTTACAAAGGCTCTTGCAAAAATCTCCTCGGGTAGGTTTGACGATACGCTCCGCAGGCGGCTCACTCAGCTTGCTAACCTCAACCGCAAACTCACGATCAGCGAGTGGAAGAGAGTTGTTAAAAAGACCCTCGGCATTGATATCTTTACCGACTATTACAACGGCGGCAATTATCAAAAGCTTGTCGATGATTGGATACGCGACAATGTTGCACTTGTTAAATCCGTACCGTCAGCGGCTCTTGATGAGATGCAGCAGATCGTTATGGATGGGTGGTATAACTCACGGAGCACCAAATCAATTATGCAGGACCTGCAAAGGCAGTTCGGCGTGTCAAAAAACAAGGCAAAGTTTCTCGCCGTAGACCAAACGGCAAAGTTAAACGCCGCTATCACTCAGTATCAGCAACGAGACGCAGGCTGCGAAGAGTATGTATGGAGCTCTTCGGGCGACTCAAGGGTCAGAGGCCGTCACCGTGAGCTTGACGGCAAGACCTTTAGGTGGGATGACCCGCCTATCGTGGATATCAAAACGGGGCGCAGATGCCACCCGGGAGAGGACTATCGTTGCCGCTGTGTCGCAATACCCAGGTTTAACATTGAGTCTCTTAGTATCCCCGTCGAGCCAAAAGACTGGGATGCTATCGACAAGCAAACAAAGGCAATAATCGAGCAAGCCAACAAGCGGGCGAAATAATCCGCTATCATGCTTAAATGAGCAGCTTTATCACGTTGATAAGGCTGCTTTTTTATACCCATTTTACAGCAGCGAAGGGAGGTGAGAAAGTTGGATGAAGCAAGAGTAAGAAGCCCCGCCGTGGCGAAAGTAATCCGCTATGACAGCATACCGCTCAAAGCCACCTACACGGCAGAGGGATATCTGCGAGACACCCCTATAGTGACCTCGGTAGGTATCTTTGACTATCACAACGAGGACGGCTCAATCCGCAAAGAGCTGAGACTGCCCGAGCATGTCTTTGCTCCCGAAAGCCTTAAATCGTACAAGGGCAAGCCTGTTATTGTCACGCACGATGCAGGTACGGTCAATAAGAACAATGTTGAGCAGGAGGCAATCGGCACCATCCTCTCGGATGGTATCAGAGACGGCAATGATGTTAGAGCGGAGATCATAATCCACGATACCGACGAGCTCAAACGCTGTGGGCTCAAAGAGCTGTCACTCGGTTACTCCCTCGACCTTATCGAGGAGCCGGGCGAGTGGCAGGGACAGCACTATGATGCTATCCAAACCAATATCATGATCAATCACCTTGCGCTGGTGGCTAACGCCAGAGCAGGGGAACAAGCTCGTCTTAATATAGACGGCAAAGACACATCCAAAAAAGGAGGCAAAAACATGGCAAACACCACCAAGAAAAAGGCAAAGCGCAGAGACGAGGACGACGCTGCAGTCGAGCTCGCTAAGACCGTCCTTGAGCAGGCGGGCGAAGAGGGCGCTGTTGCCGGAGACGATGACAACACCCCCATGATGACCGACCCCGCCGCAGCTCAGCAGGGCGCACAGGAGGGCGGCGCTCAGCCCTCGGAAGAACTGCTCAAGAGTATCCGCGACCGTAAAGACCGCAGAGACTCCGATCAGGATGAGGCACCCACCAACCTCGACGAGGCAAATGAGGTCATCCGTCAGCAGAACGAGGATATCGACGCTCTGCTTGAAATGCTCGATAAGAAGCAGGAGGGCGAGAACAAGAAGGAAACTCCCGTGCCCAATGCTGACGAGGACGATGATGACAAGCAGAATGCCGATGATGACGACGATGAGAACACCGACGATGACAACGAGAACACCGAGGGCGGCAGCGAGGAAGAAAAGCCTACTGTTATGAACGCCGACTCTATCGACGCTCTTGTAAGAGCAAGGGCGGCTATGTCCCGCCTCGGTGAGCAGTATAACATCGACGGTCTTGATGACCTCTCGATGATTAACGCTATGCGCAAGGTTATCAGCGTAGCTACTCCCGGCATCCGTCTCGACTCCGAGGCTGAAATCAAAGGCGCGTTTAGAGTTGCCGTTGCGACCCTCAAGAGCCAGAAGACCATCGCTGACCAGAGAAAGCAGATGCACTCCGGCATGAGAGCAGACGGTTACAAGGGCTCAGAAGCCGACGCAGCTCGCCAGAGAATGATCAACAAAAGAAAGTGAGGTAAATCCGAATGAAGCAGCTTAACTACAATTTCGCACCCGATCTGGGCGTTGCCGGCGGCCTTTATGACCTTACCGGCTATGTCTGCGACTCTTTTTGCAACGCCGAGAAAGACGGCGTGCTCAAGCACGGCATGGGTATCGTGACCGGCTCCGCAGCAGGCATCGCAGCGCTCCCCACCAAAGACTCCACCATTAGTAATTTTGAGGGCATCCTCGTAAATGGCCTTACAACCGAGCACAGCATGGACGGCAGTGTAGTCGTCAAAGAGGGCACTACCGTAGGCGTGCTCAAGCAGGGTCGTATATGGGCTCGTGTAGCCGCAGATGCTGTCCCCGCGAACGGCAAGGCCGTTTACTTTATCATCAAGGGCGATAACGCAGGTCTGTTTACGACCTCAGACGATGACACCAACGCCTCCAACGCTATAGCGATCAATGCTAAGTTTATCGGTGGCAAAGGCTCGTCTGATGTAGCTCCTGTTGAGCTCTATCCCACCATGGTAGTACCGTCATCCGTTGCTCAGACCAACAATACCGGCGATCAGTCGCAGGGCGGCGGAAACGGCAATTCTTAATTAAAGGAGGTAACGCACCATGAAGAATAAGAAAGTAAATCTCGACAGCAAGTCTGTCGATGTAAAGACCCTCGCAAACTCGAGGCTCATTCCCTCGCTCGTATCTTCCGAGACTCATTTTGACTCGGCAGAGGATGCGTCAGTCTTTTTCGCTCGCGAGCTTGACCATGTTAAGGCTAAGTCCTATGACAAGCTCTATCCCGAACTGACCTCGTTTAGCCTCTTCCCCCACACTTCTGAGGCTGACCCCGGTGATGAGACCACGACCTATTACAGCTACTCCCGCTCCGGCATGGCGAAGATAATCCACAATTACGCCACCGACCTGCCCCGTGCTGATGTTAAGGGCGAGCCCGAGACTGCTCACATCAAGTCCATCGGCGGCAGCTACGGCTACTCCGTACAGGAGATGAGAGCATCCCGCAAGAGCGGCAAGGGCCTCGACCACCGCAAGGCAGAGGCGGCGAGATATGCCGTTGACGTAGCCCTTAATAAAATCGCATGGGCTGGCGATCCCGAGAACAGGCTGATGGGCGTGCTCACCACCTCGAACAACATCCCTGTTACCACCGCGACCGCAGGCAAGGGCGGCTCGGCGAAGTGGAAGGACAAGACCGCTGATGAGATCCTTGCTGATATCAACGGCTACATGGCAACCGTCTCAAGAAACACCAAGAACGTGGAGAGACCCGACACCCTCGCTCTTCCCACCGATGTGTTTATCGACATCGCCACTCGTCGTATCGATCATACCAATACCACGGTTAAGGATTTCGTACTTGAGCACGCTCCCTATCTTAAAGAGATCGTTGCCGCTGCCGAGCTCAACTCTGACAGTGTAGAGACCAATCCTTACGCCAAGTCCTCTGATGGTCAGAATGTTGCGTTTTTCTTCACGAAGGATCCCGACAAACTGGCAGTTGAGGACCCGATGCCGTACTATCAGTACCCCGTGCAGGAGCGCAATCTTGAGATGATAGTGCCCTGCGAGGCAAGGACTGCCGGCGTCATCATCTACTACCCGCTCTCCGCTCTTATCGCGGTAGGCATCTAATCTAAATTAACGGAGGTATTACCATGAAGCTCAAGAATAAGTCTGCGAAGATAATCACCATAGGCGACCTCGATATACTCCCCGATCAGATAGCTGAGGTCGGCAAGGAAGTCGAAAGCAATCCTGTCGTGCAGCTCTTTATTGATAACGGCTTTTTTGCCGTTATCCCCGATATGGCAGCTGATGAGACTGCTGTGACCGCTGAGGCTCTTGCCGAAAAGGTCAGCAAGCTCAAAAAGGCGGAAGTCATGGAGGAGCTCAAGAAGCTCAGCGTCGACTTTGACGAGAATGAGAAGGTCGCTGAACTCAGACAGCGCCTGCTCGAAGCGATGATATGACCAATGTCATTAATACGCTCAAGCTCGTTGCTCCTGAATTCGGCACGATGAGTGATGATGATATCCAGAGCTGGGTGTTGCTTGCCGAGCCTTTTGTCAGCAAAAAGGTGTTTGGCAAGCTCTACACACAGGCTCTTGCCTATCTTACAGCGCACATGATGAAGATGAGCGGAAACGGTGATACCTCTAAAGGGACTGTCGGCGACTCCATGAGGGTCGCCTCGGTCTCCGAGGGCAATACATCAATGTCATTTAATACGTCGCTGTATTCGCCCGGTGATGTCGATGCGGAACTCAACCTTACTGTGTACGGCATCAGATACCGCCGCATACGCTCGATGTGTGTATGCTCCGTCGTGAATGTAGGTGTTGCCAATGGCAGGCCATGATATCATCACCGGCGCAGGCAAGGAGTTTTTTAGGCAGATCGAAGAACTCAAGAAACTGCAAGTGCGAATAGGCTATCAGCGCGGCAAAGCCTCTAAGACGGATGATGACGGCAATGAAGCAGATTACTGCGATATCGCCATGTGGAACGAGCTCGGCACATCAAACGGTATCCCGTCAAGACCTTTCTTGCGAAACAGCGTCGATAGTAACGCTGAGCAGATAGACAAGGCTTGTAAGGACGCCATAAAGGTCATCGCCAAAGGAGGTAAAGCCGAGGTAGTGCTCAAGCAACTCGGTTTGATGCAAAAGGGCATAGTACAACAGACGATTTCGAGCGGCGATTTTGTGCCCAATGCTCCAAGTACCGTTCGGCGAAAAAACCACAATGGCAAAGGCTCTGCAAAGCCCCTTATAGACACGGGCGGCCTGCGGAATAAGGTTAATTTTGTTATATGCAAAAAGGGGGAATACGATTGATTGCTTTTTTCAGTAAGCCGTACAAGGTCAAGCGCTTCGGCAAGGAGCGGATTGTTGACGGCTATGCCTCATCAGGGTATGTTGATATCAGTCCTATCTCCCTTGATGTGCAGGAGCAGGATTATACCATGACCTCCGAGGCTAACGGTAAGCGGTCGCCCAAAACGCTTAACGCTTTTGGACAGTTTAAGTTTGTCGCCGCCGAGCCACCTGATACGAGGGGCGATTTGCTCCTCTACAAGGGCAAATGGTATGAGTGCAAATCATGTGTCGAGCACGGTAACACGCTGCTTCGGCACTTTTTTGCTACCTTCCAGCTCGATCCAGATCAAGGAGGGTTTGCCGATGAATGCTAACAAACTCCGGAAGCTCCTGCGGGATATAGTGCAGATGTACTTTGCCAAGGCAACAGTGCTTTGGAGCGAGGGCAGGAATACCCAGCCTAAAAAGCCCTATATCACGCTTAAAATGGCTTCTGCCGGTAGGGATACACATTATACCTACGAGGACGACAACGGCAATCCTTGCGGCTTTATCAGCTCAAAAGCGCGGCTGGAAGTCAACCTCTTTACCAACGGGCTCATAAAGCTGATACCGAACGCCTCACCGCTGTTTATAAACACAGCGGTCGGAGACCTTGAGGACTTTTGCAATTTTGTCACGAGTGACAAGGTGATAGATATCTGCGACGAGCATAACATCACAATCATGCAGAGCGGTGATGTTATGGATGTGACCGCCTTGCTTGACGGTGTTGAGCATGAGTACCGAGCTATGGTCGAGTTTGAGGTCGACTATATGCAAGAAGTACGGGGCGCCTACGGCGTATCGACCGATTATTCAAGCATCGACAGCGAGGGCGAGGAGAAGCCCGCAGGATTTGTCCCGACGCCATCAGGCGGCAGGACGGAAGAACAATATAACTCAGAAATAGGCTACTTTATAGAAGTAGAAACAGAAAGCGAGGAATAGATAACATGAAGAATCTTGCTGATATCGTCAATGTCAGTATCGGTATCGAAGAGCCGATAGTTGACTCGGCGAGCTTTGACAATATGCTCATCATCGGTCCCGAGCCCAAACAGTGGGACGGCCTCACGGATGATGAGAGAGCAAAAAAGGACTCGGTGTATATCTGCTCGAGCGCTACTGAGCTGACCGAAAAGGACTCGCTCTATGCCTCGACCGATAAGGTTGACGGCGACCCCATCGGCATAGCCGGCAGGGTAGCGTTTACGCAGGATCCCAAGCCCGATAAGGTGTATTTTGCCGTTAACAAAAAGCTCCCTGCAACAATCAAGGATTGCAGTGTCATTGTTGCGGCGACCAAAGAGGATATCCCCGCAGCACTGCTCGGCAAAGTGGGCGAGAGCTCCGTTACGGGTCTGCCGTGGATTATCGCCTCTTACAAAGAGGTTGATGCAGATGCAAACAGACAGACCAACCTTGCTATATCCAAGGGTAGCGGCGATTACAGCGGCGTTGTTAAAAACACCGTTGACGGCGTTAACTACGCCAGCCTCTCTATTGCAAGTGACCCCGCAGGCACTTACGTTGTAAGGATAGAGGATAAGGTGTACGCTACCGCGGCAAAGGAGACGGTTACCAACGCAACCGACTGCATCCTCACCATCGAGGTCAACGCAGACGGCGCAATTGTTGATAACTCCGAGACGGTCAAATATGAGCGCATGGCTGAGGACATAACCGCCACCCTCGAAAGAGCACTGCTCACGAGCGGCTGGTATGTAGTCTGCCCGACTTATCTTGATAAGGTCACCCTCGAAAAGATAGGCAATTGGGTTGACTCTCAGTCTAAACTCACCGTCTTTTCGGTCGTTGATATGCCCGAAGACGGCGAGACGCCTATCCTTGATAAGAGCCTCAGATGTGCCGGTATCTTTGCAAAGCAAAGCCTTGAGCAGGAGCTTGCAGATGTGCCTAAGGATAACCTCTATATCAATGTCGCATGGGCGGCAAAGTGTCTTAACTATCAGGCAGGCTCTGAGACATGGGCGCTCAAGACTCTTGTAGGTATGCAGCCCGCAAGCCTCACGAGCACTCAGATGCGTAAGCTCGAGGTTCTGCATCTGTCGTATTATACGACCTGTGCGGACAGAGATATCACCTGCAACGGTCAAGTCACCTACGGTGAGTGGATCGATGTCGTCCGCTTCCGCGATTGGCTCCAAAACGACATGCAAAAGGCTATTTACAGCTTGCTTGTCAAAAATCCCAAAGTACCCTATACCGACAGAGGTATAGCCCTTGTTAAAAGTGAGATGATAGCCTCGCTCAAGAGAGGCCAGCAGAACGGCGGTATCGCCGAATCTGAGTATAATGACGACGGCGACGAAATACCCGGCTATGTTGTCAGCGTGCCCAGGTCTGCCAACATCTCCGACTCGCAGAAGAAGTCCAGAAAGCTCGTCGATTGTAAGTTTAGAGCACGCCTTGCGGGCGCTATCCATGCGGTCGAGGTCAAGGGCACTCTGGCATACTCGCTGTAATGTAAGGAGGTCGAAAGCAAATGAAAACCGGAATCAAAACCTACAACTGCCGTGAGGTCATCGTGACGCTCGGCTCGCACATCGTGAGCGGTTACGCTGAGGACTCCTTTGTCACCGTGGAGGAGGTCGGCGAAGGTACTTCCGCTGTCTGCGGCTGTGACGGCGAGCACAGCAGGTCAATGGATCCTGACCGCTCCGTCAATGTTAAGATCGCGCTCAATCAGACCTCAAGCTCAAATAAGTACCTTAATAAGCTGTTGAGGCTTGATAAGGATACGGGAGAGGGGCTTGTGCCTCTTATGATAACCGACCTTAGAGGCGGTGTGCTCATCCATGCAGATCAGGCGTACGTCAAGAAGCGCCCGAGCACCGTCTACGGTAAGGCGACACAAAACAGAGAGTGGGAGCTCGGTACGGGCGACTGCGACATCCTCGAAGAATAAGGAGATTTTAAAATGGCGTATAGAGAACCTACCCAGAAGCAGATAGGGGAGTATGTCTTTTACATCTACCCGTTTTCTGCGTTTAAGGCGGCGAATATCAGCGGCGAGCTTGTATCGCTGATATCTCCAATCCTAGTATCAATTCTGCCCTCTGTGGTTAACAAAGATGACGATGACGGCGGCGACGAATCGCTGCTTGATATGGACATCTCGGCGGCGATGCCCTCAATCATGCAGGCCTGCTCCACACTTGATGGTGATAAGGTCGAACACATGATGAGGCTGCTGCTCACTCAAAACCGCAACATCTCATTTGAGCATGAGCAGGAGCGCCGTGTTAAGTGGCTGTCCGAGGATGATATGGACGAGCTGTTCTGCGGCTCCATCGAGGATATGTTCGTCCTCGCTGTTGAGGTTATAAAAATCAACTTCAAAGGTTTTTTCAAGAGGCTCGGCAACCTGTCTGGCAACCCCGCAGAGTTGCTGAGCAAAATGCAGAAGCCGATAAGTACGGACACCTTGACACCTCTCGCTTCGGCGACCTCGAACTGAGGCTCTATACCCTAATCAAAGCAAGGCTGGCGTCGATGGTGGAGCTAAAGACCTGCTACACCCTCGACGAGGCCTTGAAGCTCTATGCGCTATACCGCATGGATAGGGATATAGAGGCGGCTCAATGTGAGGAGGTGAGAGAGCATGACAATTAGAGATATAGCTATAGCTTTTGGATATGAGCTTGATGCGAGCAGCGAGAAAAAGGTAAATGACAGCATCAAAGGCTTGAAAAACATGGCTACAAAGGCTCTCGGCGCAATAGGTATAGGTTTTTCCCTGTCGCAGGCAAACGCCCTTATAGAGCAGTTTAAGGCGACAAATTTGCAGCTTAAATCCGTGACAGGCAATCTTGCCGACCAAGGCAAGCTACAAGACGACATTATGCAAAAGGCGGCATCTACGAGAGTGTCTTACGCCACCACAGCAAAGGCGGTGTCCGACTATGTGTCTCAGAGCAAAAAGGTGCTCAGGACCTCTGATGCAGCACTCAATTTTGTTGAGCTGTCGACAAAAGCCTGGAAGGCGGCAGGCAAAGAGGAGTCTGCAATAGCCTCGCTCCACAGCACGCTGGCAAAGGCGTTTCAGAAAAACATCATTGACGCAGGAACATTTGAGACGCTGTTGTCTCAAAGCCCTGAAACCATCAAGTACCTTGAAAAGAGTCTCGGAAAAAGCCGTGTACAGCTTAAAGCTATGGCTACGGCGGGCGTGCTTACGGCAAGTCAATTGACTGCCGCGTTTACTAATTCCGCTGATGAAATCAATGCCGCATACGCCGAAACGGGAGTGACGATATCCGAAGCTATGCAAATAGCCAAGGATAAGATAGGGCTTGTGCTGACTCAATCCGACGAAGGTATCAAGCTGACAACGACCATAGCGCAGCTCATATTGAAGGCTACCGATTATGCCCTCAAGGGCCTGAAGATGGTTGTCTCGGCTTTTGAAAAACTCACGAAGGCACTTGGGGGAACGCAAAAAGCTCTGAAGCTGATGGCTGTTATCATGGCCGCTATGTTTGCTGTTTCGCAAATCGCTAAAATAAAGATTGCAATCGATGCGTATAAAGGTCTGACAGCGGCACAAAAAGCTGCCAATAAGCAGATGCTGATAGGTAAGCTGAATGTGCTGGCTGTAGTTGCCGCAATAGTCATGCTATTCCTCATCATCGAGGATATTGTCGGTTTTATCAACGGTAAAGATTCCGTTTTCGGAGACTTGCTCAAAAAAGCAGGATTTGACGTCGAAAGCATAAGAACAAAGCTCAAGGATTTTTATGATAAGGCAAAAGAAAAGGTCGAATCGGCGATAGGTTATCTCAAAGAACACGGCGAGTCTATAGTGAAAGGAATCATGAAAGTTGTTGTTGCCCTCGGAATGCTCAACCTCATCATCCAGACGGTGAGAGCAGGCATAGCAATCTATAACGGGATTATGGCGGCAAAAATCTTAATTGACAAATTGGCTGCCGCAGCGGCAACAGAGCTTGGATTCGCGGGCGTATTTGCCGCCGTCGGTATATCTGCTATCGTCGTTATAATCGCAGTAGTAATAGCAGCACTGGCGCTTCTCGTCGTTTGGATTATTAAAAATAAAGATAAAATCTTGGCATGGATTAATAATCTGAAAGACAAGATATCGGCATGGTGGGACGGAGTCAAAGAGACCTGCTCGAATAAGTTTTCTGAGATAGTTGAGAAGGTCAAATCGTTTTTCGGCAAAATAATCGAATGGTTCAAATCTAATTGGCCTGCACTGTTACTGCTGCTTGTCAATCCCTTCCTCGGAGGCTTTATGCTGCTGTATAACAACAGCGAGAAATTCCGCAATTTTATCAACAATCTGCTTGAGAAGATCAAGGAGAAGTTCGGTGAAATGAAAGAAAAGCTCAAGAATAAAGTGGCTGAGTGGAAGGACGGAATCGTTGAAGGCTTTGAAGCCGTTAAGACTTGGTTTGAGGATCTGCCGAAACGAGCGTGGCAATGGGGCAAGGATATGCTCAAAAACTTCGTTGACGGTATCAAAGGCGGCAAAAGTGATGTTGAGGAAGCCGTAGGAGGGGTCACGGAGCCGATTGAAAGCAACCTGCATCACAGCGTGCCCGATGAAGGGCCGCTCAAAGACGACGATAAGTGGATGCCCGACTTTATCAGCAACATTGCAGGCGGCATCAGAAAAGGGCTGCCGAAGGTGCGAGCTGCCGTACAGGGTATCGTCTCGGAGCTGGCTGTGTTTGCCAGCGGCGCACCGACAAATGTCACGCAGCAGATGTCGCAGGGAGCAACAAGTACACGAATAGTCAACCAGTATAACAACTGGACGAACAACTTTAACGGCGGCACTAAGCAGGAGCAGGCTGACCTTGCGGACGCATCCGATAAGCAGACCACGGTAGCAAGCCGTAAGCTCGGTGTAGAGCTTGCATATACGAGATAGGCGGTGATAGGATGAGCAAAAAAATACAGCCCGTCAGTATTGACGGCATCGAGTTTGATGCGCTTATCACATCAAGCGAGAGTTTGGCGGCAGACATACCTCAATATCCCGTTGAGGATGGCTATGAGGTCAGCGACACAATGATATTAAAGCCCCTCTCGCTTGAAATTACCGTATTTGTGAGCAACACTCCGCTTACACACCTTGAGCGCTTCGGCGGCGCCGAAAAGTGCCGCACACGAGTTGACGATGTTGTAGCACAACTCAAAAAGATGAGAGCGGGCCGCAAGCTCGTTACGATTACCACCAACGATGCGACCTACAGGAACATGGGGCTTGAGAGTATGAGCATAGCTAAATCACTTGAGACAGGTTATGCTCGACAGATCCCTATGACCTTTAAGGAGGTCATCATCACAAGCACGCAGACAGTCGCGGTTCCCGCCTCTTACGGCAAGAGCGGTGCGACCGGAGCGAGCGGCGGCAGCGCTTCGACATCATCGTCGTCTTCATCATCGTCAGGAGACAGCGGCAGTAATTCGACGATTTTGCACTCGATGCTCAATGGAGGTAAATAGCGTGAAAACAACAATATCCGTACCTGACATGAACGACTGCTTTTTGCGGATAGTCATCCTCGGTGTGGAGTATCTGATACGATTTACCTACAACGACACCTATGACTGTTGGAGCTTTGGATTATATCTCCCAAACAAAGAGCCCATCGCGCAGAACATCAAGATCGTGCCCAATTTGCCGCTCAATCTTTTTACGGGAGCTATCGAGATGCCGAAGGTGCTGTTTGTGTGCGAGTCCAACCTTGAAAAGGTCGGGCGAGATGCCTTTTTGGACGGCGCGGCTCGGTTTTGCTGCATAGAGGGGTGAGGTCATATGTCAAAGAATTGGCTGAGAGCCTACGAACTCATGGCAGGACCGGCAGGCGGAGAGGGCTTTACGACGAGCGATCTAAAGATTAATTTTAGCTTGTCAAAAACCGAGGACGAGACCTGCAATTCCATATCGCTCTCGATCTGGAATCTCAACAAGCAACATCGGGCGGTGCTCGATAAAAAGGATTGCGTTGTCAAACTGAGAGCCGGATATGTCGGAGATATCAAGGACATATTTACCGGCTATGTAGTTTTTGCCGAGGGCGAGCCTGACGGCGCTGATTATAAGACAACGCTCACCATCGTTGATGGGCGAGTAGAGTGCCGAGATACGCAGGTCAGCAAGACGTATAGCGGCACGACAAGCTCAAAGACTGTGTTTGACGATATCGCCGCCGACATGGGAATACCCATTAAATACGGCGAGGACGTAAAGCACATAGACCTCGATGATTACTCTTTCGTGGGAGACGCCACCGCCTCACTCGATGAGGTTTGCGAATCCGCAGGGCTGTCGTGGAGCATCCAAGACGGGACGCTCGAGGTCAAGAAGAAGTTTGGCACAATAAACAACACGGCGTATAAACTCAGCTCATCAACGGGGCTTATCGGCGTGCCGAAGAAGGTCAGATTATCGAGCGAAAACAGCGTTGATAACGATCAATACGGCTGGCAAGTCACCTATTTTATGAACGCCGATATCAAGATATCCGATTTTGTCTACCTCGACAGCAAAGAGGTCAAAGGCTATTTCAGGGTGTCGGAGCTGTCGATGAGCGGCAGCAGCCATGACGGCGATTGGACTTGCACGGCAACCCTGCTTGAGCACTCGGCCTTTGTTGCCGAGAATGCGGAAGCGTTCGGCAAGCTCTCAAAAGAGGAATTTGCAAAGTCGAGAGTATCAAACAGGTATAAGGACTACAACGACTATATCTCAGGCAAGAGCGGGCATTACAATGCGGCTGATAAGTCCTGGGTGTATGATTAAGGAGGCACGGTTATGTTAGGCGAAGGAAAGCAGATAAAGCAGATGATACAGGATATGCTCAGAAATGTGCATACCTGCATCCCTGGCAAGATATCGTCGTTTGACGCTGCGAAATGCACCGCCAAAATTCAGCCGGCGGGCAAGTTTAAGCGAGCCAACGGTGAGTATCTTGACTACCCCGAACTCGACCATGTGCCTGTTTTAATCACTCAGTCGGCAGATCAAAAGGCAACCGTTGCTTACCCTATCAAGGCAGGTGATGGCTGCCTTTTGCTATTTGCGGAGCAGCAGCTTGACAGCTGGAAGGACGGGCGAGAGCCTAAGACCGAGCTGCGCCACGCCCTCACGAGTGCGGTCGCAATCGTTGGGCTTGTCTCGGCGGCAAACCCCGTCGTAGAGGACGCTTGTAACGATGATGCTATTATCATCGACCGAGAGGACAGTCGGGTAATCGTCAAGAAGGAAAAGGTCACTGTGCTGCCGAAAAAGGATGACCCCACGCACAAGTTTGAGGTCACAAAAGACAGCATCAACGGCGAGTGCGGCAAGTTTGTCAAAATCGCTCTCACCGACAAGAGCGCCGACATTAAATGCGGGGAGGCTTGCTCCATAGGCTTATCACCCGCAAAGCTCTCACTCAAGGCTCCTGTTATTGAGATAGAGGGGCTTGCGACAATGGTTACGAGTACAGCGTTTGGGGTCAATACGATTTTGTATCCTGTCTCTACCGTGCCCGTGCCTGGTGCGATACCGCCCATTGATGAGATACCGGGAGTGAGCGATGCAATAAAGGCAGCAGAGGGGGCGATAGCGTGAAAGACTTACTCTTAAACCGAGACGGCGATCTTGTTATCAATGCGACAGGTAACATCGAGATAACCGATAGCGTAGCGCAGGCTATCATCATCCGCCTCAGATGGTTTTTCAATGAGTGGCGTTTTGCACCTCAATACGGAGTGCCCTACTTTGAGGAAGTGCTCGTTAAAAACCCGAGCGATCTTAGGGTAAGACAAATCATTCGAGATGAGATCCTTTCCGTTGAGGAGGTGGAGAGCGTCAGCAGACTTGATATATCCCTCAGACCTGACCGCAAGGCGCTCATTAGATTTGCGGCGGTCGTCAGAGGAGAACAAGAAGAATTGGAGGTGACAATCTATGCTTGATGATAAATACGGCGTTACGCCGACAGGCTTCCTCCGCAAGCGCCTTGATGAGATAACTGACGAGCTGCATACGGAGCTCTCAGCGGGTTTTGGCATTGATACGCGTCATAACCCCAAGTCCTTTTTGAACGTGCTTGTAGTCGATTTTGCGGACAAAATAGCGGAATTATGGGAGGTGGCCGAACAGTGTTATAACAGTCAAGTGCCCTCGACCGCCGAGGGAGTAAGCCTCGATAGAGTGGCACAGCTCGGCGGCTCTGTAAGGTCGATGCCTACATCGTCCGTATACACGATTTTATGTACGGGCGATAACGGCACGGTCATACCGATCGGCACGAGGATAGCGTCTGATACCAACCCCGCCGTTGAGCTTGTTAATACAGCTGACGGGCTTATCTCTCTTAATGACTGCGTTGCCGCCGAAATAGCTACTGTAGGCAGCTATGGAGCAGGCGATAAGTTTACGCTGTCTGTGGACAGTCATAAGTTTGAGGTAACTCTGCTTGACGGACAGGACCCGATAGAGGCTCTTGCTGAAGCAATGGACGATGAGAGCTATGTGACTGTTAAAACCGAGCAGCAGGGGACTGACAGCGAGGTCAAATCAATAGTGCTGACCTTTGATGAGTCCGTGCCTCGCAAGGTGCTCATCTCATCAAATCTTAACGCAGTAAGCGTTACCTCGCTTATCTCATTTGCAACGGCAGAGCAGGGCGATTTTATGCTGCCGAAAAACGCCGTCACGAGGATTATATCTGCCGTGTCAGGTCTCAAGAGTATCACCAATCTTGCGGATTATGTTAAAGGCAGAGACCGCGAAAGCGACTCCGAATTTAGGCGGTCATACCTCGAAAAGATATTTATCCGCTCGAGGACGATGCTTGAGAGCATAAAGAGCGCCATCCTAGCTAACTGCAACGGCGTTGAGAGCGTTTCGGGGTTTGAAAACGATACCAACGAGTGGGATAGAAACGGTTGTTGCAGGGCGCCGCACAGCGTGGAGATGGTGGTCATCGGCGGCGACCCCGAAGAAATTGCAAAACAGATTTTTGCGACGAAAGCGGCAGGTATCAACACCAGCCATTGTGACGGCTTGACCGTCACGGAAGCAAACAAGGACTACGGTATCGAGGTAGAGGTCGAGGATGATTACGGCAAGCCGGTGACCGTCCGCTTCTCCCGCCCCGTGCCTCTGTATTACAAGGTCAATATTACCGTAGACGCGGCGACAAATGAGCAGCCTGCGGCAAACACCTTTGACCTCATCAAAGAGATAGTCATGGACAGCATTAACGCTCTCAATCCCGGCGATGACCTTGTACCGCAGCAGTATCTCGCGGAGCTTTACAGGCGAGTGCCCGGTGTGCTCAATTATGAGTTTGCAATCAAGCTCAAGGACAGTACAGGGGAGAGCGTTGCCGCAGTGCAAGGACTCAGCTATAACAAGGTAGCTCGTTGTGCGGATAAGGATGATATCACGATATCATATCGCACAGGGTCATAAGGGGGTCACTTGATTGATAGATAGAGATTACCTCAAATTTATGACATCTGACCTGCCTATGCAATTTCGCACAGCTGAGTGTGGTAATAACCGTATCTTGCTCAAGGCCCTTGCAAAGCAGCTCGACGATGTGCTTGAGGCGTTTGATCAGCTCGGAAAGCGGACATATCTCAGACTGCTTTTTGGCGATGAGACAGGCGACTCGCTTACCAACGGCGCACACGGCATACAGCTTGATAGGATAGGTGAGGTCGTTGATCTGACCCGCAAGCAGGCGACAATCGTATCAAATAAGATCGAGAGCATCAACGATATAGCAAAGTCGGGTTATATAACGGACGATACGCTGATACGCTTTATCCGCGATAATTTTACGACGTATTACCCCGACAACTCGCTCGAGGATCCCGAGTACAGTGAGTACCTGTTTTACAAGATCTTTTTGAATAGCTCGTACTGCACATACTCGGATGTTATCAAGTCACTGAGGATGTTTTGGAGCACCACCCCGATATATTACAGCGAGGACAAGGACGAGCCCGCAACCATCATCTTATCAACGCCTGAGCTGCGCCCCGAGCAAAACGCAAGGCTATTTTTCCTCGCCCCTGTCGTTAAGGCGGCGGGCGTTAAACTTTACCGCGAGGCGGTCACCGTTGATGACGTCCGTGACCCTCAGCTCTATCTCGGCGGAGGATTATTTAATGGTGTGATACAAAGCACACTGCCGTATCTCGTCATCGACCATGAGTATAAGCAAGAGATGAGCGCGTCGGCTTTGCTCGAAAATGTGGTCGAAAAAGCGTCCGCGCCCTACGAAGCGCTATATGAGTACCATGAGAACTCAATACGTCTTAAAGCGGCAGAATACGGCAAGCACGGGGCACTTGTTTATCCTGCATTTTTTGACGGCAAGCTCGTTGAGAAAATCTCGGGGCAGTCAAATATGTCGGACGGTGCCGCAAAGACCGTCTTTATCCCGTCAACGGTTACGGAGATCGCCGCGAGTGCGTTTGCGAATTTTACGGCGCTCGAAAGTCTGTCGTTGCCTCAGTCTATAACGACCGTGGGCGCATCTGCATTTAACGGTTGCACCGCTCTCAAAACAGCTGTCATATCGCCCAATGCGGTGATTGCGGAAATACCTCAAGAAGCTTTTGCGGGCTGCACGCAGCTCCGAGAAATCGTGTTGCCAGCAGCAATCACAAGTATTGCAGCCAAGGCGTTTGAGGGCTGTAACTCTATCGAGCGTGTTGCTTACGGCGGCACGCAAGCGGAGTGGGATGCGATACAACGGACTGCTGATAACGGCTCTCTCTTTACCGCAGAAATCGAATTTATAGGAGGCTCAAATCAATGAAACAAGGCTTTATCATCACAGCTAAAGGCTGGGAAATACTCGCCAAGGCTATGGCGGGCTCTTGTAAGCTCAAGATAGCCGGCGTAGCTTTTGGCTCGGGCAAGGTTGAGACCGGCGAGAACCCTGCTACTTATACGGCACTCAAAAACCCCATAGCCGACGGCACGTACTCGCACCTCTCGGTGACGACCGAAAAGGACGAGACAGGAGAGGTTAAACAATCGACGATATCCTTTATCGCCGAATACAGGAGCGACTATAGCGGCGAGTGCCCCATCACAAACAAAGCTCCTGTTGATATCGACTATGACTTTGCCCTCTCGGAGTTTGGCATTTATGCCGAGGATCCCGACAGCGGAGAATATGTCCTTATTTACTACGCGACGCTCGGCGACACTCCGCATCCTGTTACGTCGGCATCAAAGGGCGCTCGGGATATCCGCAGATACCCCGTCTCAATCGCAATATCAAAGGAGATAGAGGTCAGCCTTATTTATCCTCCGCTCGCTTTTGTTACGTCCGAAGAGATGCAAAACTACGCTCAGCAGACTTGCAAGCCTCAGTTTTTGCAGCTGTCAAAGGCGCAGGTGGAGGAGCACGATGTTAACCCTAACGCTCACCAAAATCTGCGTAATTATGTCTCAACCAACGATGAACGCATAACAGCGCTCGAAAAGCTTCTCAGCGGCTCGGCTTCCGCACCGTTTAGGTGCGATTTTAACACGCTCGACGGCGTTGTCCTCAATGTGGGGGTATATAACGCCACAGAGGCAAAAATCGAATTTTAACGGAGGTGACTAAGCAATGGCAGATATCTTAAGAAATGTCGTAGGCAAGCAGTTGCTCTACGGTTACTCGGTGTATTTTACCGAGAACGGTGCGTCTGTACCTTATGTCCTTGTAGGTAAGGGCAGTAACGATAACTACCTCTTTATGAGGCGGTATGCACCGTCTGATAAAGTGGCGTTTTTTGCGGAGGCTGCATCAGCCGGCACGACCGACTCGGAGAGAATATATGACGGCCGTACCCTCGATAAGTTTTGCAAGGAGACCTTTTACAAAAGGTTTACGGCAAACTGGCAGCGAATATTTGTTAACCAGCTTATCACGGTAACGAGAGCGTCTGACGGCCAGACCTACGGCATCAACCGTAAAGTCTTTGCTCCGTCCGCTACCGAGCTTTGTATAGGCGACGATGACGGAGACGGCACTGTACCCACCGAGGGCACGGCGTATCAGTATTTTATGACCGCCGCACAGTCCAAAAGGATGTGCAGGCTCGGTGGCAGCAACGGCGAGTATGTCAGATGGTGGACGCGCACCAAAAACAATCATATAGGTAGTTTAGTCAATTATTATGGAGTAACCGTTGAAACCAATGGTAGCTATGATGCTAAAGCGTGGCAAAAGACAGCTTATTATATTCGCCCCGTCTTGAGCATCAATGGTAAGGTTTCGATAATAAACGACGGCTCTATGTGGCGTATCATCCCGAACTTACCGCCCGTACTGCCGTCACAGACTGTCAGCACCTCGACCGTAAACAGCGGCAGCACCATTGAACTGAGTTGGAGCGCGGCGATTGACGATGATGGACCCGCCGCTCCAAAATACCGTTTGCAGATCCGTAAGGACGGCGGTGATTGGGAAACCGTCCTCGAGACCGCCGAAACATCGTACAGCAAGACGATAGCTTATAACGAGGTCGTTGGTAAAGCGGAGTACAGGGTGCAGGCATTTGACTCCTACGATAACGTCTCCGATTGGGCACAGATAGCCGATATAACGGTCGTTAACAATGTGGCACCCACAGCTCCGTCATATATTGCTGTCAACGGTGTATATAAGGGTGAGAGCATAGCGGTGACATGGGGTAACGCCTCGGACAGCGACGGTAATCTTGTAGGTTATAAAGTGTACCGCAGCGTTGATAACGGTGCATATGTGCTTGTGAGCACTACAGCCGCTAACGTATACCGTGAGACGGCCGGGCAGTGGTCTACTGTCAAATATAAGGTACACGCCTATGATTCTATGGGTGCTGTCTCTACCGAGTATAAAGAGGCAGCGGTTTCACTCAGCCAGAGGATAACCATGGGCATTGAGGTTGACGCAGATTCAGATATCGAGGATGGCGGCAGTTATGAGGCCGGTATCAACGATACCGAGACCGGCAAGACGCTCAAGTTTACCATAACTGACTCTGCCGATGATGAGACCTATGCGATAGCGGTCAACTGCAACAGTGAGGTGTCGCTCATGACAAATGGCAACGCCTCAAAAGGAAGTCATAGTGTCACGATAAGCAAAGCCGTATGGCAGGGGCTTTCAAACGGCAGTCATTATATCGAGATCAACGTCAGCAATACCAAGGGCGATTCCATTCAAGAGACCATCTTTTTTGACAAGGATGTAAGCGGCGCATATATCACGCTTGCAGAGCCTATAGTGGTCGAGTCCGCCGAGGCAGTAAGCAAGTTCTTGATAAATGTCAAAAGATATGTCCCGACAGGCGCTACTATCACCGTACAGGTGACTAACAACGCCAACGATACGTCCCCTGTTTGGCAGACGGTAGATGCAGATAAGCTCGATGGCAGTGAGTTCGTAGCGTTTACCAACACCACGGTCGTTAATGGTAATGCGTTTAACTTTATCATCAAGGCTGACAGAGGTACGGCGACGAGCTACGGATATATAAGCTCCGTGAGCGGTGTGTTTGGGCAGAATTTGTTTGAGTATATCCTTGCTCGCCTCGATGCACTCGAAGGAGGCAACTGATGATGTATCACTATATCGTCATTGATTTAACAAGAGGGGCAGACGATGTCTGCCCCTCGTACTCCATCGGCAGGAAGGGTGAGAACCTTGCCGAAGCCCTTAAAATCATCGTGCCGGAGCGGTACTTAAATTGTAATATCCTCTTAGAGTTTGGGCTTGCCGACGGCTCGAAGTTTGTCTCAAAATCAATCCCTTATGCAGAGGTCATAGAGTATCCGCTCGGGAGTCATCTGATGCTTGAGGGGTTAATGGTGATTGGCATCGTAGCGGTAGATGCTACAACGGGAGCGGTCTTTAAGCCCTTTGAAAAGACCTTTGTCGTGTCTGACTCGCTCAATATCCTGCCGACCGAAGGCGCACCGTATGGCGTGGTTGCTGACCACGAAAAGCGGCTTAAAGAGGTCGAGGACGAAGTGATCGAAAACACCAAATCACGGCATGAGCATGACAATAAAACTGTGCTCGATAAGTTCGACTACGACGGTAACAGTCTCACCTATGACGGACAGCCTATCAAGGGCGACGGAGGCAGTACACGAGGTGATTGGCAGCAGTCAGATCCTGCCGCTAAGGACTATATCAAAAATCGCACGCACTATGAAACCGATGCGTTCGAGGCGGCATGGGACGGCAGCACAGAGGACAAAGACAGCGTGTATCTCTTTGATATGGAGGATGGCGACGGGGCGGTGGATAAGTTTTATCTCGTCAAGGTTGCCGACGATATAGCCGTGCCCCTTGCCTTTGAGTCACTTACGGTCAATGACCTCAAGTTTAACGAGAACGGCCACACCGTGCCGGGCACCGATATAGTGGATGAGTTTGCAATAGCCAAATTTAACGGTGGATATATGGTCGCCCCTTATCTCGTCTATTGCACGGCAAACAGCGTACAGCTCGAGCTTGCTGAGTTTGAGACTACTATCACCGTCGGTAAAGGGCTTTGGTATATCACGGGCGGCGGCACGTATCTTGAGTCTGTCAGCTTTCCAGCCTCGGTTATGAGGCTCGATAAAAAGTACATCCCTGATACCGTCAAGGTTGAGATGGCGCAGCGCGATAAGTATGTCATCATCACCGTGACTGACCGCGACGGCGGCACTCAATCGGCTGCCCTTTGGTATACAAAGCCCCAAAAGGGCGTTGATTACTGGACCGGCGAGGATAAGCAGGAGATAGTCAAGGACGTTATTGCGGCGCTCCCATCATGGACGGGAGGTGACTACTGATGAGCGATTATTACCTCGTCGATAAGACGCTGCTTGATAACGGTCTTAAAGAGGTAGCCAACGCCATAAGGCAGAGCGGCGGCACAACGGCAAAACTGTCATTCCCTACGGGTATGGCCGCAGCGGTGAGCGGTATAAAGGCCGCTCCGTGGTGGATTGATAAGATGGTCAATGCCTCGGATCTTTTCCAAGGAGTAACGCTCCCTGAAAAATGCGAGTTTGATTTTTCGTTCTTGCCTGTAAGTGAGGATGCGCAGGTTAACATGTCCCGCCTTTTCAGCTTAGCAAAGGGTGTTAAGGAGATCGCGGTAACTTTCCCATCCAGTAAAAAAATCTGCATAGGATACATTTTCAACGGAGTGACAACGATCGAAAAGGTCGTTTTCAAGGGCGAATTTGATTTTACTCAAAATCCCAGCGGCGGAATCTTAGGAGGCTTGGGAGCGTTTGCGATGTGTTCCAATCTCAAAACGATAGAGTCAACAGCGACCTTTGGTGGAAAAGAGTTCCTAAGAAAAGAGGTAACTGCGTATAACCCCTTTTATAGCTGTGCGAAGCTCGTTGATGTGCGGTTTACTCCCAACTCGGCGCAGCAAGATTGGGTATTTAAGTGGAGTCCTAATCTGAGCGACGCAACGCTCGTGTCGGCTGCTAACGCTCTGACTGTTGGCAGCTATACGCTTACGCTTCATGCTACGGCGGCGGCTCGCTGCGCCGAGATTACCGGCACGGTCAGTGACGGGGTTTTTACGGCAGACAGCGGAGGCACAACAACGCTCACGGAATTTATCACAACAACGAAAGGATGGTCCTTGGCAAATGGTTAGACAAGTAATTAACGGTAAGGTCGTCTTAACGGCAGACGAGGGCAAGCGCCTTGTCCGTAACGGGATAAGCGTAACTCAGGTGACTCTCGGTGTGCTCGACAGCGAGGGCAATTGGGATGAGATCGAGGCGGGGCTTATCGGAGCGAACGAGGAGATCCCCGCCGAGGAAGCGCTCAAAATCATCACGGGAGGAGGCGGCAACGATGACCAAAGCTGAGGCGTATGCCTACCGCTCCAAGATTGAGCAGGCAGCAGCCAAGCTGACGGATTCCGAGGCTCTGACCTCGGCAGAACTGTTTGAGCGGTGGAGCGGCAGAGCCTACACGGCCGGTGAGAGGGTAACGGATGGCGGCGTGATTTACAAGGCCAAGCAGGACATAGCAGCCAATCCGACATGGCAGCCGTCATTAACGCCCGCACTCTGGGAGCCGCTTGCCCTGCCGACCGAGACGGGCACGGCGGACAACCCGATCACAGCCGTGGCGGGCATGAACTATGTCACGGGGCTCTACTATAAAGAGGGCGACAAGCTCTATATTTGCAAGAGAGCCGGCATGACGGACGGCACGGAGATAATGCTTTATTATCTCCCCTCACAGCTCATCGGGCAGTATTTTGAGGAGGTTAGCGCGGCATGAACACGGAGATCAGCGTTGCCATGATAACGGGCGCGGTAAGCATATTGACAAGCCTCATCACCTTGACGGGCGTTGTCATAAGTAACAGCCGCAGTAAGCGTGACATGCAGCAGCGCCTTGAGATAGCGCAGGCTGTGACTGACACCAAGATTGACGAGCTGACCCGCGAGGTCAGACAGCACAACAATTTTGCCCAGCGGGTGCCGGTCGTCGAGGAGCAGCTCAAAGTCGTTAATCACCGCATAAAAGATTTGGAGGCATTTCACAAAGGGGGCGGGGCAGCTTGAAATTCTTAAAGCGCACGGTCGTGCTCGCCCTTATTGCATGTTTGCTCTTTACGGTCGTTATCATTGCATTGAGCGTGTGTGGCGTGGTGGTACCTGATACGCTCATACAGTACTTTTTCATCGTTTTCGGCACCGAGCTGGCGGCAACATCGTTTATAAAAATCGCCGAAACCGTTGTCAAGAGAGCGGCGGTAAAGTCCAAAATCGAGGACATGAAAAAGGACGGTATAACGCCCGAAAGAAGCGATTATAAGGTAGACTCAGATATCAATAGTTATGACTATAACGATTACGGAGGTTAAATCAAATGGAACAGAAGATTTTTATCGCCATCTTCGTGGTGGCAGTCGTCGCGGAGCTGATCGCAGCCTATAAGGTTTTTGGTATTGACAAGGTCAAGAGCTGGTTGCTTTGGGCAGTCACGCAAGCAGAAGCACAGTTCGGCGAGAAAACCGGCAAGCTGAAGCTCGCATATGTCTATGATATTTTTGTCGGCAAATTCCCCAAGCTGCAAGCCGTGATACCGTTTTCGGTCTTTGCAAAGCTCGTTGACGCAGCCCTTGAAAGCATGAAATCTATGCTTAATAACGCAAATATCGCCGCAATAGTAAGGGGTGATGATGATGGCGGCATACGGAATACTAAAATGTAAATACTCCCTGCTCAAGCGCAAATATCACTATGTTAACTCCGACTTCGGGCGCCGTACATATACCAATTCCGCAGGTCACAGAGTAAGCGACTGGCACAAGGGCATAGATGTGCAAAGCAACACCGCCGACCACACCGATTATGTCCTCTGCCCGTTCGCAGGCCGTGTTATAGCCCGCCGAAACAATTTCTCGGGGCAGACCACAAATACCGGTCTTGACGGCATGGGCAATTACGTCAAACTCGACTGCGGCAACGGTGTTGTGCTACGCTTCCAACACTTGCGTAAAGGCTCTGTAACGGTCGATAACGGCGACCAGGTCAAAGCGGGACAAGTAATAGGTTACATAGGGTTGACGGGCAATACGAGCGGATATCACCTCCATTTTGACATCTGCATAAACGGCACCTACGTTGACCCCAAGCCGTTCCTCACGGGCGCTAAGTCGCTCCCGGGTGCGGCTCATGCGGGTAAGCCTGTTCCCGGCAATTACGTTGTGCGAGAGGCGGTCAACGTCCGCCAAGGCGCAGGGATAAACTATAACCGTGTATATTACTCCCAGTTTACCGCCAACGCCAAAATGCAGGTCAGACGGCTTGACAAGAGCTGCCCCGACTGCCTGCCAGCAGGTGTTAAACTCACTATCAAAGAGGTTAAGCAAGCAGCCAACGGTAAATGGTGGGGCAAGTGCCCTTCGGGCTGGGTGTGCATGACATATCTCAAGGAGGCGTGACATGATACATTTTATTTTAGCGGCAGGAGCGCTCTATCTCCTTATCCCGCTTGAGTATCTGCTTAATATTCTCGGCGTAAGTTTGTGGTAAAAATTTGAGGTCGGTGCTTCGGCATCGACCTCTTTTTTTGTTTTTAAATTTGATTTCTTGATAATTTGTTAAGTTCTTAAAAAAATTGAGATTTTTTTAGAATTTTATGAAAAAGCGCTTGACAAACCATGAATTTCATGGTAGAATTGTAAACGTAATGAGGGAGCTAAAAGCTCCAAAGAAAAGGAGTTAAAAACAATGAAAAAATCAGAACTTAAAGCGCAGTATTGCGTAATCGGCGGGCAGTACCAGGATTATTGTTTCGGCGAAAAGGAGACTCTGTTAGGGGCGAAAAGACTTGCCAGAAAAAGCATGGAGTATTGGGATAACTGGCAAGGATGGCACATCCCGGCAATTTACAAAATAGAAGACACCGAGGTCGTGCCGCTTGACGGCGAAAGCGTGAGAGTGCCCAAACCAGGCGCAACCGCCGCCGCAAAGGGGACTTACAAGGACGGAAAAATCACATGGACGGAAGGAGCGGATATGCTGGGGGTCTAATTTTGCCCTTGCCCACTATCGCAGAGTGACGCCCCTCCCGGGGCGGTAATGCGGCGGCGCGGTCACAAGCCCACAATCAGTAAGAGGAGAGAGCACAGATATGAGTAAGGTAATAGATAGAGACGCAATCATTAGCAGCTACCGAGAGACGGGATCAATAAGGCAGACAGCCCGGCAGTGCAACGCACATATTGATACTGTAAGGCGCTGTCTTATAACCGCAGGGTTATACACCAATGAGCGAGTTGAGAGAGTTACGGCCTTGCGTGAGCAGGGCTTAACTACCTCGCAAATCGCGGCAGAGCTCGGATGCTCTGAGCTCACAGTTGTCAATAACTCACCATATCCTCCGGAGATTAAAAACGCGCCTAACCGTTACTGCCTCAATTGCGGCAAGCCGTTTTACTCGCTCAGAGGTCAGGCGCTGTATTGCTCCGACTGCTCGAGTGACGCCAGGGCTAAGACGACAGTCCGAGAGCGTGTATGTGCTGACTGTGGCGCCAAGTTTATGGGTTGGCCACGATCAAAAAGGTGCCCTGACTGTCAAGCGGAGGCAAAACTCAAATATGATAGAGAGCACAAGCAAAAGGGATCGGCACGCAAGCTCGGCAGCGTAGACATCTGCGCCTGCTGCGGCAAGGAGTACACCGTTGAGGCCGGCTCGCAAAAATACTGCAAGGCGTGCGCCGCCGAAGCTACACGGCAAAACATCCTCGCACACAAAAAAGAGTATAATGCAAAAAATCAAAAAAGGCTCAAGAGTATCGCCAAGGCAAAACAGGAGATCATCAAAGAGCCGACCAAAAAGGAGTAATTAAATGGCAGTTACAAAAACATGGAAAGTATGGGGAGCCGAAGGTCATCGGCAGAAGTTGAGCTTCGGCGAGTCGATTCGCTGGGATTTCACAAAATATGGTGAGACAAGAGTAATAGAAGTCGAAGCGGAAGATAAGACCGGGACGAATGATTATGTGATAGTCTCTATTACGCGAGAAACAGCCGAGGAGTGCGAGCGAGAATTCGCGGGTCAACTCGACGATGGGCTGTTTGAGGATGCTCAATATGGCAAGATTGAGGAGATGACCGTCGAAGAGCTGAAGTCCGAGAGGGTTGGTCGTATCAAGAGACTTGTAAAGCGATGCGGGACACAACGCGAGCTTGCACAGCATTTCGGCATCCCGCTACGAACTGTTGAGACATGGTGCCAAGGACGCAGTCAATGCCCGGGGTATGTCGTCAGAATGATAACGCAGATCTTAGACTTTGAAGAGCAGTTGTCAATCGAAAGAATAGTTTATCTTGTTGGGGGAATAAAAAAGGGTAGGGTCACAGAATACGGCTACTGCTTTGATAAGGATGAGGCACTTGCATTGGCAGAGTCAAAGGCAAATAGTCAGATTGATATGGAGAAAATCCATGTGTCTGGATATAAAGTCAAAATGGCACTGGGGCAGTCAGCAAAAGAGGTTATGGATGATATGCTCGAGCGGGAGTGTGAGGGACGCCCCTTACCGCTTATAGGCACATATCACAAAGAATTTGATGTGTGCGGAACGAAAAAAAGCTCTTGACAAAAGGTTTGTACCATGCTATTATATAGCCGAGCGGTAACGCTCATGTCGTTGCTTTGCAACGTGGATTAAAATAAAATTGTGCAAGCAATCAGATTTTTAATGTTTGAGAGCAGCACACCTGTAGGGGTCCACAGTCTTTGTGGTAAAAAATGAGGCTTGTATCTTATGTGATATAGGTCTTATTTTTTTGTCTATTATGTGACGATTTGTCACTTTGCTTATCAAATAACGTAAATCGTTATAATATAACAAAAATCGGATTATACTAACTCATCGGGATATTATATAACCGAAGGAGCAGGTATATGGCGATTAGAATTTTACTGTCCAGAAAGCTGGGCGAGCTACGCTGGACACAAGCTGATTTGTCCCGGAAAACTGGTATCAGACCGAACACCATCAACGACTATTATAACGAGCTGTCAGACCGTATAAATCTCGAACATTTTGACAGGATATGCGAGGCACTCGACTGCGATTTGTCGGAGATACTTGTACGGGAGCCAAATCCTATTCCCGAGATGGAGGGACGCTCCAGATCAAGCAAAAAGGCATGAGGATACAGTCCTCGTGCCTTTTTACTCTTTTTATAACCGATAGCTTATTGGGACGAACGAACTTGGGCATCTCGAGATGATCGGCGCGATAGTCTATCAGCTCACGAGAAATCTCACCGAGGATGAGATAAAGCGCTCGGGCTTCGACGCATATTTCGTTGACCACACTGCCGGTGTTTATCCCGCCTCAGCTGCGGGAGTGCCGTTCACCGCCGCTTATATCCAAAGCACGGGTGACATGATAAGTGACCTCACCGAGGACCTTGCGGCGGAGCAAAAGGCGAGAAAGACGTACGACAATATCCTGCGGCTTGTTGATGATCCCGATGTCCGCGACCCGATCAAATTCCTGCGTGCAAGGGAGATAGTCCATTTCCAGCGGTTCGGTGAGGGTATGCGCCTTGCGACGGATAAGCTGAATTCCAAGAATTTCTATGCTTTCAACCCGTCCTTCGATAAGAATTGCCTTAAATAAACCCCTGATACACAAATTTTTGTTGACTTTTTGACCCTGATAACTTAGAGCAGCTTCGGCTGCTCTTTTTAATTCCGAATGCTAAAAATCAACTTATCTTATTGGCAAAAAATTATTAACACATTATAATATTTTTGTTTACTATGCTCTAACGGATTGGGAAAAAGGAGTGTTCGGATGAAAAAGTGGCAAAAAGCCGTATTCATCGTGGTGCTTACCGTATTCGTGGGCGCTTCGGTAGCGCGCGGACGCCGCCGAGCTTGAAGCTATAAAAGAAAAGGCGCAGGCAACGGCAGATTAAGCCTTTTCGGTCAGATATGGTGCGAATTATCAGTTTATTAACAAAAAAAAGCTTGCATATTCAGCGGCTGTAATGTATAATTGTTACATTAATGTTTTGGAGGTCATATTAAATGAATTTTATCCCCCTTTTTGCTCAGCTCGGCGGATCGGCCGGCGGTGCATCCTCAACCCAGCAGAGTAACCCCATTATGATGATAGTAATGATGGCTGCCCTTTTTGCCGTTATGTATTTCGTTATGATCAGACCGCAGAAGAAAAAGCAAAAAGAAGAGCAGAACATGCGTGACAGCATCCAGGTCGGCGATGAGATAACCACCATCGGCGGCATCATGGGCAGAGTCGTCACCGTCAAAGAGGATTCCATCATCATCGAGACCGGCGCGGACAGAAACAAGATGAAGATCACCCGCTGGGCTGTTTCGACCAACAATACCGCCACCGAGAAGGCGGAGGCTGAGAGACAGGCCGCCAAGGAAGCTGCCGAAGCTGAGAAGAAAAAGAAGATGGACGAAGCCGTTGAGAACAGCAAGGCAAGCAGAAAGAAATCAAAGAAGAAGAAGGACGACACCTTCGACAGCTGAGAATAATTTATTCGCCCCCCTCATATCATGTACTAACATGACGTGAGGGGAGTATTTTTATGCCTGCGAAAACCAAAAAAGCGAGGCGTGAGGAGCAGTCGGCTTCTCCGTTTAAGAAGATTGCCGTCGGTGCGGCGATAGGTGCGGTGCTTTTCTTTGCTTTTACGGCGGCCTTTGCCCTCGCTTCGCTCAAAAGCGGCATAGGCTCGGGGGCATATTTCCCCGCAGGCTTGATAATCGCCCTGCTCTCGGGGCTTGCTGCGGGCTTTGCGGCGGCGAAGCCTATTAAAAAGAACGGGCTTGCCTGCGGTGCGCTTGCGGGGCTTTGCGCCTCGCTGCCCTGCGCTGCGGTTGCGGCTCTGCTCAGCTCGGGCGCGGGCGTGCGGCTGATAGCCTTTATCGGCGCAATGACCCTCGGCGGCGCTCTGGGCGGAGTTGCGGCGGTGAATATCAAAAAGAGGGCGAAGTATTGAGCCGCCGTGCCGTGACCACCGTCGTTTTGCTGATATCCGCGGCGATCGCTCTCTCTTCCTGCGCGCTGCAAACGGAGATGTCGCCCGAGATATTTCTTGAACGTCTTGCTGAAACCGATAAAACGCTGAGTGTTGACTTTGACGGCAGATATTACAGCGGCGACCGCTGCTATTGCTTCGTTAGCGACGGGGGAGGGACCGAATATGTGCTCTCCATGCAGACCTGCGCCGACGGCAGCGTGCAGTCCGTGAGCCTTGCAAGCACCGCGGTTGACAGGACGGCTGCTTTTATTTCGCTTGCGGGCACGGTGACATCGGTCTATTCTTCGCAGGAGGATATCAAAGCGATTGTTTCGGCGCTTTTTGCAGACGGTAAGGTGGGGGAGCGGTGCGAATACTATAACACCCGCCGCTATGAGTATTCCTCGGCTTCAAGCGAAAACGGGCTGTATTTCTCGATAGATGATCTGCGCCTCGGCGAGCGCAGCACACCCGCCCTGACCCTTGGAGACCTCTCCGGCTATCTGAACAAATCAAAGCCTTCGGCGCAATAGCGTCGGAGGCTTTAGTGATTTCATCATCAATATTTTATATGAAAAAATAATACAAACGGTAAATAATCAATAGGTTACAAAAATTTTACTTGACTTAGCAAATTAAATTATATATACTGAAATTGCAAAGGCGTTTATTTTGACAGGGGGTGTCTCCGATGTGGCGTCGGGCGGCGGACAAAAGATAAATTCAATATCAAAAAACGGAGGAGATAACATGAAGAGAGTATCTGCATTGATTTTAGCCCTTATATTTTTATTTCTCGCGTCCTGCGGCACGGATGCCGCGCCGGAGACCACGACGGAGCAGGCTAATTCCGCCTCGACGGATTTGAAAATTGATTATGAGACCGTCAAAGTTCCGTTTAAATCCGTGTCGTCACCTTTGCTGCTCGACGGCAAGCTGGTAATGGCGGTCGCAACTGCGGACAGGACGGAGACCGACCGCCGTTATCTGATCTCATATGACATCGGCAGCGGCAAATATGATAACATCTTTGAGAGCACGCACGAGCTCGGCGATATTCAGAGCATTCGGTTTGACGGCGAGTGGCTCATATGGAACGACTGCGAGATCTATAATTCCGCGCGCAACATCTATTGCATGAATTATAAGACAAAAGAGATAACTCAGATAACCAAGCTCGGCAATGATTCTGCGGTCGGTGAGCCGTGCATTTCCGACGGAGTTGTGTTCTGGGATGAGTGCATTGATATCGGCGGCGAGAATACTCGCTCGCGCATTAAAGCCTATGACTGCACGACCAAGGAGACAAAGACGATATCCGAGGGCGGCGACAAAGTGAGCGCGGGTGACGGCAAGGCCGTTTTCACCGTCAATAAGGGCGGTAAAACTACCCTCGGCGTATATGATATTGCGAGCGGCAAGGTGACGGAGTTCGCCTTGGGCGACGGCAGCTACACGTTAAAGGATTGCGCCGCCGGTTACGCCCTCTATGTCGAGACAAAAGACCCGTCAAGAGGCGACTCCTCGCAAAAAACATGGATCATCGACCTTAGCGACGGCAAAACCGCCGTGGCGGATATCTTTCCTGACGGGGCGAAATTGTTCGACGATTATGCCGTTTCGTGCACCGCATCGGCGCTTTGGTTCTATAAGAGAGACGGCGGAACGCTCAGCATTATCGACGGTCTGCGCGATACAAATGTCGCCGACGCATCTTTTGCCGGGAACAACACGGTCATCAGCGTTATCAAAAATGTCGGCTCGGGTACCGCCGAGGGCTTGGTTAATGAGACCGAAATGCATATATTCGATCTCAATAAACTGAGCGTGTGATAAGCGGGGGTTATCTCGGCGAACCGCAGAAAATCCTCATGTATGACTGATAATAAAGCCTTCGGCGCAGTAACGTCGGAGGCTTTATCGCTTTAAATCATACCGAATATTTTTGCTGAAAAATTTTAATAAAGAATGAAATATATGTAAATTTCAAGAATATTTGTTGACTTTATAGCCTGAATTATATATGCTATAGTTGTAAGGGGGTGATTCCGATGGTTTGTTGATTCTTTTGACCGTGAAGGAATAGTTTTAATTGTTAAATATATGATAGGAGTTGGAAGCAGTTTTACCAACTGCTTTGTACTTATTAATATGAAAACAAAAAGGAAAATTATCGTAATAGTTTCTTCATTGCTTCTTTTGGCTTTGATCGGTTTGGCTTTTGCGGTTACAAAACACAACAAGGGTGAAACGCTTGATAATCCTAACACTACTCGCTCGTATGTTGAAAAAATGTATCAGACGATACCGGAACTCCCGCCCGACTTTGATTATTATACAATAGCTCGCAGAGAGGTAATAAAATTTTACACGGAGGGCATAACGGATAAAGAAAAATTGATACATAAAGTGCTTAATGTACTTGTCAATAAGCTCGAGGTGGAGGGAACGGAATATGACTTGGCTCCGTGGCAAAAGGAGAAATATGAAAAAGAAATAAAAGATTCATATGAAAGTCACTTGTTTATGAAAGATCTGATAGAAAGTAAGGGTCTTGATTACAACGAGGTGACTGAAAGCCGCAGTCAAGTAGTATATGAGTTTATGCTAATGCAATGTGCGATGATGAAGTGGTACAAAATAGAGGATGCCCCCAAAAAAGACAGTGGCATCACCGGGCAGAATCTGGCGAAGCAGATAAATGAATTGCAAGAGAAAAAAATAGAGCAGCTTCACAAAGAACTGAACAGGAAATATCACTTTGACAGGCAGATAGAGGAGCTTTTTGTTGAGATTTTCGGTGAAGATTACGAGCACAAAAAGTATGACGCTTGGTATCTCGATGCAGTTGAGAAGAATAACAGAGAAATGTCGGAAGAAGCCAAGCTGACCGAAGAAGCGACAACAAAAATGCCCGAGGAAACCGTCAGCGTGAGCAACCTGAGCGGAATTAATTATTAGCGGAGAGAAAAGCCATGAAATATGTAGTTTTATGCTTGGTGTTGATTTGCTTTCTTTTAAGCTCTTGTTCATTTAACGGCTCAAAGAATGATGAGCGGAGCACAACAACATTGCTTGACATTTCCGCTTTGCGTTATAATTATAATACTGTTACCGAAGCGCCGACGTTACCGAACGATCAAACCGTTTTTGACGGTCGGTTTTCATATGAAATAAAGGGCTCGTATTCTTCGAGGAGCGATGTCGAGAGTGAACTGAAAAGCCTCGACGAAGCCTACTACGGATATATCAGAACCGACAAGTCACGGTCGTTGTCTGACGCTCAGAAAGCATATAATAAGCAGATTTATACCGATTTGCAGAAAAAGCTCTGGGATATCATGGATAATGATTATCCGCTGTCCCGCGAAGAGGTAGAGAGCAGTGAGCACAAGGCATTTGACAGTATGGTTGAGGATATGTATTACTGGCTCGAGATAGAAGGCCCGACAGAGGATCGCGATTTGGTTGACTTTATGAAATGGCGATACGCCGGGGCGCTTAAACTCAAGGAAGCATTTGATAATGATGAAATATCATATGAAGAAGCCCGCGAGCGGCTTCGCAATGATTTAAGCCGAGAGAATTATGACAAACTTCAAGGCTGATCGGACGATCATGAAAGAGGTGTTCCATGAAACCAAGCAATGATAAAGCGCGGGTCACTGCGCCGGAAGCGGCAAGGGTGCTTTGCTACATATTTGCGGCAGTGCTGGTTATTCAGGCGATTATCACGCTGTTTTGCGCCAATTTCAGCGTCGGCGTTATATTAAATTTTGTCTATGCCGCCTTTGTTTGCCTGTGCGGCGTGCTTTTCGACAGGGTCGGCAGGGCGCTGAGAATTGCGGCGGCGGCAGTGATAATTGCTCCGCTCGTTTTCGGCGGTTTGCTTTTTGCCTGCGGTGCGAGGGACAATGCCGACGGCAGCGAAAAGGCGGTTATAGTCCTCGGCTGCGGCATCGACGGCGAGCAGGTGAGCCCGAAGCTTGCCCGCAGGCTCGATAAAGCGGCGGAATACTTCGCCGAGCATCCCGACAAGCCCGTGATAGTCTCCGGCGGTCAGGGCGCACAGGAGGATATCCCCGAATCGACCGCAATGAAGCGCTACCTTGTCTCAAAGGGTGTGCCCGACGATATGATAATCGAGGAATCGAAATCGACCTCCACTTTTGAGAATTTTGAATTCTCCAAGCACATAACCGACTCTTTGCCGGGCGGTGATGAGATAGTTTTTGTCACATCTCGGTTTCACATTTATCGGGCAAGCCGCTATGCGACGGGCGCCGGCTTCAAGGCTCACCATATCGGTGCGGCGGTTCCGTTCTATGAAATCCCGTCAAATTATCTGCGTGAAATCCTCGCAACGGTTAAATTCTTTAATTGGGAGGATATTTTTCCGAGGAATGAGGCTGGTGGATAACCACGAACGGGGGGATATTCAATCGCACAGGTAGTTATTAAATATAAGAGGTGAAAATATGAAAACGGTAAAAACAGCTATTGTATTAATTCTTGCGTTATGCTTATTCGGATGCTCGCATAACCCGAATAGCGATGATAAGTCAACCACCGGCAGCGAGACTTCAACAGGCAGCGTTGAAGCCGTCTCCGAAACCGTGTCTGCCGAAATGCCCACTGAAAAGAAAACGGGCGGCGAGCCGGACAGCGTTTCATCGTCTACTGTTTTAGCGACGAGAAGACAGCAGAAAGCCGAATCTTCTGCGTCTGTGACGGCAAAAATACCGTCCGAAATCGCTCAGAGCCCATATGTATATATCAAAAGCGGCGAACAGTACCGCATTGATGACGGCAAGTTCGCCGAGGGGCAGAAGGATTATCAGGGTACGCCGCTGGCAGAGCATTTCTCGTCGGACTTCTATTCTACCGACAGGGTCAGCGTCAATTTCACATACGGCGAAAAAGATTGGCTGATAGTGCTGTCAAAAGGCCTTTTCGGTTATAGAATGGCAGGCGGCGAGGCTGCGGTCATGACCGCCCCAAAGGGCACCGGCGATGCCGATAAAGGCAAATATGCCGTGCCGAATAAATCCGATCGGCTTAAGGCTCAGGTCGAAGGCTTTGATAAAGACGGTAAGGAGCTTTTCCGCAGCGATTACAAAACCGGCTGGCTGGCAAATGTATACATAGAAAGCGATATTCAGTCCTCCGACGAAATATCCGCCAAGATCAGACTTACTTTGAAGGATGAAAAAATGGCTGAATTATATGCCTCGGGGCTTAAAGATAACGGAATGAAAAAGGTTGGCTCAGAGAACGCTTTGGCAGATAATTGCTACTTTGTCAATGGCACGGAGGTTGTCTGCGTTTTCTGATATGAGTTACTAAAGCAAAAAGCAGGCTGTTGCGTTACACAACAGCCTGCCGTTCTTTTTAATTATTTCATCTCGGAGAGCTGAACGGGTCTGCCCTCTGCGACTGATTTCTTCGCCGCAAGCGCAACAAGGATGGAGTTAAGGCCGTCCTCACCGGTGGTGGGGGTGGCTTTATCCTCGAGCACCGCCTCGACGAATTGAAGCATCTCATCTCTGAAAGACTGCATATATCTCTCAAGGAAGAAATACAGGGGCTTGTCGGCTACTACGCCCTCGTCGCCCATAAAGACGACGTTGGTCGGCGTGTCGTTGGAGGCGACAGCCGCGCCCTTGCTGCCGAATACCTCGACTCTCTGGTCGTAGCCGTAGGCGGCACGTCTGCTGTTATCAATAACGCCGACTGCGCCGTTTGCGAATTTAAGGCTGATAACCGCGGTGTCAACGTCGCCCGCCGCGCCGATAGCCGGGTCAACAAGGCAGGTCGCGTTCGCATAGACCTCGGTGACTTCGCTGCCAGCAAGGAAACGAGCCATATCGAAATCATGGATGGTCATATCGAGGAACATACCGCCGCTGACTGCCGAATACTCTGCCGGCGGGGGAGCGGGATCCCTCGAGGTGATTTTGACGATGTGGACGTCGCCGATCTTGCCGTCGGCGACCATAGCTCTGACGTTTGCAAAGTTGTGGTCAAAGCGGCGGTTGAAACCGACCTGCAGCTTGACGCCCGCCTTCTTGACGGCGGCGATAACTGCCTTGACCTTCTCGGGGGTCAGGTCAACCGGCTTCTCGCAGAAGATGTGCTTGCCTGCCTCGGCAGCCTCGATAGCGATATCGGCGTGCGTGTCGGTCGAGGAGCAGATGAGCACTGCTTCGACGTTGGGGTCGGCGAGCATCTGCTTATAGTCGTCATAAATGACGGGGATATTAAGCTCGGCAGCGACTTTTTCGGCGTTCGCTCTGAAAACATCGGTGATACCGACGACCGTAGCGGTCGGCACGTTGTAGGTGATCGACTTTGCGTGAAGCGAGCCGATGCGGCCTGCGCCGATGATGCCAATTTTGAGTTGCTTCATTTTATCGTTCCTTTCAATAAGATAAGGGTTGCCCCATTCCTGTTAATTTTAACACACATTTTATATGAATTCAACAGAATCTGCGGCAATTATTTAGAATATTTTTCTTTTGTCGCCATGCCGCCCCTGATGTGACGCTCCGCCTTGTTGATATCGAGTACCGTGCGTACCTCGGAGTACAGCGGCGGATTCAGCTTCCGAAGCCGCTCGGTTATATCCATATGTACCGTTGATTTGCTCACGCCGAATTTCTTTGCGGCGGCTCTGACGGTGGTGCGGTTTGCGACGATATATTCGGCCAATTCCACGGCCCGCTGCTCAACTAAACCTTTCAATATCAGCCCTCCCGTTCGCTATATCATTAGATACTATGACAAACGGCGGGGGAATATTACAAATGAAAAGGCGCAGCCGGGCCGATGCCTGACTGCGCCGAAGAAGGTTATCTGTCCTCTCTGAAATACGAGAGACCGAGGCTTGCGGGGGGCTGATTCTCCCTCTTCTGCCTCATGCTGATCACCACGAGCACGACGATGGTGACAACATACGGTGTCATCTTCAGCAGCTCCTGGGTCTCGAATGCGAGGTTCGGGATATAGTTGTGGATGATGAAAAGTCCGCCGAAAAGTATCGAGCCGAGTATGCCGATATTCGGGCGCCACACGGCGAATATGACAAGGGCGATGGCGAGCCAGCCTCTGTCGCCGAAGCCGTCGTTTGACCATACGCCGCAGGCATAATCCATGACATAATAGAGGCCGCCGAGACCCGCTATCACGCTGCCGATGCAGGTGGAGAGATACTTGTATTTGCTCACGTTGATGCCTGCGGCGTCAGCTGTTGCGGGGTTCTCGCCGACGGCGCGGAGCTGGAGACCCGCCTTGGTGCGGGAGAAGAAATAGGCAGCGACAAGGGCGATTATGATCGCGGCGTAGGCAAGGAAGCTGTAGGAGAGGAACACCTCGCCGAACCAGCCGAGCTTGGTCGCAAAGGGAAGCTCGGTCTTGAAGTTGTTGCTCGTTGCGGTGAGGGCTATCGAGGGAAGCTCGCTGCCCGTGATCTTGATGAGCGAGCCGCCGAAGAAGTTGCCGAAGCCGACGCCGAAGGTGGTCAGCGCAAGGCCGGTGACATTCTGATTTGCCCTTAGTGTGACAGTGAGTACGCAATAGATAAGACCCATCACAAGAGAGCCGAACATTGACGCGAGCAGGGGAATGAGCACGGAGAGGAACGGATTAATCTCCGCCGCCGAGCTCTCGTAGACAAAGGCTCCGATAACGCCCGAGATGCCGCCGACATACATGATGCCGGGGATACCGAGGTTAAGGTTGCCGCCCTTCTCGGTGATGATCTCGCCCGTTGAGCCGAACAAAAGGGGGATGCCCTGCATGACTGCACGCTGAATGAATGCAACTATCATTATTTGCTCGCCTCCTTTTTGGACTCACGGAACTTGATGGTGTAATTGATAAAGAATTCGCTGCCGATGATGAAGAATATGATGATACCTGTCAGGATCTCGGAGAATGAGCCGTTGAGGCCGAATCTGGTCGAGATCTCGTCGGCGCCCTTCTCAAGGAACACGAGCAGGAAGGAGGTCAGCACCATATAGATAGGGTTGAATTTTGCAAGCCATGAAACCATTATTGCGGTGAAGCCTCTGCCCGCTATGGTGTCTCTGGTGACGGTGTGGTCGGTGCCCGCAACGAGGAGCAGACCGCTCAGGCCGCATATTGCGCCGGAGAGAAGCATCGTTCTCATTATGACCTTTTTGACGTTGATGCCGATGTATCTTGCAGTATTTTCACTCTCGCCGACAACGGATATCTCGTAGCCGTGCTTGCTGTATTTGAGATAGATATACATAACGACCGTCAGCACTGCGACGATGATTATGTTAAGCAGATAAGCCTGACCGCCGATCTTGGGGAACCAGCCCGCATTGGTGGAAGCGTTGATGACGCCGATGTGACCCGAGCCCTTGGGGTTTGACCACTTGTAGCAGAAGAATGAAACTATCTGCATTGCAATGTAGTTCATCATAAGGGTGAAGAGAGTCTCGTTAGTGTTCCACTTCGCCTTGAAGAAAGCGGGGATAAACGCCCAAACAGCGCCCGCCGCAATGCTGGTGATTATCATCAGCGGGATGAGGAAATATGAGGGGAGCTGGTCGCCGAAGAGTATCATGCACGCCGCGGTGGCAAGGCCGCCGACGAGCGCCTGACCCTCGGCGCCGATATTCCAGAATTTCATCTTGAAAGCCGGAGTAACGGCAAGCGAAACGCAAAGGAGCATTGCGAGATTCTGCATGAGCGCCCAAATTCTTCTCTTTGTGCCGAATGCGCCCTCAAACATGGTGGCGTAGACAGCGAAGGGATTCTCGCCCGTGAGCAGCACGGTGACGACGGCGCAGACTATCAGCGCGGCTAAAATAGAGAGAATTCTGATTATCCATGACTGCCAGAAGGGGATGGCCGCACGCTTTGCAATGTGGAAGAGCGGCTCGTGATGCTGCTTATTCGGCTTGCTCATGGTTCTCACCTCCGTCATTTTTGGTCATAAGAAGTCCGACTTCTTCTTTGGTGGCGGTGCGGGCGTCGACAATGCCTGTCACTTTGCCTGAGTTGATGACAAGGATCCTGTCGCACAGCTCAAGCAGCACGTCCAGATCCTCGCCGACGAATATAACGGCGACGCCGCTTTCTTTCTGCTTATTGAGAAGATTATATATAAGGTAGGAGGAGTTGATGTCAAGGCCTCTGACGGGGTAAGCCGCCATGAATACGGTCGGGGAGGCCGCAATCTCTCTGCCGACGAGCACTTTTTGGACGTTACCGCCCGAAAGGCGTCTGACAGGGGTGCTTGCGCCGGGGGTGACGACCTCGAGGTCGTTGATTATCTTCTGAGCCAGATCCTTGGGCTGCTTGCGCTCAAGCAGGAAGGTCTTGCCCTTGCGGTAGCTGCGGAGCATCATGTTGTCAACGATATCCATGTTGCCCACAAGACCCATACCGAGCCTGTCCTCGGGTACGAATGAGAGACGGACTCCCAGCTCTCTTATCTGGAGCGGGGTCTTGTCACGCAGGTTGTCTATCTTGCCGTTCTTGGGGTTGTTGTAGAGGATGTTGCCCTCCTTGACGGGCTGGAGACCCGCTATGGATTCGAGCAGCTCACGCTGACCGCTGCCCGCAATGCCCGCGATGCCGAGGATTTCACCGGAGTAAGCGGTGAAGGTGACGTCGCTCAGCAGCTTTGTGCCTTCACGGTTGACGCAGCTTAGATCCTTGACCTCAAGGCGTGCTTCGGGGTTCTGCGGCTCGCTGCGCTCGATGTTGAGGCTTATCTTTTTGCCGACCATCATCTCGGTGAGCTGGGATTCGTTGGTTTCGGAGGTCTTGACCGTGCCGATGTATTCGCCCTTACGCAGGACGGATACCCTGTCGGAGAGGGCAAGCACTTCGTGGAGCTTGTGAGTGATGATGATTATCGCCTTGCCGTCGTCGCGCATACGGCGCAGGATGGTGAAGAGCTTGCGGGTCTCCTGCGGGGTGAGCACGGCGGTAGGCTCGTCCAGAATAAGTATATCCGCGCCTCTGTAAAGCACCTTGATTATCTCAACGGTCTGCTTCTCTGAGACGGACATTTCATATATTTTTTTGTTGGGGTCAATCTCAAAGCCGTACTGCTCGCTGATGGCCTTTATCTTGGCGCAGGAGCGCTTGAGGTTATAGCCCTCTTTTTCGTCGAGACCGAGCACGATATTCTCAGCCGCCGAGAATACGTCGACAAGCTTGAAATGCTGATGTATCATGCCTATCTTGTAGTCAAAGGCGTCCTTGGGGGAGCGGATGACTACCTCCTCGCCGTTGATGAATATTTGGCCGTGGTCGGGGAAATAAATGCCGGATATCATATTCATCAGCGTGGTCTTACCGCTGCCGTTTTCGCCGAGGATTGAGAGGATTTCGCCACGGTTAACGGTCAGGCAGACGTCTTTATTGGCAACGACGTGCCCAAAGGTCTTGGTTATGTTTTTGAGTTCAATTGCAGCGTTTGTGCCCACTTTGGTTCCTCCTACTTTTAAATCTCAAAAGCCGATTAGCTTTAGGCGTGATAATCGGCTTTTCAAAATTAAAACGGTAAATATAAAATTTATTCGGGCGGAGCAGATCATGCTCCGCCCGTAATGTTATATGGAATTAGAACTTGCTGTTGAGGAGAGTGATGCCGTCGATCTGTACGTTGAAGTACGGAGCCGAACGGTACTCGGACTCGTGGAAGTAACCGTCGGAAACAGCCTCGGTGTCAGCGGTGTAGTCAGCGTCGGTGTTGACGTCTGCCATATAGGAGCTGAGCTTCTCGCCCTTAACGGTGATGAAGTTGTCCTTAGCGGTGTCGAATACATGGAGAGTGCCGGCCTTCATCTCTTCTTCAGCTGCCTTGATGGCTTCTGCGGTGCCCTTAGCCGCGACTGCTTCGTTGATGTCGGTGAGAACGACGGAGCCTTCGGTGATGCCGCCGCACCAGTCGACGTCGATAGCCTTGCCGTTAGCAACGCACTCGATCATGTAGGTCATGTAGGGAGTCCAGTCGATTCTGGAGGAAACGATGAAGGTCTTGGGGCAAGCTGCAAGAGTGCTGCCGTTGTAGGAAACGTTGGGGATACCCTTGGTCTCGCAAGCGGTGGGAGCGCCCATGGAGTCAGCGTGCTGGCTGATGAGCTTGCAGTCGTTGGCGATGAGCTTGTTGGCAGCTTCCTTTTCAGCAGCCTCGTCATACCAGCTGCCGGTGAAGATAACTTCCATGGTAGCGGTGGGGCAAACTGACTTTGCGCCGAGATAGAATGAAGTATAGCCGGAGATAACCTCTGCATAGGTGAAGGCGCCGACATAGCCGATCTTGGCTTTTTCAGCCTTGAACTGACCGGCAGCGATCATTTCGTTGAGCTTCATGCCTGCTGCGATACCTGCAAGGTAACGGCCCTGATAAATGGAAGCAAATGCGTTGTGGTAGTTAGCAAGATTCTCTGTGTGAGCCTTGGTGCCGGTTGCGTGGCAGAACTGGACGTTGGGGAATTCCTTAGCTGCCTGGATGATGAAGTCCTCATGGCCGAAGCTGTCGGCGAAGACGATGTCGCAGCCGCTGTCAACGAGGTCTGCCGCTGCTTCGTAGCAAGAGCTGTTCTCGGGGACGTTGGTCTTCTTGATGATCTTTGCGCCGGTAGCCTTGCAAGCTGCTTCAGCTGCGTTGATGAAGTTGAGGTCATAGGTCGAGTTCTCATCGTGAAGGAAGATGAAACCGACCGTGAGCTCGCTTGCCGACTTGGTTACGTCTGCTGCGGGGGCGTTGGTGGAGCTGTCCTTATTGCCGTCGTCCTTGCCGCCGCAAGCTGCGAAGCTGAAAACAAGGGCGAGTGCCATAAGAATTGCGAGGATCTTTGCGAACTTCTTCATTTTTGTTTACCTCCAAAAATTTTTTATTTTATCCAAAGATGATCTTACCGTCATCAATGGACTTAATAACTGCCAGAGATTCGAGATGATATCCCTTTTTGCGAAGCTCGTCGCCGCCGGGCTGGAAGCCCTTCTCGACCACGATGCCTATGCCCTCGACCGAAGCGCCCGCCTGAGTGATAATGTCTATCAGCCCGTTGACGGCCTGGCCGTTTGCCATGAAGTCGTCGATGATGAGCACACGGTCGCCCTCATTGAGGTAATCCTTTGATATGCCGATGGTGGTGGTCACGCCCTTGGTGAAGGAGTGGACCTCGGCGGTGTAGAGATTGTTGCCCACATTCCTGTGAGCGCCTTTTTTGGCAAAAACAACAGGCACAGAAAAATATTGTGCAGTTATACACGCTATTCCTATGCCTGAGGCTTCTATCGTAACTATTTTATTTATGTTTGAGGCTGCAAAAAGCCTGCGGAATTCCTTGCCGATCTCGCACAGCAATCCCACGTCTATCTGATGGTTGAGGAACATATCGACTTTTATAATGTCCGAGCCAATGACCTTGCCCTGCTCGGCAATTCTCTGCTCCAGAAGCTCCATCGTAATCACATCCTCACCGAAAAATACAAAAAATGACGCTTGAAAAATACAATTCAATTATAATTAACATTCGGTTAAAAATCAAGACATTTTTTATATTTTGGGCTAATTCTGCATAATATCCAAAGATATTGTGGTTTTCGGAGTAATTTTTATCAATCCTACAATTGACGGATGAACTCGGCGTTGACGAATCCGGCGGTCGAGCCGTCCTCAATAAGGAACCAGTCGTTGACCCGTTCAAAGACCTTGACGACCGTGCCGTCGGGCAGGGCTGCGACGATGGGGGAGTTGATGTCCGGCTTTTCGCGCACGTTTACCGCTCCGCCGTCGGTGGATATGACCGCCTGGCCGAAGTAGCGCACATCGACGAATTCGACCCCGAAATAGTCGGCGACCGAGATGGCGAGATTGCGTGCGATCTCATTTATATTGCGCGAGAGCCACGAAGCGTCAAGCAGGTTGTCGTGATACGCAAGCTCAAAGAGGATGGCGGGCATATTTGTCTTGTTAAGCTCGATAAAAGTGCCGAGGGGCAGTATCTTTATCCTGTCGGGCAGGGGATAGATCTCCTTGTAGTTGTTTGCGAATATCGTCGCCGCCCGCTGACCCTCGCGGCTGCCTGGGTAGTAATATATCTCCGCACCCCTGACGGTGCCGGCGTACGGGTCGGGCGCCGCGTTTGAATGCAAAGCAAGATAGAAGTCATAGCCGCCCTCGTTTGCCTGCCTTGCGGAGTCGAGAGCCGTCATTGTAGGGTCGTTCCTGCCGAAGCGTATGCCGCTTGCGGCGAGATAAGGCTCCATGGCGTCGGCGATGAGGTTCATATAGTATTCCTCGCTGTTGCCCAAAACGGTCGTGTTATATTCCTGTGTGGACGGGCTTAAATAAATACTCGGCATGGGTAGCACCTCCTTCACGGCCATTATATGCGGCTTTAATTCTGTTGACATTCGGGGGAACATAAATTATAATGAAATCATATTAATACTGGGAGAATTGTGAAATGGCTTTTATCAGCGTTTTTGACGTTATCGGTCCGAATATGGTCGGCCCCTCAAGCTCGCATACCGCGGGAGCAGCCTCTATCGCCCTGCTTGCGGGCAAAATGCTCGGCGAGCGGATAAAGAGCGTTAAATTCATCCTCTACGGTTCTTTTGCCGCGACCTATAACGGCCACGGCACCGACAGGGCACTGCTCGGCGGCATAATGGGCTTTGCGACGGATGACGTGCGTATCCGTGACTCATTTGAATATGCCGATAAGGCGGGGATAGAGTATTCGTTTGAAGAGAACACAAACGAAACTGATATCCACCCGAACACCGTTGATATCGTTATGACGGGCGAGGGCGGCAGACGGCTCACCGTCAGGGGCGAATCCCTCGGCGGCGGCAAGGTCATGCTGACCCGAATCAACGGAGTGAAGGTGCAGTTCACAGGCGAATATCACGCTTTGATAGCCGTTTATGAGGATCACCCAGGCGTTGTGGCTGCGATAACAGCGGCGCTCAACGATAATAACGTGAATATAGCTTTCCTGCGCGTCTACCGTGAGAAAAAGGGCGGCAGGGCTTATACTATAGTCGAATCCGACGAAGAGATAACCGCCGAAGCGGTCGAAAAGATACGGGCGACCTCGCTCGTGGACGATATAATGCTTATCAGGAGGTAACGGTATGGAATTTACGACCGCCGAAGAGCTGCTTGCGCTTTGCGGCAGCGAAAATATTACCATTGCGGATGTAATGCGCCGCCGTGAATCCACGGAGGGCGAGCTTGACCCGCAGACGGTTGAGGAAAAAATGAAAAAAGCTCTCGACATTATGCGCGACTCGGCTCATAAGCCGATGAGCGAGATATTGCCGTCGAGGGGCGGCATGATAGGCGGCGAGGCTGCGAAGCTGAGCGCTCACGCGGCGGCGGGCAGGTCGATCTGCGGCTCGGTGCTCACCAAGGCGCTGATATATTCGCAGGCCGTGCCCGAGGTCAACGCCTCGATGGGCGTTATCGTCGCCGCGCCGACAGCCGGCTCGTCCGGAGTGCTTCCTGCCGTGCTTTTTGCGCTCGAGGAGGAATTCGGGCTTGATGAAGCGACTGTCCTCAACGGACTATTTACCGCAGGGGCGATAGGCTGCCTGCTGATGCGTAACGCTTCCGTCGCAGGCGCGGAGGCGGGCTGCCAGGCGGAGGTCGGCTCGGCCTCGGCTATGGCTGCCGCCGCTGCCGTTGCAATGTTCGGCGGCTCTTCGCAGCAGAGCCTTGACGCTGCGTCGATAGCGCTGTCAAATATGCTCGGTCTTGTCTGCGACCCGATAGCCGGGCTTGTTGAGGCGCCCTGCCAGTCGAGAAATGCGGCGGGTGCGGCGAACGCCCTCACGAGCGCCGAGAGCGTGCTCAGCGGCATAAAGGCAGTCGTGCCCTTCTCCGAAATGGCGGAGGCTATGTATAAAGTCGGCAAGAGGCTTGCGCCCGAGCTGCGTGAGACTGCTTTGGGCGGCTGCGCCGCTACGCCGACGGGCTGCGCTTATAAATGCAGCATTTTCGGCTGCAAATGACCGAACGGAGAATTATATATAATGTATAAAATTTTTATAGTGGAGGATGACCCCGGCATTGCCGAGGCTATAGCCCGTCAGGCGGCCGCATGGGGCTATGAGACCCGCACGGTCGAGAATTTCAGAGCCGTCACAAGCGAATTTGCGGAGTTTCGCCCGCACATAGTCCTGCTCGATATCACCCTGCCGTTCTTTAACGGCTTTCATTGGTGCTCCGAGATACGTCGGCTTTCCAGTGTGCCGATAATCTTCATTTCCTCCGCGGCGGATAATATGAATATCGTCATGGCCATGAATATGGGCGCCGACGATTTTATCGCAAAACCCTTTGATATGAACGTGCTCATCGCCAAGACCCAGGCGCTGCTGCGGCGTACATATGACTTTGCCGAGAGCGCTCCCGTGCTGGAGCACCGAGGCGCTTTCCTCGACACGGGCGATAATTCTCTGACCTATCAGGGCGAGAAGATACCGCTGACAAAGAATGAATACAGGATCCTGCACTGCCTTATCGAGAATAAGGGCAAAGTCGTCAGCCGTGAGAGGCTGATGGAGCGGCTGTGGGAGACGGATTCTTTTGTCGATGAGAATACGCTGACCGTCAACGTCAACAGGCTCAGGAAGAAGCTCGCCGCCGCGGGGCTTGACAGCTTTATCGCCACTAAATTCGGAGTCGGTTATATTACCGAGTGAGGAGAGAGTATGAGGCTTTTTGCCGCTTATCTTAAACAGCGGGTCAAGGTGCTTGTTGCATTCGCGCTGTTTTGCGTCATATTTGCAATAATTTTCGGATTATACCGTCTGCCGCTCAGGGCGGTTATCTATCCCGCGGTGCTCTGCGCCATACTCGGCGCGGTGTTTGTGGCTTTTGACTTTGCTTCCGTTTTGCGCAGGCATAAACAGCTATGCACCGTCAAGGAGCTGACCGCCGCCATGATAACCGAGCTGCCGGACGGCGGCGATATCATAGAGCATGATTATCAGGAGATAATCGGCAATCTCAAAAAGGAGCTTGCCGACCTTGAGAATCTGAATGACATCCGCTACAGGGATACGGTCGAGTATTACACCGTGTGGGCACATCAGATCAAAACGCCTATAGCCGCAATGCGGCTGACTCTGCAAGGGGAGGATTCCACGTTCTCACGCCGCCTGTCCTCCGATCTTTTCAGGATAGAGCAATATGTCGATATGGTACTTGCGTTTATACGCCTTGATTCGCCGTCGCACGACTATGTGTTCAGAAAATGCTCGGCCGACGATATCATCAAGGGCTGCGTCAGACGTTTTTCATCGGAATTTATAGACAAACGCATAAGGCTCGAATACGAGCCGACGGAGCTCCAAATCGTGACGGACGAGAAATGGCTGTCGTTCGTCATTGAGCAGATACTCTCGAATGCGCTCAAATACACCAAAAGCGGCAGCGTGAAGATATATCTTGAGCGGCCGAAGATCCTCTGCATTGAGGACACGGGCATAGGCATTGCGCCCGAGGATCTGCCGAGGATATTTGAGAACGGCTACACAGGCTATAACGGCAGGAGTGATAAAAAAGCGAGCGGCATCGGTCTCTATCTCTGCCGCCGCATATGCGATAACCTCGGGGTAGGCATCAGCGCCGAATCCGAGCTTGACAAGGGCACGGTGATACGCCTTGACCTTGAGCAATATGAGATGAAAAAAGAATAATTCTTACAAAAGCGTAAGATTTACCTCGGGAAATGTAAGGCGATTCTATGGCGTTACGTTTCCCGTTTCTGATAGAATATTGTCAGAAACAAAAGGGAGGAAACACCAATGAGCATTCTTAAAGTTCAAGGTCTTAAAAAGGTTTATTCATCTAGACTCGGAAGCAATCAGGTCGAGGCGCTGAGAAACGTCAACTTCAGCGTTGAGCAGGGCGAATTCGTCGCTGTCATGGGCGAGTCCGGCTCGGGCAAGACCACATTGCTGAATATCCTTGCCGCTCTCGATACGCCGACCGCCGGCAGCGTTCAGCTTGACGGCAGGGAGCTCGGCGAGATAAAGGAGGGCGATGTCGCCGCATTCCGCAGAGATAATCTCGGCTTTGTTTTCCAGGATTTTAATCTGCTCGACACCTTCACACTCGAGGATAACATCTATCTGCCCCTTGTGCTTGCGGGCAAGTCATATAAAGAGATGAACGAACGTCTCAGAGCGGTCGCCTCAAGGCTGATGATAACCGACCTGCTTAAGAAATATCCTTATGAGATTTCGGGTGGTCAGAAGCAGAGGGCTGCCGTCGCAAGAGCAATAATCACGAAACCCAGGTTGATACTCGCCGACGAACCGACTGGTGCGCTTGACTCAAGAGCCACCGACGAGCTGCTGCGCCTGTTTGCGGAGCTTAATTGCAGCGGTCAGACCATAATCATGGTCACCCACTCGGTCAAGGCCGCAAGCGTTGCCGGCAGAGTGCTGTTCATCAAGGACGGCGAGGTTTTCCATCAGATATACAGAGGAAACTCCACCGATGAGCAGATGTATCAGAAGATCTCCGATTCACTGACTATGCTTGCGACGGGCGGTGAAGCAAAATGAAAAAAGGATTCTATCCGAAGCTCGCCGCCGACGGTATAAGAAAGAATAAGCGGCTGTATCTGCCGTTCATCCTCACCTGCATCGGCATGGTGGCAATGGAATACATCATCACCTTCCTCGGCCTGAGCAAAGCGATCTTGCAGCTCCCGGGCGGCGAGACGATAAGAGTTGTGATGCGTCTCGGCTCATTCGTAATAGCAATATTCGCGGTCATCTTTCTTTTCTATACGAATTCATTTCTGCTTCGCCGCAGGAAGAAGGAATTCGGCCTCTTCAATATTCTCGGAATGGGCAAGAATAACATTGCCGTCATTCTACTGTGGGAATGCCTTATAATCCTCGGCATTTCGCTTGTCTGCGGCCTTTTCTTCGGCATCGCCCTCTCAAAGCTCGCCGAAATAGGTCTGTTCTTCATAATGAACGGCAGCGCCGACTACTCGTTTTCGATAGATTTTTCGGGCGTGCTGATGACTGTCGGCATATTTGCCCTGATATTTGTGCTGCTTTATTTCAATGCTCTGATCAGAGTTAAGCATTCAAGTGCGGTCGACCTCATAAAGAGCGAAAACTCGGGTGAAAAAGCACCTAAGGCGAATTGGCTGCTCGGCGTGCTCGGAGTTATCCTCCTCGGCGCCGCATATTACCTTGCGGTCAGCATTGATAACCCAATAGAGGCTCTTGTATGGTTCTTTGTGGCGGTCGTCATGGTCATAGTCGCTACTTATCTCCTTATGATATCCGGCTCTGTGCTTTTCTGCCGCCTGCTCCAGAAAAACAAGGATTATTACTACAGATCAAACCACTTTGTTTCGGTGTCCTCAATGGTATACCGTATGAAGCGCAACGGCGCGGGTCTCGCCTCGATCTGCGTGCTCGCAACAATGGTGCTTGTTATGATCTCTTCCTCCTCATGTCTGTATTTCGGCGCCGAGGATTCGCTCGCCAGCCGCTACCCGAGGGAGATATGCGTCACAGCGACGGTCGAGGAACCCGAGCAGCTCGACGAGAGCAACATTTCTATCATCAGGGATTATCTCAACAAGAACTCCGTTGAATTCGGAGCGAAGCCCTCAAATATAAATCAAGCTCCCTACGCCTATGTATCCGCTCTGCCCGTCGGTACGGATATGGTCTGTGACCACAATAGCAACAAGATCGGCATTTATTCATACAACGATATCCGCGACATATGGTTCTTTGATGTCGATTTTTATAACGAGAATACCGGCGATAATTTGCAGCTCGCTCCCGGTGAAGTGATGCTCCTGACCTACAGATGCAGCTATGACGAGAATGTCATATCCTTTAACGACGGCAAAAACTTCTCCGTCAGAGAATTAAAGGAAGGCAGACTCCATGTCATCGGCGAGCAGGAAGCAAATATGGTGCCGAGTATCACCGTAATCCTGCCGAAGCTCTCCGACATCGAGTCGAGCTTCCCCGAGACCGAAAAAAAGCTCATCGGCTACAAGTGGATATATGAATTCGACACCGGCATTGATAACGAAAGTCAGATAAAGCTCACGAAGAAGCTTATCGACCGCTTTGCGGACAACATCGACGGGGATGCAAAATATAAATCCGTTTCAATTGAGTCCAGAGCCGAGGATGCCGATGATTTTTACGGCTCATACGGCGGACTTTTCTACATCGGTATCCTGCTCAGCCTTGTGTTCACCTTTGCGGCGGTCCTCATCATCTACTACAAGCAGATATCCGAGGGCTATGAGGATCAGTCGAGATTCGAGATAATGCAAAAGGTCGGCATGACAAAGCATGAGATACGCCGCAGCATCAATTCACAGCTGCTCACCGTATTCTTCCTGCCCCTTGCCTTTGCGGGGATGCATCTTGCTTTCGCGTTCCCGATAATCCGCCGCCTGCTCACCCTCTTTGCCCTGCACAACGTCATGCTCTTTGTGCTCACCACTCTTATCAGCTTCGCGGCCTTTGCACTGCTCTATACGCTGATATACCGTATAACTTCAAACGCTTACTACAATATCGTCAGCGGCGCAAAGAGCGACGACTGATGAATTGCCTCCGGCGCCGCAGCCCTCACTCCTCCGGCTGCGGCGCACCTCTTTTTTGCTTGACGATTTGCCGCAATGCGGGTATAATATAGATATAAAACGCCGACGGCGAAAAGGAGGATAAATATGAGAAAAAATTTCGGTAAACAGACCTGGGTCTATCCCATGCCCGTGCTTATGATAGGCACTTATGACGAGAACGGCGTGCCCGACGTGATGAACGCCGCTTGGGGCGGAGTATATGACGGCGGTCAGATTATGCTCTGCCTTTCACACAGCCACAAGACAGTCAAAAATATCAAGCTCAAAGAGGCGTTCACCGTCAGCTTCGCAACGGCAAAGACCGTCGTCGAATGCGATTATCTCGGCATAGTCTCCGCCAATGATACGCCCGACAAGCTCGAGAGAGCGGGTTTCCATACCGTCAAGAGCGAATTTGTCGATGCCCCCGTTATCAGCGAGCTGCCCATGACCCTCGAGTGCAAGCTGCTCAAATTCAACGAGGACGGCAATGTTATCGGCGAGATAGTCAATGTCTGCGCCGATGAGAGCATCCTTGACGAGAGCGGCAAGATAGACCCCTCAAAGCTCGAAGCGATAACCTATGACGGCGTCCACAGCACTTATATCTGCCTCGGCGACGTTGTCGGTCAAGCGTTTGTCGACGGCAAAAAGATTAAATAATTCTTTTGCGTTCCTGCCTCGAGATTCCCGAGGCTTTTTTCTTTAAAATACGGTTTACTTTTTTGCGCTTGTATGTTAAAATAGTAAAGCGCAAAAGCGCAGCGAAAGGAAGATATATTTTGAGCGATAAATTAAGAGACGAAAACGTTGACTACCTGTTTAAGGCAATTCTCAAGCTCAATACGGTCGACGAATGCTACGATTTCTTTGAGGATCTCTGTACCGTTACCGAGATAAAGGCGCTCTCTCAGCGCATCGCGGTGGCAAAAATGCTCAGGCAAAAGATGGTCTACAGCGATATCGTCGCCGCCACGGGCGCCAGCACCGCCACCATCAGCCGCGTCAACCGCTCGCTTCAATACGGCTGTAACGGTTACGATGAAATATTCAAAAGGATGGAAGAGTAATGTCCTACGATGTTTTCTCCCGCTTTTACGACAGCCTGACGGATAATGTTGAGTATGAGAAGCGCGCGGAATATTTTTGCGGGCTTCTTTCGATGTGCCGCAAGGAGAAGGGGATATTGCTCGACCTCGGCTGCGGCACGGGCGGCATCTCTATAGAGGCGGCGAAAAAGGGATATGACGTGATCGGCGTGGATATAAGCGTCGGTATGCTCAATGAGGCGCGGCGCAAGGCTGCCGAGAGCGGCGTTTCGCTGCTGCTGCTCAATCAGTCCATGGACGAGCTTGACCTTTACGGCACGGTCGATTTCGCTCTCTGCGTGCTCGACGGCATCAATCATCTTGACGATGCCGAAATGGTGAAGCGCACCTTCGAGCGGGTCTCCCTCTTTATGGTTCCCGGCGGCGCGTTTGCCTTTGACGTCAATACGCCGTATAAGCATAAAAACGTCCTTGCCGACAACGCCTTTGTCTATGACCTTGACAGTCTCTATTGCGTGTGGCAGAATTCATATAACGAATCCGACGGCAGCGTTGATATCACGCTCGACTTTTTTGAGGAAGAGGACGGCGCATACTACCGCAGCAGCGAATATATAACCGAGCGCTCCTATCCGCTTGAGGATATATCCCGCTGGCTCGAGCAGGCGGGCTTTGAAGTGATGGGCGTGTTTGACGACATGACCCTCGACCCCGTCCGCCCGGGCAGCGAAAAAGCAGTATTTTTAGCAAAGAAGAAGTGATTTCTATGAGTAAACTCGTCAGAATGATATCCGCAGAGGGCGACCTGACCGTTATTGCGGCCGATACGACCGACATCGTAGCCCGTGCGGAGCAGATACACAAGACCTCCGCCGTGACCTCAGCAGCCCTCGGCAGGCTCCTGACCGCCGCTTCAATGATGGGCGCGGTGCTGAAAGGGGAGGATGACAGCCTCACCCTGCGCCTGAGCGGCGACGGCCCTGCGGGCACTCTGATTGCCGTTTCCGACAGCAGCGGCAATGTCAGAGGCTATGTTGCGAACCCCGTGGTGGAGATACCGCTGAATGCAAAAGGCAAGCTCGATGTTGCCGGTGCGGTCGGCAGGGACGGCAGCCTCACCGTGATGAAAGACCTCGGCCTCAAAGAGCCTTATATCGGCCAAGTGCCTATCGTCTCGGGCGAGATAGCCGAGGATATCACGAGCTATTTTGCCCTGAGTGAGCAGACCCCGACGGTCTGCGCCCTCGGTGTGCTCGTCAACCCCGATCTCACGATCAAGGCCGCGGGCGGATTTATAATCCAGCTGCTCCCGACCGCCATGGACGATACGATAGATAAGGTCGAGGAATGCATAAAGGGCATCCCCTCGGTCACTCAGATGCTGACATCAGGCATGACTCCCGAGGATATTTGCAGGAGCGTGCTCGGCAAATTCAACCTTGAGCTGCTTGACGAGGCAAGCCCCGAGTATCGCTGCACCTGCTCCAAGGAGAGGGTGGCGAAGGCGCTCGTAAGCCTCGGCAAAGATGAGCTGAATGAGATGGCGAAGGAGGACGGCACCGAGGTCTGCTGCCATTTTTGCGACAAAAAATATCATTTTACGCCCGCCGAGATACTCGAATTGGCGGGGGGAAAGTCATAAAAACGACTTGCAAAAAAATTGAAAAAAGTTTAAAAAAAGGCTTGACAATTCTTCGCAAGTGTAGTATCATAAGTCTCGCCGCTTGACACGCAGGCGGCGATTTTTGGGAGCATAGCTCAGCTGGGAGAGCATCTGCCTTACAAGCAGAGGGTCACAGGTT
>ERZ824488.129-NODE-129-length-100857-cov-8.787058_pt1 | contig 100857 bp, 79 predicted proteins | sample MGYA00519936_ERZ824488 | MGnify/ENA primary metagenome ERZ824488 (study PRJEB31778, sample SAMEA3449153) | human gut metagenome | biome: human gut; feature: human-associated habitat; material: faeces | place: United Kingdom | collected 2010/2012 ...
CCATGGCAGCAAACGGCGAGGAAGTAGCAGACGTGGATACCGGATGCCAGTGGTATACCGCTGACAACATGGACGATCCTGAGATTGCACAAAACCTTTACGACTAATAATTGGAAGCAGGCCTGTTAAGGCTTTCACTTCATAAAAAGTGTGTTTGGTGTGTATGGACGGGCTGTCGGGGGCGGCAGCCCGGTCCGAAAAAATGACAACTGGGAGGAAGCAAGAAATGTTAAAAGGAATTCCAAAGATTTTATCTCCGGAGCTCTTAAAAGTGCTCTGTGAAATGGGACACAGCGACCGTCTGGTTATTTCCGACGGAAATTTCCCGGCAGAGTCCATGGGAAAAGACGCGATCGTGATCCGTTGTGACGGCCACGGCGTGCCGGAACTTCTGGACGCCATCCTTGAGGTGTTCCCGCTGGATACTTATGTAGAGCATCCGGTAAATCTGATGGAAGTAATGCCCGGTGATGATGTTGAGACACCGATCTGGGATACTTATAAAGAAATCGTTGAAAAACATGATAAGAGAGGCGGAGACGCCATCGGTCACATCGAGAGATTTGCTTTCTACGATGAGGCGAAAAAAGTATATGCGATCATCGCTACCGGCGAGAGCGCACTCTATGCAAACATTATGCTCCAGAAGGGCGTAGTGGTTGACTAAAAAAGAATAGCCGTTCAGAAGAGGCGAAAGCCTGGGGGCCTGAACTGTTAGATAAGATGCCTATGGGCATCAGGGGAAAAAACTATGTAATGTAAAAAAGGAGGATTTTACAATGAAAAACAAAATGATCAGCGCTTTACTGGCAACCGCTATGGTAGCATCCATGATGACCGTTCCCGCACTTGCAAGCGAGGGCGAGACCGAGGCAGCAGCAACTGTAGATCTGAGCAATGTAGAAGCAAAAGAAGCTTATCACTTTGAGATCGTATCCAAAGGCTTCCAGCATCAGTACTGGCAGGCAGTATTAAAGGGAGCACAGGAGGAGGCTGAGCGTCTCGGCGTTACCATGAACTTCGTAGGACCGAACTCCGAGTCCGATATCGCAGACCAGGTACAGATGCTGAACAGTGCAATCAACGCAAAACCGGCAGCAATCGGTCTGGCAGCTCTGAGTACCGATGCTTGTAACGACGCTCTGCAGCAGGCAAAAGACGCGGGAATCCCCATCGTGGGCTTTGACTCCGGCGTACCGGGAGCTCCGGAAGGTTCTGTAGTAGCAAACGCAGCAACTGACAACTACGCAGCTGGTGAGCTGGCAGCAGAGAAAACCTATGAGGTTCTGAAAGACAGAATCGCAGCAGCAGAAGGTTCCGTTCGTATCGGCGTTATGGGCCAGGATGCAACCAGTGAGTCCATCATCAACCGTGGCCTTGGCTTCATCGACAAGATCGCTGAGCTGGCAGAGGCTGACGGCTATACCGTAACTGTAGAAGGAAACGACAAATACGTTCAGGATTGTAAAGTAGAGCCTACCAAGGAGGCTAAGGTGATCCTCGATGTAGCAGTACCGTCACAGGTAACCGCAGAGCTGTCCGCAACAGACTGCCAGACCCTGCTGAACAAAGACGACACGATCTGCATCTATGGTTCCAACCAGCACTCCGGTGAGGCAATGGTAACCGGTAACGAGAACCTGCAGAAACTGGGCAGCGGCGAAGATCAGGTATTAGGCGTGACCTTCGACTCCGGTACTGTTATCAAAGAGGCTGTCAAGAACGGTACTCTTTACGGCGCAGTAACCCAGGCTCCTGTAGCAATGGGCGCAGCAGTTATCGATCTTCTGACCATGGCAGCAAACGGCGAGGAAGTAGCAGACGTGGATACCGGATGCCAGTGGTACACCGCTGACAATATGGACGATGCAGAGATCGCACAGAACTTATATGATTAAAATTCTGAGCATCCTGAAATAAAGGAGCAGAACCTGCGGGCTTGCCCGCAAGGGGCTGGGACTTCATTTCAAGGCGGGCAGGATGCCCGCCAGCCACAGACAGAAGCTGCGAAGCAGCGAGAGCGTGCAAAGCACGCGGGTATGTGGCGTGGATGCGGAGTAGTGAGAAGAGAAAAGAAACAGCCACTGCGGGCTTGCCCACAAGTGGCTGTTTTTTCTTTTGAGGCGGGCGTGATGCCCGCCAGCCACAGACAGAAGCTGCGAAGCAGCGAGAGCGTACGAAGTACGCGGGGTGCTGAGTCCCAGTGGGACTCGTTTAGCACCGACCGGAGCAGAGCGTAGACCTGTGGCTTGATGCGGAGTAGTGAGATCCAGGGCCCGATTCGGCGGGCCCTTTTTTCGTGCCGAGAAAAATGCGGGTCAGATCCGCAAAACCTGCATATCCTGTAGGGATGAGGTTTTCAGGAGAACCCTATGGAATATTATGATCCCATGGAAATGAAATGCCCCTGGTGCCGTCGTCCTTCCCGTCCTGGTTTCGGTGGACCGCCGCGCCCTGGGTTTGGTCCCCCGCCGCCGTCCCCACCACGTCCGGGTTACGGCCCCGGTCCGGGAGGTTCGTCTGGTCCGCCACCGCGTCCAGGTTTCGGCCCGCCGCCACCTCCCCCGCCGCCCGGCCCGGGCCCAGGTGGTCCAAACAGGCCCCGCCCCTGCACGCGCTGCATCCGTCCCTTTGAGGCGGAGGAAGTCTGGCAGGCTCCGTCACCCGAGCAGTCGCCTGCACCTCAGTCCCAGGACTCCCTCTTCCAGGAAGATGAGCCTTCCACGCCACTTACCCGCTACTACGAGGACGACTATGAGACCGAGCGGGATCTGGAGCGGATGAAGAACCTTTATCCGGAGATCTCAAAGGAGCTCTTTCCGTGGATTGAGGATGTCTGCGACCAGATGGAATACGAGGGAAGCCTCATGTATGATGAATCTCCGGACCAGAACCAGGTCCGCCGCCTGACTTCCCGGATCTACGGGCAGGTGAAGGAACAGTACCAGCCCCCGGAAGGGGAGGACAAAGATGAGATGCTGGCCATGAATCAGGAGACCTGGCGGCGCTATCCGCCGGACCAGAACTGGCTCAGCGACCTGATCCAGACGCTCCTCGTGGATGAGATGTTCCGGCGGCGCAGCCGCAGACGAAACAGCCGGCAATGGTCATAAAAAGGATAATCTTCGTCACAAAAAGTAATTGAGCGATCCAGAATTTTTGTGGTATCATATCCTTATTATCAGACAATGAGAGACTGCGCCTGTGACAAAGACCTGCGGAAGAAAGTTTCTCCTTCGCAGGCCGCAGGCCGCGGTCTGAAGCAGTGTTTTGGGGTGCAGAAAAAAGGCGGGAAGTCTGCCTGAAACGAGAAAAGGAGAGGTACACATATGAGCCAGTGGATTTGGAGATACGGAGAATTTGAATGTTACCACAATATGATCCTTCATACAAGAAGACAGCAGTATGGCTACCCGGAACCGGTAGTCTGGAAGCTTTATGCCCCGGAACCGGTGGTCTGCTTCAAAAAAGAAGTGACGACAGAAGGAGGAACTTTCCGGATCCATGCGTTGGGAAATATTTCGGTCATTGTAGGAGCAGAGCCATGGAATCAGAAGAAATACGGCGGACAGAGAGAGATCAAACTGGAGCCGGGAACCACCACGGTTCTCATCCGGGTGGCAAATACCGAAACTTTCCCCTGTATCTATGTGGATGGTGTCATCGAGAGTGACGACACCTGGCTTTGTGATGACATGAGTCAGGACTGGAAGAAAGTCGGAACCAGTGAAATGTTTGTTTCTCCGAATCAGACACCGGATCATTTTCCATTTTCCTATCTGCCCGTTTCCTGGGTGAAAAAGGAAAAGGTTGAGGGTGGTGTCCTGTTTGATTTTGGAAAAGAGACCTTTGCAAGGACACACTTTTCCGGACTGGGCGAAGGACCGGTGAAAGTGCGTTTTGGTGAGTCCAGAGAAGAGGCCATGGATTCTGAGTGGTGTGTCATCCGTTTTGAGGACAAGCCGGAGAAAGGTGTTTTAAGCTATATTCCTTATGCTTTCCGTTATCTTTTTGTCAGCGATGAGAAGGTGGAGGTGAAGGCAGAGTATGAGTATCTGCCGTTGGAATACAAAGGCTCTTTCCACTGCAGCGAGGAGATCATCAACAAAGTATGGGATGTGGCGGCATATACCTTCCATCTGAACAGCCGGGAATTTTTCCTGGACGGCATCAAAAGAGACCGGTGGGTCTGGTCAGCAGATGCCTACCAGAGCCTTTTCGTGAACCGATATCTCTTTTTTGATAAAGAAATCGAGAAGCGGACGCTGATCGCTCTGGGCGGAAAACAGCCCTTCAAGGTACATATCAACACGATCATGGATTACAGTTTTTTCTGGATCATCAGTCTTTACGAGTATTATAAGACCTACGGGGATAAGGATTTCCTGGAGCAGATCCAAGACCAGATGAAGGCGGTTATGGATTTTTGTCTGGAAAGACGGGATGAGGACGGTTTCATGAGAGGAAAGCCCGGTGACTGGGTGTTTATCGACTGGGCTCCCATGGACAAGACAGGAGCGCTCTGTGGAGAACAGATCCTTTTTGCCAAAGCCATGGAGTGTTATGCGGCCATCTGTGCGGTGATCGGAAGAGATGACAGAGGTCTGGGCGAGGAGGCGAAAAAGCTCCGCAGCCAGATTTTTGAGAAATTCTACGATACAGAGAAAAAGGTATTTATCGACAGTTACGAGTCTGGTAAACGAAACGTGACCAGACAGAGCAACATTCTGGCTTACCTTTTCCTGAGCTGCGATGACACCGTGAAAAAAGACATTTACGAGCGGGTGGTCCTCAATGACGAAGTGCCGCAGATCACCACGCCTTACTTTAAATTTTACGAAAATCAGGTACACTGCAAGGCCGGAAATACGAACCTCCTGGAAAAATCCATCCGGGAATACTACGGCAGCATGCTGGCGACGGGAGCGACGACTCTTTACGAGGAGTATGATCCGACCATGACCGGCGTGGAGCACTATGCGATGTACGGAAATCCCTTCGAGAAATCCCTCTGCCATGCCTGGAGCGCGAGTCCCATTTATCTTCTGGGCAATTTCCGTCTGGGTGTGGAAAATACAGGCATTGCCTATGATACCTTCGATGTGCGGCCGAATCCGGGAGACCTCAAGGGTTTCCATGGCAAAGTGCCTGTACCCGGCGGGACAGTTTCTGTCTCCGTGGATCAGGAGGAAATTAGGGTTTATTCTGAGATTCCGGGCGGAACGCTCTATGTGGATGGGAAAGCTTATACGCTGGAGGCGAAGAAGGAATGTCGCGTGAGAAGAAAATCCGACGTTTAAACAGGACGATCGTGAAGATCACCATGCTCGGCTACAGTACAGTTCTGGTGATCCTTTTCCTGCTGGACTGCTATATGATCCAGGCGCATCAGGAAAAACTGAAAGCTGCCAAATGGGAGCTTCTGAACGATTATACGGAGCAGGTGAAAAATTCCATCGATAAAGTGGATCAGCTGATGTATGATATTTATGCGAATGACAAGAATTTCCAGGCCCTGCAGAAGGAACAGAGCTCAGCGAAGGAGTACAGTACCGTTTATGATCTCCGGGAAAAACTGCATACGCGGCTGATCATCCAGGATTACCTCAGCAGCTTCTATATTTTCTATGGAAACGGTGAAAAGTGCTGGTATGGGACACAGGATAAGTATTCGGATTTTGTTTATTCACAGGAAGTAAAGAATATGCTGGCACAATATCAGGCAAATGCTTCCCAGGGAAAAAGCTGGTCAACTGTGCGATCCGGAGAAACAATCTCGCTTTTTGTCTGTTATAAAAAAGGCGGGGTGGCTGTTATCGGAGTTTATACCCTGCCGGAGCTTGGAGGACAGATAGAGAGAAGCACCGGGATCAAGGCACAGGTCTGCATGGTGCAGAACGGGGACGTTTTAAACGGGAAAAAACAGGCAGAGCAGATCCGGCTTTTGAGTAAGATCATGGCAGAAGAAACGATGCTGGAAGAGATAAAGCCGGATTATCAGGTGTTTGGCAGAAAAATCACCAATATGGATTTCTGGATCTGTACCATTTATTCCATAAAACTGTGGCAGACCGCCACGATCCAGCAGCTTTTGCTTCTTTTGCTTACGCTGTTTTCTGTCGTGGCAGTGTTCCTGCTTTTCCAGTTTATGAGAAGGCAGGTGGTACAGCCGCTTCGACAGTTGACGGATGCCATGAACCGCATTCGGAATGGTGAGACGAGGGAGGTGCCGGAGATCGGCGGCAGTTTTCTGGAATTTACCGAGGTGCGTCAGACACTGGAAAAGATGGTACGGGAGCTGGAGGAACAGAAAAACCTCACCTATGAAGAAATCATAGAAAAACAGAAGGCTCAGATGCAATATCTGCAGCTTCAGCTGAAGCCTCATTTTTACCTGAACGGGCTGAAGACTGTCAATGCCCTTGCCATGGCGCATGAGGATGAGAAAATCCAGGAGCTGGTGCTGAACCTTTCGGAGCATCTCCGTTATCTTCTCCGGGCGGAGCAGGAAACGGTGCCGCTCTCTCGGGAACTGGCTTTTGTGGAGAACTATATCGGTCTTCAGAAGCATGTGACTGGACGGCCTGTGACCAGTGAGATCACGGTAGATCCCGAGGTGGAGGACTGGCAGGTTCCAATCCTTTCCGTACAGACCTTTGTGGAAAATAGCATCAAATATGCCAGACTGGGAGATGCCAGCTGTCCGCTGGAGATCCAGATCACGGCCAGTTACCTGAAGACAGAGGAGGGCGATTATCTGGACCTGGTGGTGCAGGACAATGGTCAGGGCTACAGTGATGCCATACTGGAGGAAATCAACGGAGATCCGGCCTCTGGTACGTTCTGTGTCGGTATCAACAACATCAAACGGCGCTGCGGTTTCCTCTACGGAGACAAGGCGGAGTATCTGTTTGAGAATAATGAAGGAGCAGTGAGCGAGCTGATCCTTCCAAGGGGGGAAACAACATGATGAATGTCTGCCTGGTAGATGATCAGCGGGCAGTGGTTGACAGTCTGAAGAACGGGATCCACTGGGAAAAGCTTCCGGTGGACAAGGTATACACGGCCTGCAGTGCCAGAGAGGCTAAACTGATTCTGAAAAATTTTCCGGTAGATGTGCTGTTAAGTGACATCGAAATGCCGGAGGAGGACGGGATCTCGCTGTGTCTCTGGGCAAAAAAGGAAATTGCGGATATTGAGTGCATTTTCCTGACTTCTCATGCGGATTTCGAGTATGCCAGAGAGGCGATCCGGCTGGGAAGCTTTGATTACATTCTGCAGCCGGTCCGTTATGAGGATGTGGAGAAAGCACTTCTCCGGGTCTGGGAGCGTGTCTGTGAAAAGCAGAAAATGCAGAATATGATAAACAGCCAGCGGCTTTTTATGGAACAGAAGAATCATATGTTTGACGTTCTGACGGCGAATATCATGGCAGAAAACTGGGCAGAGGCAGAGCAGCTCTACAGTCATCTGCCGGAGATCTACGGAGTGGATGCAGAAGAGTGTCAGATCTATCCGGCCCTGCTCCAGGTCGTGCGCTGGAAGAAGCTTCGGAATGACTGGGAGAAAAAGCTGGTGAGCCTGGTGCTGAAAAACGTTCTGGAAGAACTTTTTTATCAGGAGAAAGGGAATGTCTGGGTTACGGGCTTCCGGGAAGACCGTTACTGGTGCTTCATTCAGACGACGCGTTCGGAGTTCCATGAGGGGCTCTGTTCCCAGCATGTGCAGCAGTTTTACGATTTTATCGAGACAAATATGGATTTCAGCATTGCCTTTTATCCGGGGGAAGCCCCTCAAAGGGGCGAGGTACGGCAGGTTTTTGAAGGGCTTTTAAAGCGGGCCGCCTGCAATGCGGAAGGAAAGAAAGGCGTTTTCTGGGAAAATGCAGAGAATCAGGAGGAAGCGGGAGACCAGGATGCGGTGACACTGGCAGTTTCCTATATCAAGAAGAATCTCAGCAAGAACATTTCCAGAACAAATGTGGCAAGTTATGTTCACCTGAATGAGGAATATTTCTCTAGGCTCTTCAAGCAGCAGACCGGAGAGACCTTCAAGGATTATGTCATGATGGAAAAGATGCGGGAGGCTCAGAAGCTTCTGAAAAATTCTCGCCTTTCTGTCAGCATCATCGCCTCCAAGGTGGGGTATGATAACTTCTCCCATTTCTCCAAGATGTTCAAAAAGATCACCGACCAGACGCCGCAGGAGTACCGGAAGGTACATGAGAAATAAACTTCAAAATTTCTTGATGAGAGTTTGATTAAGATACTTGTTGTGCGTTTCCAGACGCCAGCAGCAACCTTGCATTTCTGCCTTCGGTTTCACAGGCGGCAGAAATACAAGGTTGCTGCTGGCTGGGGCCGGTCTGGGGGATTTCCAATTATATGTGTTACCGCGGTCTGAAAAACTATGGATATGACAAGGAGGCAGCGAAGCTGGCAGAAAAAACAATTACCTTATTCGGAAAAGACCTGGAAGCCTGCGGTGAACTTCATGAATATTATGATCCGGACACAGGAGAGGGTGTCAATAATCCGGGCTTTCAGTGCTGGAATCTGCTTGTCAATAATATGATTGCGGAAGAGGAAGGGAGAAAGGCAATCCGGGAATTTTAAGCGGTTATGCAGGAAGAGGGGGGATTTTATGAACATCAGAGAAAAAAAGGGATTTGTATGTGAGGAAGATTATCCTGTGGTACAGACGACGGAAGGAAAATTGAGAGGTTATGTGGACGGAGATGTATTCTGTTTCCGGGGGGTGGACTATGCCTGGGCAGAGCGTTTTCAGATGCCGGAACCGCCGAAAAGCTGGGAAGGAATTCAGGATGCGCTGGACTATGGATATGGCTGCCCGGAGATGAGCTATTCCTTAAAAGGAAAAAGCCCGAAGGGCCAGTTTATGGTGCCTCAGAGATTCTGGAGCATCAGTGAGCATTGTCAGAATCTGAACATCTGGACCCTTTCCATAGATCCGGAGGCAAAGAAGCCGGTTATGGTATGGTTTCACGGAGGAGGTTTTTTCGGCGGTTGTTCCACACAGCTTTATTCCTATGAGGGCTGGGAGATGAGCCACAATTATGATGTGGTGATCGTGACCGTAAACCACAGACTGAATATGCTGGGCTTTCTGGATCTCTCTGAACTGGGTGAAGAGTACAGAAATTCCGGCAATCTTGGCATGGCAGATCTGGTGGAGGCCTTACGCTGGGTAAAGCGGAATATTACAGCTTTCGGCGGAGATCCGGACAATGTGACAATTTATGGACAGTCCGGCGGCGGTGGAAAAGTGAGCACTCTGATGCAGATGCCTTCCGCAGACGGACTTTACCATCGGGCAATCATTCAGAGCGGTGTGATGCGCTCCGGGCTTCTTGGAGGAGACCGGGAGCTTTCCAGAAAAATCGGACAGAAGACGGTAAAAAATCTGAATCTGAACCGGGATAACAGAAAAGAGATTGAGACGATGGAATATGAGACACTGGCGGCGGCTGTGGCAAAGGCCTGTGAGGAAGAAAAAAACCATCTCTTTACCGTGTGGTCGCCGGTGGCAGACGGAGAATATTTTGTAGGAAATCCCTTGCATACAGGCTTTCGGAAAGAAACAAAACATATTCCGGTGCTCATTGGCTCCTGCGTATGCGAATTTCTTCCTTCGCCGGTGGGCAGAAAAGAAAACTGGACGGAGGAACAGAAGAAAGCGGTGGTAAAGGAGCGCTTTGGAGAGGAAACAGAAGCGGTGACGAAAGCGTTTGCGGAAGCTTATCCGGAACTGGATCCCTCCTATGCGGCAGCTGTGGATCATGAGATCCGGCCGGCTGTTCTGGATTTTTCCAGCCGCAGAACGAAGGAGGCGGAGGCGCCGGTTTATAACTATGTCTTTGCCTTTGAAAGCCCGCTTCTTGGAGGGCAGCTGACGGGGCATAATGGAGACCTTCATTTTATGTTCCATAATGCATTGTATATGGAAGCCATGTATAAAAAAGACATCACCGCCCGTCTGCAGGATGAGATGGCGGGAGCCTGGGCCAGCTTTGCAAAGACAGGATCACCGAATGGAGAGCAACTTCCTTGCTGGAAACCGTACACAGAAGAAAAGAAAGCCTGCATGATCTATGGAGATCAGACCATTTTACGGGAAAATCATGACAGGGATCTGATAACACTGATTGAAGAAAAAAACTGTAATTTGTGTAAAAAGTATAAAAAGCATAAAACCATCACAAAATAACTAATCAAAATCACAAAAATAGCAGAAACGTTTCCCGCTTCTTGTTACAATGATGACATCACAAAAACACGGAATGTAATACAAAAGGAGGAAACGTTTTATGAAAAAAACAATCAGAAGAATGCTTACCGTATGCGGCGCGGCAGCAATGATGCTCTCCGCAGCGCAGATCATTGCATTTGCAGATGGAGATGTAAAAGAGGTCGCTCTGCATATGCCCACCGTTTATGATCTGCCGGATGCTCCGATGGTAGAGGATGCTATTAACCAGATCACCGAGGAAAAATACGGGATTCATCTGAATTTGACCTATGTTACTATGGGTAACTGGCAGCAGCAGTCCAACCTTCTCTTTACCAGTGATGAGGCAGATGTGATCGCAGTCTTCATGACTCCGCTCAGTACTTATGTAAAGAACGGTCAGCTGGAAGATCTGACTGACTATTATGCAAACGCTTCTGATGAATTTAAACAGATCTGGTCCGAGGACGAGATGAAAGGAACCAGTGTGGATGGAAAGATCTACGCGATTCCGAATCTCAGAAACTTCGGTAACATTATGGGACTGAATATCGACGAGGATATTGCGGCGGAGTTCGGTATTGAGAATGGTCAGAAGCTGACGATGGAAGAAGTTGATGAGTTCCTGACCAAGGCTCATGAAAAATATCCGGATCGCTACGCACTGGTTCCGCAGGGCTCCGATTCTATGGTAAATGGCTGGACCTGGGATGGCATGGGCGACGGAAAGAATCTCGGTGTCCTGGAAGACTGTGGTCAGTCTACAGAGGTAAAGAATCTTTTTGAGACGGATGATTTCGTAGATTTCTGCACCTGGACCCGGAAATGGTATCAGGAAGGTTTTACCATGCAGGATGTCTTAAGCAACACCCAGCCTTTCCAGACTCTGATCGGCAACGACCAGGCAATCGCCTGCTTTGATAACTACGCTGTAAATAATGTACCCGGCATGATCCGTACAGAGATCGTAAGCTCATGGATCCCGACCAGTAACTATACCTCTCTTTGCTATGGCATTAATGTCAACTCCAAAGATAAAGATGCAGCCTGGGAGCTGATGGAGATTCTTTATACCGACAAAGATGTCTGCACACTTCTTGCAGATGGTATCGAGGGAACTCATTATGTAGTAAATGATGACGGAACCATCTCCTTCCCCGAAGGGAAAACAGCATCTGACTGTGGCTACGGTATGGCAGAAGGTTACTGGATCGTTCCCTATTCAGGAAATACCTATCCGCTGGATGTAAACGGTCCGACTTTCTTCGAGGATCTGATCCAGTTCAATAAAGATTCTCTGAGAGGTCCGGCATTCGGTTTCGACTTTGATATTACCAATGTAGTCGATCAGTATACTGCCTGCTCCAATATCATGGACAAATATTACAAAGCACTCCTTTCCGGAAGCGTTGATGTTGAGAGCACCATCGAGCAGGCAAATGCAGAGATGGAAGCAGCAGGTCTGAATGACATCATCGCTGAGAAACAGGCACAGCTGGATGCTTTCCTGGCACAGTAACTAAAAAATAAGAATAAAAAGCGACTGTCGGCGGAAAACTCTGTCGGCAGTTTTTTTATAGGAGGATTTTATTATGGCATGGATACCGAGAACCGAAGAAAACTATCATAAATTGATTTTGGAGGCAAAGACGGAGAGTGGCACTGTCCGGTGACTTCCCGGAGATGACGATGGAGCCTGGCATACGGCGGAGTTGTTTTACCTTTTTGAAACGATTCACCGAACCTGGCGGCGCATGACCGGTTATGATTATGAGCTCCAGACGAAAATGGCGGATTATTTTACAAACTTTGTCAAAACCGGCGATCCCAACGGGGATGGACTGGTGAAATGGATACCTTATACGAAGGGCAGACACAAAGCCATGGATCTCGGCACGATGGATGGCATGATTGAGATCCGGTGATCTTGACGGAAAAGTCCCTTTTTTCTATACAACATGCCTGGAGCTTTTCAGACAAAGTCACGAAAGTGATAATCAATGTCATGAAAATGACAGATTGCATAAAAAAACCATGAAAAAACCATAAAACAATCACAAAATAACCAATCAAAATCATGAAAGTGGCAGAAACGTATCCTGCTTTTTGTTACAATTAGGACATCAGAAAAACACGGAAAGGAAACAAAAAAGGAGGAACAAATCTATGAAAAAATCAGTAAAAAAAGCTCTTACTGCATGTGGCGCAGCAGCCATGATGCTTTCTGCAGCTCAGATCAGCGCATTTGCAGACGGAGATGTCAAAGAGGTTTCCTTGCATTTGCCGACCGTTTATGATCTGCCGGATGCTCCCCAGGTAGAGGATGCCATCAATCAGATCACTGAGGAGAAATACGGGATCCATCTGAACCTGACCTACATCACCACTGGTAACTGGCTGCAGCAGTCCAACCTTCTGTTTACCGGTGATGAGGCAGATGTGATCGCAGTCTTCATGACTCCGCTCAGTACTTATGTAAAGAACGGTCAGCTCGTAGATCTGACGGATTACTATGCAAATGCTTCTGATGAGTTTAAGAGTGTATGGTCCGAGGATGAAATGAAAGGAACCACTGTGGACGGAAAAATTTATGCGGTTCCGAACTTAAGAAACTTCGGTAACATCATCGGTCTGAACATCGATGCAGACATCGCGGCAGAGTTCGGTATCGAGAACGGGCAGAAACTGACCATGGAAGAGATCGATGAATTTCTGACTAAAGCACATGAAAAGTATCCGGATCGCTACGCACTGGTTCCGCAGGGATCTGATTCCATGACAAATGGTTGGACCTGGGATGGTCTCGGTGATGAGAAATACATCGGCGTGCTGGAGGATCAGGGGCAGTCCACCGAGGTAAAAAATCTCTTTGATACCGATGATTTCGTAGATTTCTGTACCTGGACCCGCAAATGGTATCAGGATGGCTTTACCATGCAGGATGTTTTAAGCAATACACAGCCGTTCCAGACGCTGATCGGAAACGACCAGGCCATTGCCTGCTTTGATAACTACTCTGTAAACAATGTAGCCGGCATGATCCGTACCGAGGTTGTCAGTGCCTGGGCACAGTCCAACTCTTATCAGGCTCTCTGCTATGGAATCAACGTAAACTCCAAAGATACCGATGCAGCCTGGGAGCTGATGCAGATCCTTTATACCGATAAAGATGTTTGCACCCTTCTTGCAGATGGTATTGAGGGAACTCATTATGTAGTAAATGAAGACGGCACCATCTCCTTCCCCGAAGGAAAGACCGCTGCTGACTGTGGCTACGGCATGGCAGAAGGTTACTGGATCGTTCCTTATTCCGGAAACACTTATCCGCTGGATGTAAACGGCCCGACTTTCTTTGAAGATCTGATCCAGTTCAATAAGGATACTCTGAAAACAAAAGGCTTTGGTTTCGCATTTGATACCACCAATGTAGTTGATCAGTACACCGCATGCTCTAACATCATGGATAAATACTACAAAGCGCTGCTCTCCGGAAGCGTTGATGTTGAAAGCACCATTGAACAGGCAAATTCTGAACTGGAAGCAGCCGGTCTTGCTGATATCATTGCAGAGAAACAGGCACAGCTGGATGCTTACCTGGCAGAACAGCAGTAAATCAGGGAGAGGAAAAATGAATATCTGCCGGCGGAAAAACTCCGCCGGCAGTTTTCTTAGGAGATTTGCTATAACGAGGAGGAAAAAAACATGGCAAAAACAGCTGTAAAACCGGCTGGCCGTCGGAAAAGAGGGGCACAGACGAAAATGACGCTGGCACTGTTTTCCATGATGCTGCCGGGACTGATCTATCTGATCATCAACAACTACATTCCCATGGCTGGTCTGGTGATCGCTTTTAAACGATTCAATTACGGAAAAGGAATCTGGGGCAGTGACTGGGCAGGCTTAAGCAACTTTACCTATCTTTTTAAAACACAGGATGCCAAGAATATCATCCGGAATACCATCGGTTACAACCTGACCTTTATCCTTCTTGGAAATGTACTGGCTGTGGCTGTGGCAGTTATGCTGAACTTCATGCGTGGTACCCTGAATAAAAAAATCTACCAGACCGTGATTCTGGTTCCCTACCTGATTTCCATGGTAGTCGTTTCCTACATCGTGTTTGGTTTCCTGAGCCAGGAAAATGGTTTCTTAAACAAAATCCTGGTTGCTATGGGAAAAGATCCCGTGAGCTGGTACACCACCTCCAAATACTGGCCTTTCATCCTGGTATTTGTAAACCTCTGGAAAGGCTTCGGATACAGCAGTATCCTCTACTATGCAACGGTTATCGGTATTGACTCTTCCCTCTATGAGGCAGCTACTGTAGACGGCGCCAACCGCTGGAAACAGGTCTGGCACGTTACTCTTCCCGGACTTCGCGGAACGATCATCACCATGGTGCTTTTAAGCATCGGCCGTATGTTCTATTCCGATTTCGGTCTGTTCTATCAGGTTCCGATGCGTTCCGGTCTGATCTCTTCCGTGACCGATACGATCGACGTCTTTGTTTACAAAGGACTGACCCAGTTAAATGATGTGGGACGTGCTTCCGCAGCAGGTTTCCTGCAGTCTGTACTTGGTTTTGTTCTGGTACTCACCGCAAACTTCATTGTCCGTAAGATCGATGAAGACAATGCATTATTCTAGGAAAGGAGGAAATATAGATGGTTACAAAAAGTAAAACCGGACAGGTTGTCCTGAACATTGTGTTTATTATTTTAGCTGTCTGGGCGGTGGCACCGTTCCTGCTCCTGATCTCTTCCTCACTTTCCAGTGAGGCAGCGCTTGCAAAATATGGCTACGGCTTCTGGCCGAGAGAGTTCTCTCTGAACGCTTACACCTATCTCTTTAAGAGCAGCATGAAGATCGCCAAAGGTTATGGCATTACTCTCATCGTAACCCTGGTGGGAACCACCTTGAGCGTACTCATCACCACCCTGTTCGCTTATCCTCTTTCCAGAAAAGAGCTTCCGTTCCGCTATGGTTTTTCCTTCTTCGTATTTTTCACGATGCTGTTCAACGGCGGCCTGGTTCCGAGCTACATGATGTGGACCCAGACCTTCCATATCAAAAATACGATCTGGGCGCTGATCATGCCGAGCCTTCTTCTGAATGCGTTCTACGTTATCATGATGCGTTCCTTCTTCACCTCCAGCATTCCGGACGCCCTCATCGAGGCAGCCAGAATCGACGGAGCAGGAGAGTACAAGATCCTGGCAAGAGTGGTTATCCCTCTTTCCAAACCCATGATGGCAACCATCTCCCTGATGGTAGGCTTAGGCTATTGGAATGACTGGACCAACAGCCTGTACTACATCACCGACGAGAGCCTCTTCAGTATTCAGGCGATCCTGAATACGATCATCACCAACATTCAGTTCCTGACCAGCGGCCAGAGCTCGGCAGCTTCCGCAGTGGATGTTTCCAAACTTCCCAGCGTAAGTATCCGTATGGCCATCGCAGTTATCGGTGTTCTCCCGGTTCTCTGCATCTATCCGTTCTTCCAGAAATACTTTGTCAAAGGTATCGTGGTCGGCGGTGTAAAGGGCTGATACAGAAGTTTGAAAAAACGGTTGAGGTTTTTAAAAAAAGCCTTTACAATAGAGTCGTGGCGAAAGCTGCGACTCTTTTTGTATATAACAGTTCAGAGCATAAGCAAAATGAAAAGACAGGCTATGCAAACTGGTTTGCAATAGGCTGGATTGTCATTTTGTGATGGGCGGAAGGCCCATCAGCCTCAGACAAAAGCTGCGAATGCATCGATAGAGCATGTAATGCGCGGGTCTGGGGCCTGATGATTTGAACGTTTTGAATAATTCTTTAGAAAACGAGGAATTTCAATGGGAAATTTATATGATACACTGACTGCCTGTCTGACGGATCAGCTGATTCAGGCAGTTTTAAGCGCGGCCCGGAAAAAAGACGGCCCTTCGAGGGTGAAAATCCGGCCGGTGCTTCATAAAGGAAGCCTCCTTTTTCAGACCGCTGCTCAGGTGGAAAAGCAGCAGTTTCATGAAAATCTGGAAAAAGAGGCGGCTATTTCGAAGATCACGGAATGGCTCATGAATGATTTTGGCCAGCTCCAGCTGGATCTCACAGACCGGACCGTCTCCGTTCTGACCAGCAAGAAGGGCAAGGTCACAATCAGGGAAAAGCGAAAACCCATCAAGATGCGTCCGGCGGACTTAAGTCACAACCGGAAAAAACGCTATATTCTCGAGGAAGGCACGCCGGTGCCATTTCTGGTGGACTTAGGGGTCATGACCCCCGAGGGAAAAATTGTTCATTCCAAATATGACAAATTCCGGCAGATCAACCGTTTCCTGGAATTTGTCGAGGACATCCGGGAGGAGCTTCCGAAGGATCGGGAAGTGACGATCCTCGACTTCGGCTGCGGCAAGTCTTACCTGACCTTCGCGCTGTATTATTATCTGAAGGTTCTCCACGGGTTGGATATCCGGATCATCGGTCTGGATCTGAAGGAGGACGTCATCGAGCACTGCGATGCCCTGGCCCGGGATTACGGCTACGACAAGCTGAAATTCCTGACCGGCGATATCGCCTCCTACACGGGAGAGGACCGTGTGGATATGGTGGTGACGCTCCACGCCTGTGATACGGCGACAGATTTTGCACTGGAAAAGGCCGTCCGCTGGGGGGCGAAGGTCATTTTGTCAGTGCCCTGCTGTCAGCATGAGCTGAACCGGCAGATCCATCAGGAGGTGTTGGAGCCGGTATTGAAATACGGTCTGATCCGGGAACGGATGGCTGCACTTGTGACCGATGCGCTCCGTGCAGGAGTGCTGGAGGAACAGGGGTATGAAGTGCAGATCCTGGAATTTATCGATATGGAACATACGCCGAAAAACATTCTGATCCGGGCAGTGAAGGGCTCCCGGAAAGGAAAATCACCGGAATTAAAGGCCTGCATGGAGTTTTTAGGAGTAGATCCGACGCTGAAACGGCTGTTGGATGACAAGAGAGGATAAGGGGCATGAAAAAAATCATAATACGCATTCTGACGCTGGCAGCGATTTTCGTGCTGGCAGTGGTCGGTTTTTACTGGTATCTGAACCAGGGAACCACGGACACCACCGAGACCATGGCGGAAGCCACCTTTCCGCTGGTATACATGAAAAACGGGGACAGTCTCTTAAACTGCCTCCACGGCTATACCCAGGAGATGGACGTCACCGCCATGCGGGACACTCTGACTCCTCTGGAAAATGACAGGACCTTGAATCTTCGTATCGATCCCTATAAGAAAAAGATCAGCGATATCAGCTATGAGGTCTTGAACGCCGACGGTTCCCGGACGCTGGAAAATACCAAGGTCAACAAGACGGAGGAGCAGGACGGTTATCTGAATGTCACTTTAAGCCTTCAGGACAACCTTCTCATCAATACCGAGTATGCGCTGAAATTAAAGATCACGGCGGGCGGTCAGGTGCTGTATTATTATACGCGGATCATTAACGAGGACGGCCTCCATACGGAGAGCTATCTGGATTTCGCGATGGGCTTCTATGAGAGATGCCTGAACAAAAACGATCTGGAATCCATTTCCGCCTACATTGAGCCGAGCGACGAGGGAGACAATTCGACATTTGCTTTCTCGGATATCCATTGCAGCATGGACCAGCTGAGCTGGGGCTCCTTAAGCCCCCAGGCCTACTATAAGCCCACGCCGAGCCTTAAGGAGATCAACGACAGTACGGCTACGATCGTCATGGACTATATGATCTCCGCGAAAAATGACAACAACGAGACCGAGCTTTACGCCGTATCGGAATATTACCGGATGCTCTACACCGAGGAGCGTATCCGTCTTCTGGATTTCGAGCGGAGTGTGAACGAGGTCTTCAATCCGGAAAACACCGGCGTTATCACCTCCTCCGGCATCGATCTTGGTATCGCCGGCAGGGATGTGGAATATTTAAGCGATCTGAAGAACAACTGTGTGGCTTTCGTCCGCCAAGGCGCTCTCTGGGAGTATCAGACCTCCGGAAACAAGATGATGGAGGTCTTCAGTTTCCCGCAACAGAGCAATTCCGATGCCAGAGACACTTACATGCAGAACGATATTCAGATTGTGAATATCGACGAGGCGGGAAATATGTATTTCCTGGTTTCCGGTTACATGAACCGGGGACGGCACGAGGGAGAATCCGGTGTGGCGGTCTACTATTTCAATGCCACGGATTCCAGCATTACCGAGTGCCTTTTCGTGGAGGCAAAGCAGAACTATGAGCTTCTGAAAAGGGATGTGGAGGACCTCAATTATATTTCCACAGACCGGAATTACTTCTATGTCTGTGTGGACGGCAGCGTTTACGGCATTGATTTTGCGACCCACCAGGCGGAGGTTCTGGTTTCCGGCCTGAAAGAGGGCTGCTATGGTTCCTCCAGAACCGGCCGGTATTTTGCCTGGACCGAGAGCACCTACGATGCTTCCGTCCTTACGATCCTGGATCTCGATACGAGACAGAAACAGACCATTTCCTGCGGGGATTCCGAGCGGCTCCGATACTTAGGCTTCCTGGATGAGGCCGCCGTTTATGGCATTGCCGATACCGCAGATATCAACACTGCTCATGCGGGCCTGGAATTTTTCCCGATGAAAAAGGTGGAGCTGGTTAACGGAAGCGGCGAGGTGGTGAAGGAATACAGCGTCGGAAATTATTATGTGACTGATACGGTCATCGAGAGTAAAATGATGACCATGACCCGGGTGGAACGGCAGGCAGACGGAAGCTTTGTGGATGCCCTGGAGGACCATATTGTCAGCAGCAGCGCCGATGAGAGCGGTCAGGCAGGCCTTACCACGAAGACCACGAGCCGGAAAGAGACTGAAACTTATCTCACCGTGGGAAGCGCTCTTTCCACGAGTTCTGCACCTAAGGTCATCCGAAGCCGGGAGACCATTCAGGAGGGCACGGCGAGCGTGAAGCTTGAGGCCTCCGGGGAGCGGGAAGAGCTCTATTATGTCTACGCGAAGGGCAAGCTCTACGACGTCTGCACAGCCATCAATACGGCGGTGAAGACAGCGGATGAGAACTTGGGCGTGGTGGTGGACGGCAACCTCCAGAACATTTGGGAACGCGGAAACAAAGTGACGAAGCTCACGCTGGACACCAGCACCTTCCCGGATGTGATCCGGAACGGCTCCATGGATGTGGCAGCCATTGAGGAGGGAACCGGCAGGAAAGCCCTTGATTTGAGCGGCTGCACGCTGGATTCCGTTCTCTACTATGTCAGCGAGGGAACACCGGTGCTGGCTAAGACCCCGATCACAGACCAGACCCCTCAGGGCATCGTCATCATCGCAGGTTACGACGAGTATAATACAATCCTTATGAATCCCGGCGAGACCGAGACCTTCTACTATGGAATCAACGACAGCACCGCTCTTTTCGAGGAGGCAGGCAACGTCTTTATGACTTACTGGGATCCGATTTCCGATTAAAAATGATAAAATACCGGCGAATGGAACATCTTCCGTTTGCCGGTATTTTTTGTTATGGCGACGAGGAAAATGCACGCACTTGTGCAAGTGCATTTGACGACCGCTAATCAAAGCGAGATATGTGTAGCGTATCTCGCTCTCCGCCCTTTTTGGCGCAGGGCGTACAGGGTGTGGAAAATGAATCGTCAGATAATGGTGGAATTTTTCATAATGAATGAAACAATGATTTTTGCACAAAAAAGCGACGAAAAAAGGCAATTATGATAAATAGACAAAACATTTGTTTCGGTGGAAACCTATGTAAACCACCAAATTGGGGATAAAAAATGTGGATAATGTGGATAACTTGGTGTATAAGTCCACTTTCCCCACGAAAACCCGAGAATGAAAATGTGGATAACTTTCATCGAACGGATGTTTTGAAGAGGGTTTCCATGGGAGAAAATGGGAAAAAGTTGTGCATTTTGTCAAAGGAGGAGTCCGTACGGGGAAAAGAGTGAGAAAATCAGGTAAAAATAATTGGCATTTTTTATGGGAATTGACAGAAAACAGCAAAATCAACGAAGAGTTCATAAAATCTTAAAAGTTACGGCGTTGACAAGCAGGAAACGGTGGCTTATGATAAAAAAGAACGCCGAAAAAGGAGAAGATTTTCCGGCGCAGAGAATGAAAGAAAAGAGAGGCGCAGGATTCAATGAAGCGATTATGGAAAGTGTGCCTGGCAGCATGGCTGTTGATACTGGGAAGTGTGATGGGCGGAGTCTTACTGGAACCTTTGCAGGTTCGGGCGGCTCAGGCAAAGAAAATACAGGTCCAGTTCCAATATACCAGACGAAAAGAATTTCGGCTTTCGGCCGGACAGATCCGTCAGGGCGACACCGGAAAGGTCACTCTGAAAGGGAAGACCGTGACAGAGGTCCGCTGGACTTCCTCGAAGCCGTCCATTGTGACGGTGGATGATACCGGAAAGGTCACAGCGAAACATACAGGTACTGCGGTGTTGACAGCGAAATACGCCTGGAAGAAGCGGGCGTACTGTTACCGGGTCAATATTCAGGTGGTGAGCCGGCTGGCAGCGGAGCAGAAGAAATTTCCCACAGGAACCTACTGGAACGACGGAGGAAACAACAATCAGGTGACACAGAGACCCTGTATTCATGATGACGATCGCTACTGTGCATATAATTCCGTGGGCTGTGAGAGCAATCTTTATCTTGGGATGGTCGCAGGAATGCAGGTAGCTGGTTATCAGTGCCACGGTTTCGCCCTGAAAGTTGCCCAGGATCTCTATGGAAGCCTGAAAAAATGGAAGTATGTGGAGAGTTACCGGACGATTCATGCGGGAGATGTGATCCGAATCAACAACAACTCCCACACGATCATTGTCACAAAGGTTTACAGCGGCAGCATTCAGTATGCGGACTGCAATTCCACCGGCGACTGTCAGATCCAGTGGGGCAAGACCATGAGCAGGCAGGCATTGAGAAAAGCTTTTACTTACATGTACACGAAATATTGAGACAAAAAAACGAACCAGCTCTTAAATGAACTGGTTCGTTTTTTCGTCATAATGATAGTCAATGCTGTCGAGCGTTGCGATCAAGGAATCTTTCCGGATTCCCCGAAGGGAACATAAGGCATCCAGGGAATCAAAATAGTCCCGGAGCTGTGTGTTTACATAGCTCAGCAGAATGACGGGATCCTTTGGAATCATCCGGCTTTCCTTTCTGCTTTCAGAGTTCCGTCCTGAAGTGTGATGAGGATGGTGTCGCCCTCATGGATCTCGCCGCTTAAGATTTCCCGGGCTGCGAGAGTCTCCACATGTTTCTGGAGGAACCGTTTTAAAGGCCGTGCTCCATAGACGGGGTCATAGCCACCATCTATGATATAGTCTTTTGCTTCCGGTGTCAACTCCAGAGAGATCTCCCGATCGGAAAGACGCTCGTTCAGATCTTTCATCATCAGGTCAACGATGTGGCCGATGTTGTCCTTGGTCAGAGGCTTGAACATGATGATCTCATCGAGACGGTTCAGAAATTCCGGACGGAAGTGACCGCGCAGGTCATTCATAACCAGGTTGGCCGCCTCTTCTTTGATGGAGCCGTCTTCGGAAATGCCGTCCAGCAGGTAGGAAGAGCCGATGTTGGATGTCATGATGAGAATCGTGTTCTTGAAGTCTACCGTCCGGCCCTGGGAATCGGTGATACGGCCATCGTCCAGTACCTGCAGAAGGACGTTGAACACATCCGGATGAGCCTTCTCGATCTCATCGAAAAGAACAACGGAATAAGGTTTCCGGCGCACGGCCTCGGTCAGCTGACCGCCTTCCTCGTAGCCTACATATCCGGGAGGAGCTCCGATCAGACGGGACACGGAATATTTCTCCATGTACTCACTCATATCGATACGCACCATGTTGTTCTCGTCGTCGAACAGACACTGGGCCAGGGCTTTCGCCAGCTCGGTCTTACCAACGCCGGTAGGTCCAAGGAACAGGAAGGAACCAATGGGCTTCGTCGGATCTTTGATGCCTGCTTTGGAACGGATGATGGCATCCGTCACTTTCTGCACGCCATCGTCCTGACCGATAACCCGTTTGTGGAGTTCTTCGTCCAGATGAAGGATCTTGGTCCGCTCGCCTTCGGTCAGTTTGGCAATGGGAATGCCGGTCCAGCGGGAGACGATACGGGCGATCTCATCCTCGGTGACGCTTTCGTGTACCAGGGAGAGATCTTCATTTTTAACCTTTTCTTCCTCGCTGGAAAGCTGCTGCTGGAGTTTGGGCAGTTCGCCGTACTGGAGCTCTGCAGCCTTGTTCAGGTCGTAGTTCTGTTTTGCCTTCTCGATCTGTTTGTTCATGTCTTCGATCTGCTCACGGAGTTTGGAAAGATTTTCGACAGAATGCTTTTCATTGTCCCACTGGGCTTTCTTTGTATTGAATTCATCCCGGAGCTCTGCCAGCTCTTTCTGAAGGTCAGCGAGACGCTCGCGGCTTAAACTGTCGGTCTCTTTTTTCAGGGCTGCCTCCTCGATCTCCAGCTGCATGACACGACGGCGGAGTTCGTCCAGCTCGGTGGGCATGGAATCCAGCTCGGTCTTGATGAGAGCGCAGGCTTCATCCACCAGGTCGATGGCCTTATCCGGAAGGAAACGGTCAGAGATGTAACGGTTGGAGAGGGTAGCGGCTGCCACCAGAGCGCTGTCGGTGATTTTGACACCATGGAAAACTTCGTAACGCTCTTTCAGTCCTCTTAAGATGGAAATAGTATCTTCCACCGTGGGCTCATTGACCATGACAGGCTGGAAACGACGTTCCAGAGCGGCATCCTTCTCGATGTACTCCCGGTATTCATCCAGGGTAGTGGCACCGATACAGTGAAGTTCGCCACGGGCCAGCATGGGTTTCAGCATGTTGCCTGCATCCATGGCGCCGTCAGTTTTTCCTGCGCCTACGATCAGGTGAAGCTCATCGATGAAGAGGATGATCTTACCTTCGCTCTTCTTGACTTCTTCGAGGACGGCTTTCAGTCGTTCCTCAAATTCACCTCTGTATTTGGCGCCGGCCACCAGAGCACCCATATCCAGGGCAAAGATGGTCTTGTCTTTCAGGGTATCCGGAACATCGCCCCGGACGATACGCTGAGCCAGACCTTCTACGGCTGCGGTTTTACCAACACCGGGTTCACCGATGAGAACCGGATTGTTTTTCGTCTTACGGGAAAGGATACGGATCACGTTACGGATCTCCGTATCACGGCCGATGACCGGATCCAGTTTCTGGTTTCTGGCTTTCTCCACCAGATCCTCGCCGTATTTGTTCAGGGTATCATAAGTTACCTCCGGGTTGTCGCTGGTCACGCGCTGATTGCCGCGGACTGTTGAGAGAGCCTGAAGGAAACGGTCTCTCGTGATGCCATAATTTCTGAACAGATCGCGGATACCGGCGTTGGGATAACGGAGCAGGGAGAGGAAGAGGTGTTCCACGGAAACGTACTCGTCGCCCATGGCCTTGGCTTCATCCTCGGCGCTCACCAGCACACGGTTCAGGTCCTTGCCGATGTAAACCTGTCCGCCGGAAACCTTCGGCCGTTTGTTCAGCGCATCGATCAGGGAGCGCTGGAACTCATCCTTGTTGATCTCCATTTTCTCGATCAGCTTGAGGATCAGGCTGTCTTCCTGATTCAGAAGACAATAGAGAAGGTGTTCCTCCTCAATCTCCTGGTTTCCATATTCATATGCGATTTTCTCCAGGTCGTTGACGGCCTGAATGGATTTTTGTGTAAATTTATTGATATTCATAAGTCCTGCCTCCTTTTGGTATAGTAGGATTCATTGAGAACTATTTTGCATTTGTTCTATAACTACTATAACACAAAAAAAGGAAATTGCAAGTGTTTTTCTGAAAAAAATTGTACAAAATATTCGGGAAATTTACAGGAAATTCTGGTAAAAGCATGGGTTGGGGAGTTTTGAGAATTGCAGTCATGCATTTTGGGCGTTTCCATTGACCACATTTGGGATTTTGGCGGTTTGCGGTCAATCCAGCACAGCGAAAGCGAAGTAACAGATACCTTGACTCGCCAGGCCTCATTTTCCGCCTAGCATATCAATGTATCAGTAACTTGATTTTCAAAACGCTGAACTTAAAAAATGTTGAAGCTGTGATTTAAGAAAATTGACATTTCAGTTAGTCTGTGCTAATATCTGGATATGAATACAGAAAAGGAATCTTCACGAAAAGAAATTTTAAAAGCCGCCAGGGAGGAATTTCTGGAGAAGGGATATAAGGGGGCGAGCCTTCGGAGCATCTGTAAGAAGGCGGGCATCACCACCGGAGCTTTCTATTTTCAGTTTGAAAATAAGGAAGCAGTGTTGAAAGAGATCCTGGATCCGATCCTTGCTCAGTTTCAGCTGCTCATGAACCAGAACGTCAAGAGCGAGTTTGAGGAAGAAGCTTCCAGCTCGGATGCAGACGAATGGATGGTGGAAATGATTTGGCTGCATAAGGCGGAATTTCAGATTTTGATGACCGGGACAACCGGGACTCCCTATGAAAAGGTGTTTGAGACCCTTCGGGAGGGCTTGGCCAACGGTTTTTGCATGTTTTTTGAAAAATACGGGATCGCTAAAGTTGACCCGAAACTTCTGGATGTGCTGGTGCGGATGCGGATTGAGAGTTATCTGGCCGTCATTCAGAAAGATTACAGTCTGGAGGAGACGAAGAAATTGGCAAGGCAGATTGGCGAATACTGTGACGCCGGGTTTGAGGCGCTGGTGAAGCTGCTGAAAACGGAAGGCAGCGAAAAGCTTCCAAAAACAGAATATCAGAAAAACGGTAACTAAGGTCCGAGGCAGCTGCCCCGGACCTTTTTACATAACAAAATGTAACAAACGTTATGCTGCAAAAGCGGAAAGGAGTTCTTTATGGCAAGGAAGAAATTAACTTTATCAACGAAGGCAAATTATGGAAACTGGGTGCCGGCAAATATCATGAAAATGCTGGGAGCGGCAGACTCGGTGCTGGCCGTTCTGACGTTTCTTTTTCAGCGGGGTTTCCAGCTGAACCCGGCAGCCTGGGGCACTGGCATTCTCTGCCTGATTTTCTGCGCTTATACTTTTTATATGTGGCGCTGCCGGGAAGCTTTTGATTTCAAAAAGGGCAATGTCATGGGGGATGTGCATCAGTTTCTGGTGGATCACCTCAAATGGGACGGAAAAGGCATCTTTCTCGATATCGGCTGCGGCTCCGGAGCGCTGACCATGCGCTGTGCAAAGACATTTCCGAAGGCCTCCTTTGTGGGAATGGACTACTGGGGAAAGGAATGGAGCTATGCGAAAGAACAGTGCGAGCAGAATGCAAAGCTTGAGGGTGTGGCAGCCCGGGGCCGTTTTGAAAAGGGAGACGCCGCAAAGCTTGCTTTCCCGGATGAAACTTTTGATGCTGTGGTGAGCAATTTTGTCTTCCACGAGGTCCGCACGGCCAAAGATAAGCGGGATGTGGTCAGAGAGGCCCTCCGCGTCCTCAAAAAAGGCGGGGCTTTTTCCCTTCAGGACATGTTTGCCCAGAAAGCGTTGTACGGAGATATGGAAGACCTGGTGAAAGAGCTGAAAGCGGAAGGTTTCGCCGAAGTCCACTACATCGCCAATATCGAGAACCAGAACCAGCTCGTCCCGAAATTCATCCAGACCCCGTGGATGATCAAAGGCGCGGGAGTTTTGTATGGGGTGAAATAGGAGCGGCGTTGGGCATTTTTACCTCTGTAGAAACTGTAAGATTTGTACAAAACTGCCTTTGAAAATTTATGTAAATTTGTGATAAAATATTTCTAACAGATAAAGAGGAGGTAAAAAGAATGTATCAGATCGGAGAACATATCATGTACAAAAATATTGGTATCTGTGTGGTGGAAGAGATCGGAAAGCCAGGTTTTTCTGCGGATAAAGAAAAAGAATATTATACGCTGCGTCCGCTGGATGCGATGGGCAACGCACGGATCTATGTTCCCGTCGATTCTGATATCTTTATGCGGAATATCATTACAAAAAAGGAAGCCTGTACCTATTTAAAAGAGCTCGAATCCATGGAAGCGGCTCCCTTTTACGTCAGTAAACCGGCTCAGCTGAAAGCCCATTATGACGGACTTATGGAAAGGCACGATATAGCCGGCCACCTGAAACTCTTCAAAGAACTGTACCAGAAGGAAAAGAAGACAAAAGAGAGCGGAAAAAAGTTCGGCGAAATGGAATTCAACTACAAAAAACAGGTGGAACACCTGCTGGTAGACGAGTTTTCCTATGCCCTGAACGAGACACCGGAGCTGTCGAAAGAGCGGCTGTATCGGGCGATGGCGTGAAGCCGGAAACCACCGGGAATCCCCCCAAAAAAGCTTGAGCAGAATCATTGAAATCTCTGCTCAGGCTTTTTTATATGCTCTTAAAAATTCAAAGAAATATAAAAAATTGCCCCTTGTAGATTGGCATGAGAGTGTGCAGACAGGGCTGTGCGCGCAGATGAGATTGACGATACGGGATACGCCGGGAGCCTTTTTCTGGCTGAGTAGAGATATCTGCATAGAAAATGTGAACCTGCGCTATCTGCATGGCTTTGGCGTTCTGGTTACAAGCAGAAAACCGATTGTCATTGAAAATAATGCATTCTGTAAATTGAGTATGGCGCCCATTTACATTTCCTGCGATGCAAACAACTGGTATGAGTCAGGCAGAGTAGAAGATGTTCTGATACGAAATAACAAATTTTACAACTGCTAGGGTGACGGTGTGATTTTTATAGATCCTGTGATTGAAAAAGCATCGGAGGAAAGAACGGTACATAAAAATATCCGGATTGAAGAAAATGAGATCCATTATTCTGAAAAAAATCAGGAATTATACGCCCTGAAGGACTGCAGGAATGTTCAGATCAAAGAGAACAAGGAAAATCTGACTTTACGCTAAAAGAGTTTCATGCTATCATGATCTCAATGAAGAGATTGGGTGGCATGAAACTCTTTTTATAACAGGAAAGAAGGTCGGCAGCATGAAATCAGTAATCTCCATAGGAAATCAGGATTTTATATCGATCAGAGAAAACCATTGTTTTTATATAGATAAGACGGATTTTATCAGAGAATGATGGGAGAATCAGGACAGTGTGACGCTGATTACCCGGCCGAGACGGTTTGGAAAAATTTTGAATATGAGTAGGGTAGAATACTTTTTTTTCCGTGAAGTATTCAGGGCTTGGAACATATTTTGAAGGGCTGAATATCTGGAAAAATGACAAGCTGCGAAAGCTGCAGGAAGCGTATGTATCCGGTCACTGGGGAGAGCTTACGGCTTTTATTCTCCACATTTAAGGGAATTACAAGGGTAAGCAAAGAATCCATCTTTTCGGATCTGAATAATCTGGAAGTTGTGACAACAACCTTGGAGAAATACAGCAGTTCTTTTAGCTTTAGAGAAGGTCAACAGGGACAGGAAAAGAGCCAAAAACACCGTCCCCATTGGAAAGGAGACTCAAAATGAAAGTACAAAAACAGATTTCACTCAAAGATTTCACCACCGCCGAGGGTTTTGTCGGCCGTTATCAGCATCTCATCAAGGATGTGGTGATTCCGTATCAGTATAAGGTGCTTTGCGATGAGATGGAGGGTGTGGAAAAAAGCCATGTGATCCGGAACTTCATCAATGCAGGGAAGGCCCTCAGAGGAGAGGATGTGGGAGACGGCTTCTATGGCATGGTCTTTCAGGACAGCGACGCGGCCAAATGGCTGGAGGCTGTGGCTTATGCGCTGATTCTTTTCCCGGATACGGAGTTGGAGGCTACGGCGGACCGGGTTATCGATATCATCGCCGGAGCCCAGGACTCGGACGGCTATCTGAACACCTACTACACGATAAAGGATCGGGACAAGCGCTGGACCAACCTGCTGGAAGGCCATGAGCTTTACTGCGCGGGTCACATGATGGAGGCGGCAGTGGCCTACTATGAGGCGACCGGAAAAGACAGGCTTTTGAAGGTGATGCTGAAAAATGCCGAGTGCATTTACCATCATTTTGTGACGGAAGGCCATGAGGGCTACCCGGGGCACCCGGAGGTGGAGCTGGCGCTGCTTCGGATGTACCGCGCAACTGGGGATAAGCTTTGCCTGGAGCTGGCGGAGCATTTTCTGAATATACGCGGTGCAGACACCGCTTTTTACGAAAAAGAAGTAGCTAAGAGAACCTGGAAGGTATGGGGAGCTGATCCGACGGATCACGCTTACCAGCAGAGCCAGTGCCCGGTGCGGGAGCTGGACGAAGCCACTGGCCACAGTGTCCGGGCCGTGTATCTCTATACAGCCATGGCAGATCTGGCTTCCGAAACCGATGATCAGGAGTTGAAAAAAGCCTGCGATCGGCTCTGGAAGAGCATTACGGAACGGCGGATGTATGTCACTGGCGGCATCGGTTCCACGTTTCTTGGGGAGGCTTTCACGAAGGATTATGATCTTCCCAATGATACGGCTTATGCGGAGACCTGTGCTTCCATCGGCCTGATGTTTTTCGCCTCCAGGATGCTGGAAAATGAGGTAAAGGGAACCTATGGGGACGTGATGGAGCGGGCCTTCTATAATACGGTTCTCGCAGGCATGCAGCTGGACGGCAGACGCTTTTTCTATGTGAATCCCCTGGAAGTGGTTCCGGGCATTGCCGGCGAGGCGGTGACGCATAAGCATGTGATTCCCCAGCGGCCCACCTGGTACGCCTGCGCGTGCTGCCCGCCAAATGTGGCGCGGCTCATCACTTCCATTGGAAAGTATGCTTACGGAGAAAATGGCAATACCGCTTACTGCCACCTCTATGTAGCGGGAGACACAAAGTTTGAAAATGGCCTGGAACTGAACTGCGTCACCGAATATCCCTATGCTTTTACGATCCGCTATGAGATCAGAAAGGGCGGAAAAGAGCTGGCAGTCCGTGTTCCGGGCTGGAGCAGCAGCGTGACGGTACGGCGGGGGACAGACGCCGGTTCTATGGCGGAGGTATCTGACAAAATCGAGAAGGGCTACCTCTATCTGGGAACCGTTGAGACGGGAGAGATCATTGAGCTCCAGCTGGATGACGCCCCGGAATTTCTCTATGCTTCCCCGAAAATCCCGGATATCCAGGGCTGTGTGGCTCTCCAGAGAGGTCCGCTGGTCTACTGCTTTGAGGGGGCGGACAATAACGGAGATATCCTGTCTCTGACCATCGACGATTCGGAACCGGCAGAAGCGGAAGCTTTTGACCCGAAGCTCTTAAACGGTGTCACAAGACTGAAAGTGAAAGCTTTCCGAAAAGAGATCCCCGAGGGCCTGTATTCCGCCAGAAAGCTCAAAGAAACACCCTGCACGGCTTATGCGGTTCCCTATTACAGCTGGGGCAACCGGGGGCTGAATGAAATGCGGGTGTGGATGACGAAGCACTAACCACTGGAGACGGAGTTTTTGGCACGCTGTATGTCCCCGATGGTCTGAGAAGTCATTTGACTTTTCCCCTTGACAACCCCAACCGCCTGTGATAGCCTAAAATCTAGGGAAAACGCAGAGATGAAGAGAGTAACCCATAAGAAATATCACAGAGAGGCCTGTTTGCTGAGAGGGGTCATAGGGACGATGGGTGAAGATGGCTTCTGAGCGGCACGGGTGAGCTTTGATGGGACAGCAAGCCGGTGACAGGACCGCCTGTTACAGCGGAAGAGTGTGAAAAGCACTCAGTGAGGTCTCCTTTGTGAGAAGGAGATGAAGTGAAGTGGTAACGCGGTTTTATGCCGCCTTCTCTGGGAGATCCCCGGGAAGGCGGTTTTTTTCGCGGGAAGCAATGGATGCAGGACGTTAGGACAGCCGGGACAGATACACTGATGTGGTATGCTGTGCCTGTCCGGAATCGTCTCTGCGGAATTAAGAAGGAGGATCTACACATGTCAAAAGAAAAATATTACATCACCACGGCCATTGCCTATACCTCAGGCAAGCCGCATATCGGAAACACCTACGAGATCGTTCTCGCAGACAGCATCGCCCGTTTCAAGAGAGAGCAGGGCTATGATGTGTTTTTCCAGACCGGAACCGACGAGCACGGCCAGAAGATCGAGCTGAAGGCCGAGGAAGCCGGCATCACTCCGAAAGAGTTTGTCGATAACGTGTCTTCCGAGATCAAACGGATCTGGGATCTTATGAACACTTCCTATGATAAATTCATCCGTACCACCGATGAGTATCATGAGAAACAGGTTCAGAAAATTTTCAAAAAAATGTACGCCAAAGGCGATATCTATAAGGGCTACTACGAGGGAATGTACTGTACTCCCTGTGAGTCTTTCTTTACCGAGTCCCAGCTGGTAGACGGCAAATGCCCGGACTGCGGCCGCGAGGTACAGCCTGCCCGTGAGGAAGCTTACTTCTTCAAAATGAGCAAATACGCCCAGAGACTCATCGACTACATCAACGAGCATCCGGAGTTCATCCAGCCCGTTTCCCGTAAAAATGAGATGATGAACAACTTCCTTCTGCCGGGACTGCAGGATCTCTGCGTATCCAGAACCTCCTTCAAATGGGGAATCCCGGTAGACTTCGATCCGAAGCATGTGGTTTATGTATGGCTTGACGCCCTGACCAACTACATCACCGGAATCGGTTATGACTGCGACGGTGAGAGCAGCGACCTCTTCAAGAAAAACTGGCCTGCAGACCTTCACCTCATTGGAAAAGACATCATTCGTTTCCATACAATCTACTGGCCGATCTTCCTGATGGCTCTGGATCTGCCTCTGCCGAAGCAGGTATTTGGTCATCCCTGGCTCCTTCAGGGCGACGGAAAAATGAGTAAGTCCAAAGGAAACGTAATCTACGCAGACGATCTGGTAGAACTCTTCGGCGTAGACGCAGTGCGTTACTTTGTGCTTCATGAGATGCCCTTCGAGAACGACGGCGTGATCACCTGGGATCTGATGGTGGAGCGTCTGAACTCAGACCTTGCCAACACCCTCGGAAACCTTCTGAACCGTACGGTTTCCATGTCCAATAAATATTTCGGCGGCGTTGTGGCTGACAAAGGCGTGAGCGACACCATGGATGAGGATCTCAAACAGGTTGTTCTCTCCACCGTGGACAAAGTAAACGCAAAGATGAACGACCTTCGTGTGGCAGATGCCATCAGCGAGATCTTTGTTCTCTTCAAACGCTGCAACAAATACATCGACGAGACCATGCCCTGGGCTCTGGCCAAGGATCCGGAGAAACAGGATCGTCTGGCAACAGTTCTCTACAACCTGGTAGAGAGCATCACGATCGGCGGCAGCCTTCTCTGCTCCTTCATGCCGGAGACTTCCGAGAAGATCCTCGCTCAGCTGAACGCCAAGAAGAGAGAGCTTTCCGATATGCATACTTTCGGTCTCTATGAGTCCGGAAACAAGGTGACAGACCAGCCGGAGATCCTTTTCGCCCGTCAGGACATCAAAGAGGTTCTGGAAAAGGTAGAGGCCAAGAAAGCCGCAGCCAAAGCCGCAGCCGGTGAGACCGAGGAAGCCAAAGAGGAAGAGCCGGTGATCGACATCCCGAAAAAAGAGGAGATCACCTTCGAGGACTTCGAGAAAATGCAGTTCCAGGTAGGTGAGATCATCTCCTGCGAGGCAGTCAAGAAATCCAAAAAGCTTCTCTGCTCCCAGGTGAAGATCGGAAGCGAGGTAAAACAGATCGTGTCCGGTATCAAGGCTCACTATTCACCGGAAGAGATGGTCGGCAAGAAGGTAATGGTTCTTGTAAACCTCAAACCCGCCAAACTGGCAGGCGTTCTTTCCGAGGGAATGATCCTCTGCGCTGAGGATGAGAACGGCGAGCTGGCTCTCATGGTTCCCGAGAAAAAAATGCCTGCAGGCGCAGAAGTTTGCTAACACCAGGGGATGAAAGCCAGAAAGCTGTTCGTGCCTGCACGATAAAGCTTTTGACTTTAAGACCCGTAAAACATTCAAAAGTAGTGGGAAACGTAAGCCTGGCAGGCGGCAAAAAGCCGCCCTCGCCGGGCTTATCTTAAACAAGGAGGAAAGGAAAATGGCGAATCTGTGGAAAAAGGCAACAGCTTCTCTTCTGACGGCGGCTCTGCTTTCTGGCGGCGCGCCGGGGCTGAGCGCGAGTGCGGGGGCACCGGTGGTTTCTGAGGCAGTTTCAGCCTCTGCACTTGCAAAAGACACAGCGGAAACGGCGGGAGAGATTTCTGTGAGCCGGAAAGGAAGTCTTCTTCTGATCTCCGGAAAAGGCGCTCTGACGGCGGCTACTCTCAAAGATACGGATTTCTCAGAGATCACGGAAGTTCAGGTGAAAGCCGGCATCACAGCCATCGGCTCCGGAGCCTTCCTGGATCAGAAAACAATAAAAAAAGTAAGCCTTCCGGACAGTGTCCTCACGATAGAAACCAATGCCTTCCGGGGCTGTGAGACCCTGGAGGAGATCCAATTCGGAAGTGCCTTAAAAACCATCGGAAGCTTTGCTTTTTACCGCTGCAAGAGCCTCGCTTCCCTTGCCCTTCCGGATTCCGTGAAGACGCTGGAGACCGGAGCCTTCCAGGAGTGTACGGCCTTAAAAACCGCAGCTCTCGGAAACGGCGTGAAAAAACTCCCGATCCAGCTTTTCCGCGGCTGCACCTCCCTGGAGACCGTGGAACTGAGCCCTTCTCTGGAAGTCATCGGGGAGCAGAGCTTCTGTCTGTGCAGCGCCCTGAAAAATATCGTGATCCCGTCCGGTGTCTATCGCATTGACAAAAACGCTTTTTCAGGCTGTTCCGCCCTGAGCCTGAACCTTCCGGAAGACCTGGAGGATCAGGGGGACGGCTCCTATCGGAAACGGGGCGGCCTCAAGATTTCCGGTACCTACCTCTATTCCGAGGCGGAAAAGGTCCTGACGCTGGTCAATCAGGAGCGGGTCAAAGCAGGTCTTGAAGCTGTCGTGATGGATCGGGAGCTTCTGGAGGGGGCGATGACTCGGAGCGCGGAGCTGAACGTCCTCTATTCCGACCGTCGCCCCAACGGGGCCAGCTTTGATTCCGTCAGCAGCAAGGCCAAAGCGGAAAACCGCCTGATCGGCGTCAGCTCCGCCCGGGAGGCCATGGAAGTCTGGATGCAGTCCGATGGCTTCAAGAGCCACATCCTGGACCCGGAGGTAAAAAGCATCGGCGTGGGCTGTTTTTCTCAGGGAAACCTCAAGTGCTGGGTACAGCTTTTCGGCACAGAGAAGGCAGAAAATCCCGGAAGCCAGGCCGACGTGAGCAAGGTCACAGATATCCGGATCACGGGAGAGAATGCCTCCTTCTATCTTGATAAAACCTCTCTGGAGCTTGAGCCCGGCAAGACGGAAAACCTCACGGTTTATCTTAAAAACACCGGTTTTTCCCAGGCCTCGGCGGCTGTGGCTCCGGAGACCTTCCAGTGGGAATCCAGTGATTCCTCGGTAGTTTCTGTGGATGAAAACGGGACTCTCACAGCGAAAAAAGGCGGCGAGGCCACGATCACCTGCACCTCCCGCTACGGCGACCGCCAGAGCCTGAGCTGCAAGGTAAAGGTGGAGGTGAAACTGACCGCTATCCGGCCCGAGGCGAAGACTCTGCGACTGGCCGTGGGCAAGAAATATGCCCCGAAAATGGAGCTTGTTCCCTCAAACGTCACAAACGCGAGTCTGACCTACAAGAGCTCCCGCCCCTCGGTGGTGACGGTGACGGCCGACGGCAAGCTCTGGGCCCGGAAAAACGGAACAGCCGTAATCACCTGCAGTTCCGGAAAAATCCAGACGAAATTCACTGTAGCCGTGCGAAATTATGTGTCGGCGGTGCGTGTGACCAATGCGCCCACCGATCTGAACGTCGGAGAAAAGCTGGTGCTTCAGACCAAGATTCTTCCTACGAACGCCCTTTATAAGGGAGTAACCTTCCAGAGCTCCGATCCGAAAATCGCTTCGGTCACAAAGAACGGTATTCTGAAAGCCAACAAACCGGGCAGAGTGAAGATCACCTGCCAGGCAAAATACGGAGCCGGGGCGGTGAAGAGTTTCTATCTGACCGTTCATCCGAAGACGCCCGTGATCTATGGAAAGGCTCTCGAGGGCGGCCTGAGGCTGGCCTGGAAGATCCCCGAGGGAGCCACAAATTGTACAGTTTACTGGACCAACGCCCCAGGGCGGAGTTTCCGGAGACTCTACAGCGGAACGAACCGCTCCTACACCTGGAAAAATCTGAGAAAAGGACGCACTTACTATTTCAAGATCTGCGCTATGGCGAAAGTCGGCAAAAAGAACGTCTACAGTCCCTGGAGCAAAGTGCTGGAGGTTACAGTAAAATGATATTTGACAGTCATGCCCATTACGACGATGAGGCATTTAATGAAGACCGGGAGGCCATTCTGAATAGCCTTCCGGAAAACGGAATTTCCCCCATTGTAAACGTGTCGGCCCAGCTTTCCGGCGTGACAGCCACTGTGGAGCTTACGGAAAAATATCCTTTTATCTATGGTTCCGTGGGCGTTCATCCGGACCATGTGGGAGAGCTTTCCGAGGAAAAAATCCAGTGGATGAAGGAGCTGGCCGGCCGGGAGAAGATCGTGGCTGTGGGCGAGATCGGCCTCGACCACTACTGGGACACCGAGTCTGACGAGGTCCAGAGGAAGTGGTTTATCCGCCAGCTGGAGCTGGCCAAAGAGGTAAATCTTCCGGTCATCATTCACAGTCGGGAGGCCTCCCAGGAGACCTTTGACATCATGAAGGAGCATCACGCAGGCAGCACCGGCGGCGTGATCCACTGCTATTCCGGGTCAAAAGAGATGGCTGCGGAGTATCTGAAAATGGGTTATTATATCGGTATCGGTGGCGTTGTCACCTTCAAAAACGCCCGTGTCATGAAGGAAGTGGCAGCGGCCGTTCCCCTGGAGCGGATTCTGATCGAGACGGATTGCCCTTATCTCGCCCCCACGCCCTACCGAGGAAAACGAAATTCTTCGCTTTTTCTCCCCTATGTCATAGAAGAGATTGCGAAGCTCAAAGGAATTGCCCCCAAAACGGTGGAGGAGACCACCTGGGAAAATGCAATGAGGATGTATAAAATCAATGGATAAAATGGAAAAATTATCAAATCCCCAGAAGACTATCGAGGTCTTACAGAAATATAATTTCAGCTTTCAGAAAAAATTCGGCCAGAACTTTCTCATCGATCCCCATGTGCTGGACAAAATCATCGCTGCGGCGGAGATCACCAAAGATGATTTTGTTCTGGAGATCGGCCCCGGCATCGGTACGCTGACCCAGTATCTGGCGGAAGCGGCCCGGGAAGTCGTGGCTGTGGAGATCGACAGCACGCTGATCCCGATTCTCGAGGATACGTTGAGCGCTTACGACAACGTCAGCGTCATCAACGAGGACGTCTTAAAGGTGGATCTCAGGAAACTGGCTGAGGAGAGAAACAGCGGCAAACCCATCAAAGTAGTGGCAAATCTGCCCTACTACATCACGACCCCGATTATCATGAGCCTTTTTGAGAGCCATGTGCCCCTGAAGAGCCTGACGGTCATGGTTCAGAAAGAGGTGGCCCTCCGGATGCAGGCAGGCCCCGGCACCAAGGATTACGGCGCTCTTTCCCTGGCGGTTCAGTATTATGCGAGCCCCTATCTGGCAGCAAATGTGCCGCCCAACTGCTTTATGCCCCGACCTAACGTGGGCAGCGCGGTGATCCGTCTGACCCGTTTCGAAGAGACACCGGTGCAGGTCAAGGACGAAAAGCTCCTGTTCCGTCTCATCAGGGCTTCCTTCAACCAGCGTAGAAAAACGCTCCAGAACGGCCTGGTGAACTCTCAGGAACTGGATTTCACGAAGAAGCAGGTGGCAGCAGCCATTGCGACGCTGGGTGTTTCCCCGAGTGTCCGCGGCGAGGCCCTGACGCTGGAGCAGTTTGCAGCTCTTGCCAATGCATTAAGTGAGTAAAAAGAAAGCTCTGAATCTAAGAGAAAATCTTAAGGTTCAGAGCTTTTTACATGTCGTTTTCCGTGACGGCGGGTTTCAGGCGGAGATTTTCCACCTTGAGAAATTCCTTCAGGACCACATAGATGCCGCCGAGGAGGATTGCCGTGTCCTGTAGATGGGAGGGACGGATTTTTAAGGGGCGCCCCATGCGGTTGTTGAGGGATTTTTCCAGGGTCCGTGCGAGGTCCGGGAAATAGGTCGTGAAGGAGCTGTTGATGACGATGAGGTCCGGGTTCAGGGTATTCAGAACGTTGTTGAGGCCGATGCTCATATATTTGAGGAAAAGCTGATGGACGAAAAGAGCATCCGGGTCCTTGTCCCGGGAGAGGCGGATCAGCTCATCGAGGGAGACCTCACAGCCTTTCCGCTGGGAGAGTTCAAGTAGAAGAGCCCGCTCGGAAATGTACTGCTCGAGGCAGCCGAGATTTCCGCAGGGACAGGGGCGGCCATCTGGCTCCACGATGGTGTGGCCAAGCTCTCCGGCGAAACCGTTGGCTCCGGTGTAAAGGTGATCGTTGATGAGGATTCCCATGCCCACGCCGGAATGAACGCTGATGTTGATCATATCCGGATAATTGAAGGCAAAAGCCCGTTCGCCGAGGACTGAGAGATTTGCTTCATTATAGAGATAGACCGGCAGGTTTAAGGCTTCCATCAGCCGCCGGGCGAGGTCCGCATCCAGGGAATAATAGGGAGCGAAAATCATCTGGTTTCCGCGGGAGACGCCGTGGACGCCGAGACAGATGCCCACGACACTGTAGCGGGAGGGCGGAAGGGCCTCCATCGTATTTTTCAGAACTTCCAGAAGAAATGAAAAAAAGCCCTCATCAAAGGCCCGGACCGGATATTGCCTCAGCCGACAGCCCGTTCCCAGAAGATCAGCGGACATAACCGTGATTCCTGTGGTTTCGATGTTGACGGCAAGTGCGTATCCGGCCTCCTGATGTAAGCTCAGGAGAATGGGTTTCCGGCCTTTTTCCGCCGGGGCGCTTCCCACCTCCCTTACCAGGCCGGAATCCAGAAGCTCCTGTACGATGGAGGAGACGGTGGCCTTGGTAAGTCCCAGGTGTTTGGCGAGCGCCGCACGGGAAATGGGGCCTTCATTGATGATGGCTTCTAAAATCAGATGAAAATTGATGTCACGGATCAGTTCTTTGCTTCCTGTCTGCATGTTTCACCTCGCTGGAAATAGGCAGATGCAGCAGTCAGAGGAGAAAATTACTGCTCTGTCGTGTCGTCATTTTCGGGCTTCTCATCGGCGGGAGCTGCGGTTTCGTCAGAAACGGTTTCCTCAGAATCAGTTCCCTCAGTGCTTCCCTCGAGCTCTTCACGAAGTCCCTCGATGGTCCAGTCGTCCTCATCTTTTTCTTCCTCTTCGCTCTCATCCTTCGGGATGTATTTGTCGAAGATCTTCACGAAAAAGTAGGATTTCGCAAAGGCCAGGGTGGAGAAGCCTAAAAGGAAATAGGCCAGGATGCCGTAGGAGAAGATCATGGTGTTGAAGAGCATTGCAACGATGGGAGCAATGCTGATGAGCAGCATCAGGATCGTGTAGGGCAGATGTCTTAAGGACATCAGAAGCGCGTTGCGGATTGTGTTTTTCACGGTGTTGACGAATTTCGCCAGGAGCGGGAACACATACTGGAGGATCATAACCATGATAAGAGCGATGACCAGCAGGCCGTATTTGACAACGGTGTAAATGCCGCCGCTGAGCTGTTTCATGATGATGAAATCCATGAACTCAAGGATGATCAGTACCAGAGCGATGAGCCAGATGCCGAGACCCTGCTTGAAGTTTTCCTTGAAGGATTTGAAGAAGGAACGGGCGATGTAGGCTTCCTCGTTCCGAACCATTTTCATCGTCACATAGTACATGGCGGTGATGGCCGGTCCGATGGTGACGATGGGGATGCAGCAGAGCAGGAAGAGAAGGTTCAGGATAATAAGATCCGCCACCCTGCCCATGAAGGTGAAAAATTTGTTGTCCATGTTGAAAATACGGTCCATAATAAAACTCCAATCTGTGATAAAATTTTGACACCGTGGGCAGTTTTGCTGTCCCACGCTTTTAGCTATTAGAACATTATAGTGCAAATCTGTGTAAAAATCAATTTGTAAGGCGATAAAATCAGCATTTTTTAATATTTTATACAGAAAAATATTAGAGTTTATAACAAAAAAAAGAACTGCCCTTGCATAGATCTTTTTAATAGGATATACTGTGATTACAGCGTCCAAAAGTCTAAGTCTGCTTGGACTTGCACAAAGCGGACCTAGACCTTGGGACGCGCCCCTACATGAGCATGGAAGGGGAGCGTAAGCTCCACGATATGCGAATGTAGGGAAGGATTGTGGGAGTGCGAAGCACGAAACAATCCGTGTAATCAAACATGAAAAAGGATAGGAAAGAAAAATGGAACTTACTACAGTTAGAGAAATTTTCAGAGACAGAGAAAAATATTTAAACAAAGAAATCCAGGTCGGTGGCTGGGTAAGGAGCAACCGTGATTCCAAAGCCTTCGGTTTCCTGGTACTGCACGACGGTACTTTTTTTGAGACCCTGCAGATCGTATATCACGACACCATGGCAAACTTCCAGGAGCTGACCAAGATCAACGTCGGCGCTGCCGTTATCGTCAAAGGAACTCTGGTTCCGACTCCGGAAGCAAAACAGCCCTTCGAGATCCAGGCAGAAGAGATCTCCATCGAGGGCGCCTCCACACCGGATTATCCGCTGCAGAAGAAACGTCACAGCCTGGAGTACATGCGTACCATCACCCATCTGCGTCCGAGAACCAACACCTTCCAGGCCGTATTCCGCGTGCGTTCCCTGATTGCATACGCCATCCACAAATTCTTCCAGGAGAGAGATTTCGTCTATGTACACACTCCCCTGATCACAGGAAGCGACTGTGAGGGTGCTGGCGAGATGTTCCAGGTGACGACTCTGGATCTCAACAACCCGCCGAAAAATCCGGATGGCTCCATCGATTACAGCAAGGATTTCTTCGGGAAAGAGACCAACCTGACCGTAAGCGGCCAGCTCAACGGCGAGACCTTCGCTCAGGCTTTCCGCAACATCTATACCTTCGGACCGACCTTCCGTGCAGAGAATTCCAACACCACCCGTCATGCGGCTGAGTTCTGGATGATCGAGCCGGAGATCGCTTTCGCAGACCTCAAGGACGACATGATCCTGGCTGAGTCCATGCTGAAATATGTCATCAACTATGTTCTGGAGCATGCGCCGGAAGAGATGAACTTCTTCAACTCCTTTGTGGACAAAGGACTCATCGAGCGTCTGAAACATGTGGCAAACTCCGATTTCGGCCATGTGACCTACACTGAGGCCATCGAGATTCTGGAGAAACACAACGACAAATTCGAGTACAAAGTATCCTGGGGCGTAGACCTGCAGACCGAGCACGAGCGTTACCTCACAGAGGAAGTCTTCAAGAAACCGGTATTCGTTACCGATTATCCGAAGGAGATCAAGGCCTTCTACATGAAGCTTAACGACGACGGAAAGACCGTAGCCGCTATGGACTGCCTGGTTCCGGGTATCGGAGAGATCATCGGCGGAAGCCAGAGAGAGGACAGCTATGAGAAGCTCCTCGCCAGAATGAATGAGCTGGGCCTTAAGGAAGAGGATTACGGTTTCTACCTGGATCTCCGGAAATACGGTTCCACCCGTCACGCCGGTTTCGGCCTTGGCTTTGAGCGCTGCGTGATGTACCTCACCGGTATGGGCAACATTCGCGACGTGCTGCCGTTCCCGAGAACAGTAGGTACATGTGAGTTATAATTGCGGGAGCTGCGAAGCAGCGGAGCAATTTGTTAGTACAAAGTAGTGAAAAATAAGAAAAACTGCTGCACCGGGGAGGGAACATGGCGCTGACAGACACAGAAGACTTTTTCCGGCTGTCTGTCATTGCCATGCCGAAACGGCGCAGCATTTTTGATTTCCGCGAGCAACGAGCCAAGCAGCCATGCTTGCATGGATATTTGGCGACTGCCGCGCGGAATTTAATTTAGGGAGGCATAAAAATGGGGAGTAAGATATTGGTTGTAGATGACGAGCGGGAGATCGCCGACGTAGTAGAACTCTACCTGAAAAATGAAAACTATCAGGTCGTGAAATGCTACAACGGCCGCGACGCTCTGGAAGCTGTGGAAAAAGAGAAGCCGGACCTGGCTCTTCTCGATGTGATGCTGCCGGATATCGACGGCTTCACAATCCTGCAGAAGATCCGTGAAAAATACACCTTTCCGGTGATCATGCTCACGGCCAAAACCGAATACATGGATAAAATCAACGGACTGACCCTGGGGGCCGACGATTATATCGCGAAGCCCTTCAATCCGCTGGAGCTCATGGCGAGAGTCAAGGCACAGTTAAGAAGGTCCACGAAGTACAATGAGGGAAATCGGTCTCAGGAGGACATCATCGACTTCGGTGGGCTTTTCCTAAACCGGAATACCCACGAATGTATTTATAATGAAAGAGAACTGACCCTCACGCCCATCGAGTTTGACATTCTCTGGATTCTCTGCGAGAACCGGGGGCAGGTCATCAGCTCCGAGCAGCTCTTTGAGCAGGTCTGGAAGGAAAAATACTACAAAAACAGCAACAATACGGTGATGGTCCACATCCGTCATCTCCGCGAGAAAATGAGCGGACCGACGGGAAAATCGGATTTCATCAAGACCGTCTGGGGAGTGGGATACCGCGTTGAAAAATAATTACCGGAAGTTAAAATGGAGCCTCATGCTCCGTACTGTGCTGATGGCGTTTTTTTCCCTGGCGGTGGGCTATATCATCCTGGTGGTCCTCATTGACGGCGTGCTCCAGGACAGCTTCCCGGCCATGATCATCAGCCTTCTGATGAAGTTCGGAATGAGCCAGACGGAGGCTGACCGCGTCTACGGCACGGTCTTCATGCAGAACAAAGGTCTCTTTGTGGCGGTGGGCTTTATCATTTTGTTCCTGATCTTTTTCTATCTGGCCATGTCAAAAGTCACCAGGTACCTCAACAGTATCGGTACGGAGATCGAGACTATTTTAAGTAATTCCGAGGCTCCTGTGACGTTGGAGCCGGAACTGAGGCCCATTTCCGAGAAGCTCAACACCCTGAAAATGACGCTGAAACGCCGGGAGTACGAGGCCGTGGAGAGTGAGCAGCGAAAAAATGACCTCGTGGTCTTTCTGGCCCATGACCTCAAAACGCCGCTGACCTCCATCATCGCCTATCTCACGATGCTGGACGAACAGCCGGGGCTTTCCGAGGAGGACAAGAAGAAATACATCCATATTTCCCTGGAAAAATCGATCCGGCTGGGTGAGCTCATCAGCGAATTTTTCGAGATCACGCGCTTCAATCTTCAGGATATCGTGCTTCAGAAGGAAACGTTGGATCTCTCCATGATGCTGGAGCAGCTGGCGGATGAGAGCTATGCGGTGCTGGCAGAGAAATCCCTGACCTGTTCGATCCACACGGACGACAATCTGCTGGTGGACGGGGATCCGGACAAGCTGGCCCGGGTTTTCGATAACCTCTTAAGAAATGCCATCGCCTACAGTTATCCCGGCACGAACATTGACATCCAGGCTTTCGGGGAGAAAAAGGACATCATCATCACGTTTTCCAACCAGGGCGATCAGATCCCGCCCCAGAAGCTGAATTTCATCTTTGAAAAATTCTACCGTGTGGACAATGCCCGCCAGAGCCGGACCGGAGGCGCGGGCCTGGGTCTCTCGATCGCGAAAGAGATCGTGGAGCTTCACGGCGGAGCCATCGCGGCTTCGAGCAGCCCGGTCTGCACCCGTTTTACCGTGAAACTTCCGAGGCATCAGGAGGAGCAGCAGCCCGCAGCGGCGAAAAAATGGGGCCGCATCGCAAAAAATGGAGGAAAAGAATGAAAAGATCCAGGAAAAAGAAGACCATTGGCGATTTTATCTGGAGGCTCGTCTTTCTGGCGGCGCTGGTCGTTTTCTGCTACTGCGCCTTTCAGCTGGTGACAATCTATCTGGAATATAAGAAAGGTACTGACGAATATTCCTCTCTGGAGCAGCAGTATGTGACGGAGGATACGATAAGCGGCACGACGGAAAACAACACCCCGTCAGGTACCGGCGACGGCACCCGGACTGGCAGCGACGGAAGTGAAGCCACCGACGGCACTTCTGAAACTACTGGAAAAGTCGAGGGTTCCGGCACGGCCGAAGATCCCTACACCACGGGAGAGACCGAGACGGAGATCGAGACCGACGCGGAAGGAAAGACGACCGTGAAGGCTTATCCGGTGCTCAAAAACCCTGTAGATTTTGAGAGCCTGAAAAAGGTCAACGAGGATATCATCGGCTGGATCCGCGTCAACGCGCTGGATATCAGCTACCCGATTGCCCAGAGTACGAACAACGATTATTATCTGCACCGTACCTTTGAGCGGGTGGACAACTTTGCCGGGTGTATCTTCATGGAATATCAGAACCACAGCGATTTTTCCGATAAGAACACAATTATCTACGGCCACAACATGAAGAACGGTTCCATGTTCGGCACCCTCCGGAAATTTTACGAGGACGAAGTCTACGAGAAAGCCCCCTATTTCTGGATTTACACGCCGGACAAGATTTACCGCTATGATATTTTCTCCTGCGCGGAGGTGGCGGTGGACAGCCTGGCCTACCAGATCACCTTCTCCGAGGAGGGAAGCTTTGAGAAATATATCGATGACGCTTACAGCCGTTCCGTAGTAAAGGGAAATGACATCAAGGTGACGGCGGAAGATAAAATCGTGACCCTCTCCACCTGTACAGGCAACGAGTCCACGCGGTTTATCGTCCAGGGTAAGCTCAGCAAGACCTACTGGTCGAAAAAGAAATAAAAAGGGGGTATCCGGAATGGATGAAAAGATTGAGAAGCTGAAAGAATGGATTGACGGCAGTGATAATATTGTATTTTTCGGAGGCGCGGGCGTTTCGACGGAAAGCGGAATCCCTGATTTCAGAAGCCAGGACGGCCTTTACAATCAGGAGTATGCCTATCCGCCGGAGACCATCTTAAGCCACACTTTTTTCATGCGGAATCCGAAGGAATTTTATCGTTTTTACCGCAATAAGATGCTGGTTCTGGATGCGAAGCCCAATGCGGCCCACCGGAAACTGGCCCAGTGGGAGAAGGAGGGGCGCCTCAAAGCTGTCATTACCCAGAACATCGACGGCCTCCATCAGAAGGCCGGAAGCAAGGAAGTTCTGGAGCTTCACGGCAGCATCCACCGGAATTACTGCACGCGCTGCGGCAAATTTTTCGATGCGGAATACATGCAGCGGGCTGAGGGCGTGCCGAAATGCGAATGCGGCGGCATCATCAAGCCGGACGTGGTCCTCTATGAGGAAGGGCTGGACATGCAGGTGGTTTCCAAGGCCATCCAGTACATTTCCAGGGCTGACGTCCTCATCGTGGGCGGCACTTCTCTGGTGGTTTACCCGGCGGCCGGCCTCATCGACTACTATAATGGAAAGAAACTGGTGATGGTCAATAAGTCCGTCACCCCGAAGGACGCGGGAGCAGACCTTCTGGTGCAGGGAAGCATCGGCGAGATCTTTTCCCAGATCTGAAAATGAACGGAGAGAAAACAATGGATTACCAGGTGGGAGACATCGTAAAACTGAAAAAACCCCACCCCTGCGGCAGTTATGAGTGGGAAATCCTCCGGGTCGGAGCCGATTTCCGCCTCAAATGCACCGGTTGCGGCCACCAGATCATGGTGGCCCGGAAGCTGGTGGAGAAGAACACGCGGGGGCTGAGGAAAAAAGAAGAGTAAGAGAAAGCGTCAGGAGGAAAAAGAAAAAATTTATTACGTTCAGTGAAAAAGTATCGTCTGAGAAAAAATCTCAGGCGATATTTTTTGGTAAATTCTGCTGAATTATGATGAGTAATCCGTTTACTTTTATACTAAATTGCTTTATACTCTTATAAAACAGGTCTGTGACCTGTACTGGAAAGAGAGAAGGGAGGAAAAAGTTATGTTTTGTCAGGAATGTGGACAGAAATTAGCCGATGGGACAAAATTTTGCCCATACTGCGGAGCGAAGATTCAGGCTGCTCCGCCGCTGGTGGAAGAAACGACAGAGCAGGAAGAAACTGTTGAAGTAAGGCCGGAACCCGAGGAGGAGGCTCCCCCTCCAAAGAATCCGGCTCCCAAGCCGACACCGAAAACGGCTCCGACACCGGAAGCTCCGCGCCCAGCGCCGGAGCCAGCGCCCAAGCCCGCCGGAAAGGGCGGTAAGACCGGGCTTTACGCCATTGTCGGTCTCGTGGCCGTCATCGTTCTGGCTGTGGTGCTGATCAAAGGTGTTTTCGGCGGAGGGACTACCGTATCCGTCATGGACTGCGTGAATGTGACGATCAGCGGTGTGGACGGCAATGGCCGGGCTTACTTTGATTTCGACATTCAGCCCATTTTCGACGCGGTTTCCCAAAAGATGACGCTGACGGAGCGCATGCGGGAGGAGATTCAGGATCTGACGGACGATATTTACAAGGATATCGTGCTCTCCGATGACAGTAACCTTTCCAACGGCGACAAAGTCAAAGTGAGCAGCAGCGTGGACAAGGATCTTCTCAAAGCCTATAAAGTGAAGCTGAAAAACGGCGACAAGACGATAAAAGTAGAAGATCTGGTGAAGGTTCAGGAGGTAAACGTCAAGGACTACGTTCAGGTAGAGTTTTCTGGTTTTGACGGCTTCGGAGCCGTGTATCTGAATCAGGATTATGACGGCCTGATCTCAGCGACGGCTGAACTGATCCGCAAGGCAGACAACTCCGAGGAAGCCGAGGAGTACATTTCAGACTCCCTTCCTTCTGTGATCTACAACATGTCCTGGATCTACGAGGGCGAAGATTACCAGAAGAACGGCAACGAAGTGACCTACCACTGCAGCGGACCGGATTACATCGAGAAATACGGCATTCATTTTATCTATGAGGATGTCACCGCGACGGTGGATGGACTGATTCCGGTGGAGACCCTCTCTCTTGCAGATTATATGAAGCTTTCCTGCGAGGGCATCAATGGCAGCGCCTATGCCCGGGCTGAACTGGACGAGGAAAAACTCCTTGATTACCTGACTGAGCTTTTTGAAAAAGAGCAGCGCGGAGCCTATGGAGCAGCAGGAGAGAATTTCGATGCGGCCACAGAGGCAGAATCCGCGGTCAACAGCATAAAGAATACCTGGAGAGAACAGTTTGTCACGATGGCAGATCCCAGTGAGAATCTCTCCAACGGCGATGAAGTGACCGTTACCCTCACTCCGAGCTATACGGATAATAATGAAGTAAATATGGTCGGAGCCGGCTTTACTCTTATTGGCGGAAGCGGCACCTTCACCGTGGACAGTCTGGGAGATTATCACCTGGGTATCACCTCCACGGAGGATGAGGAGCTCAAAGCGTTTCTGGCTCCCTATGAGACAAGTATCGAGGCGGCCTTCGATGAGAAGAAAGACTGGATTAATCAGGATGCTTCCCAGTATGGCTGGGTTGCCTGGGATCAGGTACCGGATGGCAAAGTGACGCCGGTGCTGGAAAAAGTCGATACCGTCACCTGGGACGAGGGCGATTACTACGATGCCGGAAATATGATGCTGGCCGTTTATCATATGAGCCTTCCGGTGCGGCAGTTTGACCGTTCCATGACAACGCTGGATATTTACTACGGAATGAAATTCAACAACGTGGTGAAGACAGATGACGGAAAACTGAATTATGATTACGATCCCGACACCAGTTTCCTGGTAGGGGACGAAAAGCTGAACAGCTGGCTGAATGACCACAAGAACAATGTGATGGAAAACGGCACCAATGTGCAGGAAGAAGAAGCGGTCGCTGATCTTACCAGCGTGCAGGAGACCGAGGGCGAGACAGAAGAAAACACCACAGAAGCGGCAGTCGAGGCCATTTCCGTGGAAACGCCCCAGGCAGGAACCATCGCGGAGGGCGCAGCCAATCAGGCAGCAGCCACCGTTGTCTACGAGGGTCACACCTACGCAAGATTCGATATCGCTTTGAATTATTCCCAGGCGGAGAAGTTCTGCGAGCAGGCAGGAGGCCATCTGGCAACCCTCACCTCCTGGAGGGAAAACCTGGCAGTACAGAGCATTCTCGATGATGCATCTTACGACGAGTACTGGCTTGGAGCCAGCGACGAAGAATGGGAGGGCAGCTGGAAATGGACCACCGGGGAAGCCTTCGACTGGACTAACTGGGATGACAGCCAGCCCGATAACTATAACGGAGACGAAGATTTCCTGACGATTTATTCCTACTACGGAAGCTGGAATGACCGTTCAGCGGACGAGGAAGACATCGGTTTCGTTCTGGAGATCGATCCCGTGTCCGAGGGAAGCCCCTCCGGAGAATATGACCTTCTCTCCGATCTGGTCGCTTCCGGTTCCCACAACTGTGATATCTGGAAACAGCTCGAAGATCCCTATGGAAATAAGCATTTTGCCAGCGTGGTTCTCGATGCTTCCGAGAATGGCTGGGTGAAATATGAGCTGGACGGAAACTACAACTTCTTCACCGCGACGTTAAGCACCTGTACCGACGCGGAGAGCGACGCTTCCTTTGAGATTGCCATCTGGGGTGACGGAAAGCTTCTCTACAGCCGCTACAATTATCAGAAGACCGACGCGCCGGAGACTATCGCGCTGAATACGACGGGCATCAGTAAGCTTTCGATCAAGATGGCGAACCGGGGAGGCTATAATAACGGTTTCCTTGGCCTGAACGAGGCGAAGCTTTGGAAAAACGGCACGGCGGAGACTCTGCCGGTGCTCGTGGATGAGCTGGGCGATCTGACGCTGATTGACAGCGAGGAGTACGGCGATTACAGTGAAGGCGAGATGTACACCGATGTTTACGGAAATGTCCATGAAAACTGGTACGATTTCGAGGAGGAAGACCTGGGAGCAAGGGCTGTCTACTGGCTCGGCGGCAAATACACCACGTTTGAAGGAACAGTTCTCCCAGGAACGGGCAGTTATGACACAGGAACTCTGAAGATTTTTGCAGATGGCACAGAGGTTTATTCCATTTCTGAGCTGGATGTTTACCAGGGCGGCCAGAATTTTTCTCTGGATGTAACCGGAAAAGAAACACTGGAGATTGATGGCTATGGAGTGGTCTATGTGGCAGATACCAGACTGGTCCGGGCTGAGAGCGAGACGCTTGCACCGGTGACAGACCGCTACACCTTCCCGGAGCTTCCGGAGGCTGTGGAAGAGCGGGCCATCGATTATCGGATCTATAAAAATAAGAAATACTACCGCTTCGACCAGGGCCTGACCTGGAGCCAGGCAGACGCCTTCTGTAAAGCAGCAGGCGGAACACTGGCAATGCCGAAGAATGCGGCGGAAAACAGCGCCATCTTTGATCTCATTGACGATGGTAATTACGAGTATTACTGGCTGGGAGGCTATAAAGCAGGAACGATCTGGAAGTGGAACGACGGAGAAACCATCAATGCCGACGGTTTCTGGGGCAGCAGCCAGCCGGATAACTATGAAGAGAATGAAAATTACCTTTGCATGTATTCTTACGATGATTCCTGGAATGATCTTTCCGATCAGAACGAGGGCTTCGTGCTGGAGCTCACGGCGGCAGAACCCGTGGATGACACGGCCGTAATGCTCACGAGCCTGGAATGGCAGGAAAATTATTCTTCTGAGATCGTCAACGGTTATGACGGAGCCAACCTTTATCCCAACAGCGTGAAGCTTCGGGCTTCCGAGAATGCTTATTTCCGGGTAGCCTTAAACGGAGCTTATCAGACCCTCAGCGGAATTCTGGACCCGGATGGCGGTTCTTCTGTAAATGCAGATTTCTCTCTGGCGATTTTCGGAGACGGAAAGCTTCTTTATAAGAAGGAGCATTTCACCAGAAAAGATCCCAGGGAAGTCTTCTCTGTCGATGTTTCCGGTGTGAAGACTCTGACCGTGGAGACGGATAACCCCGGAAGCTATGACGGCGGTTATGTCTATCTCATGGACCCGGAGCTTACCAGGGCGGAGGCGAGTGCTTCCTCCGGTATCGCGAAGCTCTCTGAGCAGGTGCTGGTGGATGGCATTGGCGAGACCTATATCGCCGGACTTTTCCGGGATTCCTACGGAGAACTCCACGACGGCTGCCTGAAGCTTGCCGCAGGAGACGGCGCGAAAGTGACCTACAATGTAGGTGGCGCCTACACAACCCTTTCAGGAAGTATCGCAGCCGGTGATAAGACGAGCTACGAGGGCGGCATTTCCGTGAAGATCTACGGAGATGGAAACCAGCTCTATGAAATCTCTGATTTTGGAAAAATGACGGGAACCCAGAGCTTTGAGGTGGATATCACAGGCTGCCAGGTAGTTGCGATTGAGGCATCAGGCGACTATGATTCCTGTGTTTATGTGACAGATGATCAGCTGAAATAGAAGGAAAGTGAAAAGTTAAGATGAAAAAAGGACTGAAAAAAATCCTGCCGGGCACAGGGGCAGTCCTGCTGGTTCTGGCAGGCGGGGTCATGGCCGGAGCAGCTGGAAAAGAGCAGGAATATATTTTTCCGGAGGTGGATAAGGAGCTTCTGACCGAGGAGGATGTAAAAGACCTCCCGGCTGAGCTCCTGGCCTACGGCCGCTATGAGATCCTGGCAAAACATGGCGAATTGTTTGAATCGGAGGAATTGAAGGAATATTTCGGAAATCAGGAATGGTATTTTGGCTTCCTCTCCGACGAGAAAGAGGTGGAAGGACTCTTAAATGACATTGAGAAAGAGAACCTGGCCTTCCTGGAAAAGAAGGAAAAAGCCGAAGGCGGGTACGAGCTGGATCAGAAGGATTTTGATTACGAGATCGTGAAAAAATGGTTGGAGGGCACTTATGTGGCGGGGGAGGAGACGACCTGGAAGACTTCTGAGAAGAAGACGAAGGAGACGGAGGCTGCAAAAACGGCGGAAACCGAAGCGCCTGCGACAGAAGCTCTGGTAACAGAACCGGCGGAAACCGAAGCGCCTGCGACAGAAGCTCTGGCAACAGAACCGGCCACTGAGACACCTGCGACAGAAGCCCCGGAAACAGAACCGGTTACCGAGGCACTTGCGCCGGAGCCTGCAACAGAAGCCCCGACAGAGTCTGTGACCGAGACTCCTGAGACAGAAGAACATGTGACCGACGGAAAATTCGAAGATCTCTCCGATGTGGACCTCTTTTCCCTCTCCCAGGACGAGCTGGCAACGACAGTCCGGGAGGAACCGGAGACGGAAGCGGAGAGCGAGACAGAAAGTGAAACGGAAACAGAGAGTGAAATCGAGGCCGACACCCGCAGCGAGTACATTTTCCCGGATATGGATACCCGGTATCTGACCCAGGATGAGGTATCGAAGCTCTCCCTCCAGGCTGTCTGCTATGCCAAGAACGAACTCTACGCCCGCCATGGAAGAAAGTTCCTCTCCCAGGAACTTAAAGACTATTTTAACGATAAAACCTGGTACGAAGGCACCGTGGACCCGGACAGCTTTTCGCCCGGTGTCTTCAACACCTACGAGAACGACAATCTGCTGCTTCTCGTCAGCGCCGAGGAAAAACTCCTGCCCGGCGGCTATGTGCTGGATCAGCAGGGCTACGATATCCATAAAGTGGATACAGCCTGCAAACACACCCTCGGGGAGACAGCGAAGACGGGAGACACCTCCGGGTATGTCTTTGTGGTCATCGATTCCGACAGCATCATGCACGACGATGCCCGGCTGGTAAACGGCAAAGTCGTGGATGCCAACGGAAACGAGATCCCCGGCTGTTACGAGCGTGAGGATGGCCGGGTGGCAGATGCCCTGGGAAACATCATCAATCCCCAGGAAGGCCAGCTGGTAAAAGAAGAAAGCTTTAAAAAATAGTAACGATTCAGAGCCGCACCTCGATTCCACTACGCTTCATCTCGTTGTGGCTTCTCGCCAAATAGCTTTCCAGTCAAAAGTGTTCGTTTATGCAAGCATGACTCACACTTTTTGTTGAAAACCTGCTTGGCTCTGAATAGTTACAAAAAAACTGCCGCTTCGGAAAGTAAGATTTCCGGGCGGCAGTCTCTTTTTATGCGGTTTTGTGTACTTCTTCCAGCTGGGCGGTGTAGAGCTTGTAGTAGTAACCTTTTTTCGCCATAAGTTCTTCATGGCTTCCGGTCTCCATGATGCCGCCGTCATCAATGTACATGATCCGGTCGCAGCCGCGGATCGTGGAGAGACGGTGGGCGATGATGAAGGAGGTTCGTCCCTGAAGCATGGCGTTGAGGCCGGTCTGCAGGGCTTTTTCCGTCTGGACGTCGATGCTGGAGGTGGCCTCGTCGAGGATCAGGATGGAGGGATCGGAGAGCAGGGTTCTCGCAAAGGAGATGAGCTGTTTCTGGCCCTGACTCAGCATAGAGCCGCGTTCCCGGACTTCCGTATCGTACCCCTCGGGCATCCGGCTGATGAAGTCGTCGGCGCAGACGATTCTGCTGGCTTTGCGGATCTCATCCTCGGAGGCAGTCAGTTTTCCGTAACGGATGTTGTCGCCGATGGTTCCGGAGAAAATGAAACTGTCCTGCATCATGATTCCCATCTGGGAACGGAGAGAGTGGATCGTCACTTCGGAGATATCCTGGCCATCGATCAGCACCCGGCCGCTGTCCACGTTGTAGAAGCGGGAGATCAGGTTGACGATGGTACTTTTTCCGGCGCCGGTGGGGCCGACCAGGGCCACGCTCTCGCCGGGTTTCACCGTGAAGGAGACGTCTTTTAAGATCTTTTTCGTCTCGTCGTAGGAGAAGGCCACATGGTCGAAGGTGACTTCGCCGCGGATCGTGGGCATCTCTTTCGCATTTTCCTTGTCGGAAACCGTCACCGGCTCGTCCATGGTTTCAAAGATACGCTCCAGATAGGCGATGTTGTTGATGAAGTTGTTGAAAATGTTTCCTAGGTTCATGATGGGCTGCCAGAAGAAGGAAGCGTAGCTGGAGATCGCCACGATGGTTCCGAGGGATTTGTTTCCCTCTCCGAAAATCACGAGGCCGAAGAGGAAAATCGCGGCCCGGACGCAGACGGAGATCGCGTCGATGCCCGGCCACACCAGGTTGGAGTAGCGGACAGCCGTGTTCCAGGTCCGGCGGCAGTCCTGAGAAAGATCCTGGAAAATCTGGGCATTTTCGTCCTCACGGGCGAAAATCTGGGTGATTCTGGCGCCGACAATGTTCTCTTGAAGATAAGCGTTCAGGTTGGAGTTCTTGTTGGAAACAGCCTGCCAGGCTTTTCGCTGTTTGTTTTTGATCCAGATCATGAAAACTGTGAGAATCGGCACGCCGCAGAGAACGACGAGGGCCAGCTGCACATCCACCAGGAACATGAAAATCACGATGAAAAGCAGGTTGAAGGATTCCAGCACGATGTTGATCAGTCCGTTGGAGAGCATATCCGAGACGGAGTTTACATAGTTGACCACGCGGATCAGGATTTTGCCGTGGGGGCGGTCATCGTAATACTGGAAGGGCAGCTTCTGAAGGTGCTCGAACAGGTCTTTCCGGATATCATATATGATATTCTGGCTCACCTCTACCATGATCTTGCTACGGATCGTTACGAAGATTATGCTGCCCGTATAGAGGGCCAGCAGGGCGATTACCAGAGAAAAAAGCAGTCGGAAATTTTTGTCCGGAATGGCCACGTCCAGGGCGTGCTGGGTGATTATCGGGGCTATGTAGCCGAAGGCTCCGCCAAGGCTGCTTAAGAGAATGGCGATAATCATCCGTTTCTGATATTTCTTAATATAGGAAGAAGCTCTGAGAAGATGACGTATGTCAAATGGTTCTTCGAGAATTTCATCCTGCTTGTAAGTATTTTTTGCCATATTTTTCCACCTCCTTAAAGCTCATCCAGGCCGGTCTGCAGTTTGACCAGCTCGTAATAGTAGCCTTTTTTCGCGAGCAGCTCCTCGTGGGTGCCGCTTTCCTCGATGTAGCCGTCCCGAAGCACGATGATCCGGTCGGCATCTCTGGTTGTGGAGATTCGCTGGGCGATAATCACCTTCGTGCAGGGGAAATCCAGCTCCTTAAGGGAGTGCTGGATCTGCTTTTCAGTCTCCATGTCCACGGCGGAGGTCGTGTCGTCCAGAATCAGGATGGAAGGGCGGATCGCCAGGGCCCGGGCCAGGGAAATTCGCTGTTTCTGGCCGCCCGAGAGGCCGACTCCGCGCTCGCCCACGATGGTATCGTAGCCTTCCGGCATCTTGGCAATGAAATCCGAGGCGGAAGAGTAGCGGGCAAATTTTACCACGTCATTTATCTTGATGGAACCGTCGCCGTAGGCGATGTTACCCTCGATGGTGTCGGAATAGAGGAGCACATCCTGGGTGGCGAGGCCAATGTGGCGGCGCAGATCGTGGAGCCTTAAATTTTCCACGGGAGTGCCGTCAATGAGGATTTTTCCTTCTGTGGGCTCATAGAAGCGGGGAATCAGATTGATAAGGGATGTTTTTCCGCAGCCCGTTTCACCCATGATGGCTACCGTCTCACCGGGATTTACAGTAAAGGAAATGTTATGGAGCACCGGCAGGTCGCCGTCCTCGTACTGGAAGGAAACGTTTTTGAATTCGATTTTTCCGTCGAAGCGGTCCGGATGTTCTTTGGCATCCTCATGATCCTTGATTTTCGGCTCGGAATAGTAAAGCTCCATAACCTTTCTGGATGCGGCGGAGAAACGCTGAAACTCGTTCATGATATTTCCCATCTGACGCATCGGGTTGGCGATGGCCCAGATCAGGCCGGAGAAAGCCACATATTCGCCCATTGTGAGCTGGCCTTTGATGAGGAAAACGCCGCCCACACCCAGCATGACGAGGGGCATCAGGTTGGCGATGGTCTCCACATAGGGGAAAAATTTCAGCCAGACCATAGCGGTAGCCTTGTTTGTCTCGCAGAAATCCCGGTTGGCTTTGTCGAATTTTTCAATCTCATAATCTTCCCGGGCGAAAGCCTTCACCACGCGGTTTCCGGAGATGTTCTCTTGGGCGCAGGTGTTCATCTGGGAAAGTTTTTCACGGAGCAGTGCGTGCATGGGTGCCACTTTATTCCGGAACAGGTAGATGATCCAGAAAACGAAGGGGGCAATCACCAGCAGGCAGAGGGCCATTTTCCAGTTGGTATAGAGGAAAAAGATGGCAGCCGCCGCGAAGAGGGAGAAGGACTCGATGACCATGCGGATGATCCAGGCCACCATATGGCGGATCGCATCCAGGTCTCCCGTGAGTCTCGTCATGAGATCACCGGTGCGGTAGGTGCTGTAAAAGGTCATATCCTGGCGCTGAATTTTGTCATAGAGGTAGTTCCGGACCCGGTAAAGGACGGTCTGGGACACATGCTCGTAGATCATGCAGACGCCGTAGACGATGACACAGCGAAGGAGCGTGAAGAGCACCATCGCAAGGATGAGCTGGTAAAAAAGATCCCGGTGGGTGCTTAAGTTTTCCCGGGCGTTTTCCCCGGTGAGGAAAAGATCGACGATCTTTCCGGAAAAGTACGGCACGGTCAGCTGTAAAATGTTGTAGACCACGGTGCCGGCCATTCCCACAAAGTAAATTCCGCGGCAGCCCTTCATATTTTCCCAGAGCCACTGGAGCTTTGTTTTCGGGAATGGATTTGTCTCTTGTTTCATAACGCATGCCTCCCCAATAGGTATTTTTAATTTTTGGTCATTGTATCGTATCAATTTTTTTGCGGATGTGATATAATCCGCTTATCGAAAAATGGAATATTTCTATTCTCTTGAGCGTATAAAGGAGGACTTATCTCCAATGAAAAATCTGTTTGAGTACAGCGACATCCTGCACTCCCCCATTGAAGCATTCACCTGTGCCACAGAAAATGTTCATCTTCCCGTGGAAGCCCACTGGCACTATTTTATGGAGGTCATTTATCTGCAGGAAGGGTCCGTTCTTGTGACCTGCAACGATGCCTGCAAACGGGTGGAGGCTGGAAGCGTCATGTTCTTCCCGCCCCAGGCTGTGCATGCCATCTACGCCGACGGCGGAAAAAGGTTCCGCTATTTCTGCATCAAGTTCAACATGAACCGGATTCGGCTGACGGGAAGCTACCTGCCGGATCTGAACCTTGCTTTTCGGAGAGTCGGTGCGCTGCCATGTCCGCCGATCCTTTTTACACCGAAAGACCTGCCGGGGGTGGACCTTGGCGGTTTTTTCGAGGATGTGGAGCGGGAATACCGGGAGAAGCAGTACGCTTATGATGCCAGCATTTACTCCTCCTTTGCTTCTCTGATGCTGAGGATCTTAAGGATTTGGCACTGCCAGGGAATTTCGCTGGATCTGGAGGCTTCCTCCGAGACCGAGGAGAACCGGATTCAGGATATCCTGGTCTATATCGACCGCCATTCACAGGAGAATATCAATATAGAAGAATTGGCTCACCATTACAACATGAGCTATTCCTATTTTGCCAAAATGTTCCTGAAATACTATGGCCAGAGCTGCAAGCAGTATATCGAGTTCATCCGGCTGAACAAGGTGGAAAATTTCCTGCTTTTCACCGATTACGACCTGAACTATATCGCCGCCGAGACTGGTTTCGCGGACTGCAGCCATCTGATCCGGACCTTTAAGAAACATTATCAGATCACGCCAAAGCAGTTCCGCCTCCGAAGCCGTACGATTGGAAACGGCCTTGTGCCAGAGGAGACGAGAGTTGCGGGAAACTAATCAGGACCACCAGCACTCCGGCAAACGGAAATGCCTACGCCCTTGTTGTGGAAGAATCTCTGGCACCTGGGAAGAGCGCTGTCATTTTCCTTTCTTTTCGAAAAAAAAGTGCTTGCCATAAAATCCTTTCTGTGTTATAGTTAAAAACTGTGATATATTATTTTCCTTGTTCCCTGCATGGGTCAGGGGGCCAGAGACCATAAGGAGGTGCGAAGAGCATGAACAAATACGAATTAGCACTGGTTCTGAACGCAAAGGTTGAAGACGACGTTAGAACAGCTACTCTCGAGAAAGTGAAAGGACTGGTTGAGCGTTTCAACGGTACCATCACCAACGTGGACGAGTGGGGCAAGAAGAAACTTGCTTACGAGATCCAGAAAATGAGAGAGGGCTACTACTACTTCATCCAGTTTGATGCTGATGCTGCATGCCCGGCAGAAGTGGAGAAACGTGTACGCATCATGGATAACGTTCTCAGATACCTGATCGTCAGACCTGAAGCATAAATCAATCTGACTGAGAGAAGGAGATTCCATGAATAAAGTTATTTTAATGGGGCGCTTGACAAGAAATCCTGAAGTTCGTTATTCCGCAGGGGACAGTTCCATGGCCATCGCCAGATACACCCTTGCTGTTGACCGCAGATTCACCAGAAGAGGTGAGGACAATAACGGAGCCACCGCAGATTTTATCACCTGTGTGGCTTTCGGACGCAGTGCTGAGTTCGCTGAGAAGTATTTTCATCAGGGAATGAAGGTGGTAGTCACCGGCCGTATTCAGACCGGCAGCTATGTGAATAAGGACGGACAGAAGGTTTATACGACAGACGTTGTCGTAGAGGACCAGGAGTTTGCGGAGAGCAAAGCATCATCCATGGCGAATGGCAGTAACGGGGGTTACAGCGATTATCAGCCATCTGCCCCGGCACCGGCAGCAAAGCCTGCACCCAGTGCAGCAGTCGGTGATGGATTTATGAATATTCCGGACGGCATTGATGAGGAGTTACCGTTCGACTAAGAAAAGGAGGTTACCACCATGGCTTACAATAAAGCAGAGAAAAGCGATTCTCCCATGAAGAGAAGAGGCGGACGCAGAAGAAAGAAAGTTTGCGTATTCTGTGGCAAAGAGAACAACGAGATCGATTACAAGGATGTTAACAAACTGAAAAGATACGTTTCCGAGAGAGGAAAGATCCTTCCGAGAAGAATTACCGGAAACTGTGCAAAACATCAGAGAGCTCTGACTGTTTCCATTAAGAGAGCACGTCATCTTGCACTGATGCCCTACGTTCAGGACTAATTCATCTATGCATGAGCAGCGCACCATCGAAGGATGGTGCGCTTTCGTTTTATACAGGAGGTGTTTGCTATGACCCATGTCATCCACAAAACCATCAAATCCCGGGCTGACGGCCTGGAGCTCTCCGTGTTGGAAGTCGTTCCGGAAGGAACCTTACGCGGTATTGTTCAGCTGGTTCACGGCATGAGCGAGAACAAAGAGCGCTACCAGCCCTTTATGGAGTATCTCGCAGCCCAGGGCTTTCTCACCGTGATTCATGACCACAGAGGCCACGGGGCCAGTGTCCGCCACAAACGGGACTTAGGCTACATGTACGGAGGCGGCGCAGAGGCCCTTCTGGAGGACATTTATCTCATCAACGAGACCCTTCACAAAAAATATCCGGAGCTCCCGCTGATCCTTTTCGGCCACAGCATGGGTTCCCTGGCCGTACGGAGCTTTGTGAAAGAGCACGACGACTGCGTGGATGCCCTTATCGTCTGCGGTTCTCCCTCCAGAAATCCGGGCCGCCCCATGGGCGAGTTCCTGGCAAAAGCGGCGAAGCTGCTCTTTGGCGGCCGCCATGTGTGCAGTCTCATCGAGTCCATTTCCTTCGGCCCCTATGTGGCCCGCTTTGCCGATGAGAAAAACAAATTTGCCTGGGTCTGCTCCGACCGGAAGGTGGTGGAGGCCTATGCGGCTTCTGAACTCTGCGGCTTTACCTTTACTGCGGACGCTTATCTGGCGCTCTTTGAGCTGATGAAACGTACCTACGACAGGAAAGACTGGCGGGTGACGAAACCGGACCTCCCGATCCTTTTCATCGGAGGCGAGGAGGATCCCTGTATCGGCAGCCGGAAGAAATTCGGGGAGGCCATCCATACGATGGAGGCAGTCGGCTACCGGAAAGTGAAAGGCCATCTCTACCCCGGCATGCGCCACGAGATCCTCAACGAGACCGGCAAACAGCAGGTTTTCCGTGAAATCCTCCGGTATTTATCAAAAGAAGGATTTTAAGCTTCCATAACTCTCAAAAAAATGGTATGATTGGAAAGTAAGCATCCATTAACGTATCAGGCAGACGCAGGAGGCCTGGCTTTCTGCGACTGTATACAGGAGTTGGATATGAAAAAGACGAAAATCAAATATAAGGGAAAACTGAAGTCTTACATGCAGTGGCCGGTGGTCTTCCTGGTGATCATGGCAATCATGAACGTGGTGGTCTATACTGTTTCCATCAGAGCCGGGTTCGTTGTGTCAGGTTTTCTGGCACTCTTCGTGGTGCTGTCACTGCTTCTGATTTTCCGGCACAGGCCTCTGATTCTTAATGATCTGATCTCCTTTGCCACCCAGTACGGCCAGGTACAGAAGACCCTTCTGGATGAGTTCAGCATCCCTTATGCTCTTTTGGATTCCGATGGCAGGCTCATCTGGATGAACGAGGAATTTTCCCTTACCGTGGGAAAAGACAAAGACTACAGGAAAAACATCCAAACCCTTTTTCCGGAGATCCACAGCGGCACCATGCCGGGCTTAAAAGGCGTAAAAGAGATCGAGATCCACTATGAGGACAGAGATTTCTGTGCCCGCCTTCAGCGCGTTTCCGTGCAGAGCCTGGAGGAAGCGGTGAATATCATCGAGATTCCCCAGGATAGGAATTATGTCATTGCGCTGTACCTTTTTGACAATACGGAGCTGAACCACTATATTCAGGAAAATCAGGACCAGAAAATGGTTCCGGGACTGATTTATCTGGATAACTACGACGAAGCCCTGGACAGCGTGGAGGAGGTGCGCCGCTCTCTGCTGGTGGCTCTCATCGATCGAAAGATCACGAAGTATATCTCCAACTATGACGGCATTGTTAAGAAATTTGAGACGGACAAATATTTCATCGTCATCAAGAACAAATATCTGAAGGAGCTGCAGGCCAACCGTTTTTCTCTTCTGGAGGAGGTCAAGGCTGTCAATATCGGAAACGAGATGAGCGTGACCTTAAGTATCGGTATCGGCATCAACGGCGGCAGTTACCAGCAGAACTATGAATTTTCTCGAATTGCCATTGAGCTTGCTCTTGGCCGCGGCGGCGATCAGGCGGTAGTAAAAGAGAACGACAAGATCTCCTACTACGGCGGAAAATCCCAGCAGATGGAGAAAAATACCCGCGTGAAGGCCCGTGTGAAAGCTCAGGCGCTCCGGGAATTTATTGAAAACAGCGAGGAAGTCGTGGTCATGGGCCACAAGATCACCGACATCGACAGTCTCGGTTCCGCCGTCGGTATTTACCGGGCGGCAAAAATGCTGGATAAGAAAGCTCACATCGTGCTGGGTGACATCAACAGTTCTATCCGGCCCTGGGTCAACATGTTCCGCAACAGCCGGGATTTCGACGAGGATATGTTTATCACCCACGAGCAGGCAGAGGCCATTGTCAATCCGCAGACCGTTCTTGTGGTTGTGGATACGAACCGCCCGTCCCTCTGTGAGTGTGAATCCCTTCTGAATATGACGAAAGTCATCGTGATTCTCGACCATCATCGCCGTTCCAGCGATGTCATCGAGAATGCGGTACTCTCCTATATCGAGCCCTTCGCTTCCTCCGCCTGTGAGATGGTGGCAGAGATTCTCCAGTATTTCACAGACGATGTGCGGCTGAAAACCGTGGAAGCGGACTGTATTTATGCCGGTATCATCGTAGATACCAACAACTTTGTGGCAAAAACAGGCGTGCGTACCTTTGAGGCGGCAGCCTTCCTTCGCCGGAGCGGAGCCGATGTGACGAGAGTCCGCAAGCTCTTCCGGGACGATATCACCTCCTACCGGGCAAGGGCAGAGGCGGTGCGCCGGGCGGAAATTTTCATGCATGAGTATGCGATTTCCCGCTGCCCCAGCGAAAATCTGGAGAGTCCCACCGTGGTGGGCGCCCAGGCGGCCAACGAGCTTCTGAACATCGTGGGCATCAAGGCTTCCTTTGTACTGACGGAGTTTCAGGGAAAAATCTATTTCAGCGCCCGAGCCATCGATGAAGTCAACGTGCAGATCATCATGGAACGTCTCGGCGGCGGCGGCCATCAGAATATCGCCGGAGCTCAGCTTTCCGATGTGACCATGAGTGAAGCCATCAATAAATTAAAAGAAGTTCTGACAAAAATGACAGAAGAAGGAGCGATCTAACAATGAAAGTAATCTTAACAGCAGATGTAAAATCTCTTGGAAAAAAAGGCGAGATCGTCGATGTAAGTGACGGATACGCCAGAAATATGCTGCTTCCCAAGAAACTCGGCGTGGAAGCAAACGCGAAAAATATCAACGATCTGAAGCTTCAGAAGGCCAACGAGGACAAAGTGGCAAAAGAGATCCTGGAGCAGGCCAGAGCCCTGGCAGCTGATATCGCTGAGAAGTCCATCACCGTTTCCATCAAAGTCGGTGAGGGCGGCAAGACCTTCGGTTCTGTTTCCAGCAAGGAGATCGCCGAGGCAGCCAAGGCGCAGATCAATCTGGAGCTTGACAAGAAGAAAATCCAGCTTCCGAGCCCGATCCGTACTCTGGGTGTGACCATGGTTCCGATCAAGCTTCACCCGAAGGTAACTGCTGAGCTGAAGGTTCATGTAAAAGAGGCTTAAGAGAATGGAAGAAGCGCTGATCAAACGGGTTCTGCCCCATAGCGTGGAGGCTGAGCAGTCCGTCATCGGTTCCATGATCATGGACCGGGATGCGATCATGACAGCCTCGGAAGTCATTACAAGTGAAGATTTTTACCAGAGCCAGTATGGTGTCCTTTTCGACGCCATGCTGGAACTTTATAATGAGGGAAAACCGGTAGATCTGGTCACTCTGCAGGAGCGCCTGAGGGAAAAAGATGTGCCGCCGGAGATCAGCAGCCTGGAATTTGTCAGAGACCTTCTGGATGCGGTCCCCACCTCGGCCAACGTGCGCCATTACGCCACGATCGTCCAGGAAAAATCCATGCTCCGCAAGCTCATCAAGGTCAACGAGGACATCGCCAATACCTGTTATCTCGCGAGGGAGAAAACGGAGGATATTTTCGAAGAGACGGAGAAAAAGATCTTTGACCTTCTCCAGTACCGGAGCACCGGCGATTTTGTTCCGATCAAGCAGGTCGTCTTAAATGCCCTGGATAAGATCGAGAAAGCTTCCAAAAACAAGGGAACCGTCACGGGTATTCCCACCGGTTTTATCGATCTGGACTACAAGACCTCCGGTTTTCAGCCCTCGGACCTGATCCTGATCGCGGCCCGTCCTTCTATGGGAAAAACGGCTTTCGTCCTCAACGTGGCCCAGCATATGGCCTTCAAGGAAGGAAAGACCGTCGCGATCTTCAGCCTTGAGATGTCAAAGGAACAGCTCGTAAACCGTCTGTTCTCTCTGGAATCCAAGGTCGATTCCCAGGCCCTCCGAACCGGAAACCTTACCGATGAGGACTGGGCGAAGCTCATTGAGGGAGCCGCTGTGGTCGGAAAATCCAACCTGATTATCGATGATACACCGGGTATCTCGATTGCCGAGCTTCGGAGTAAATGCCGGAAATTCAAGCTGGAGCACGATCTAGGCATCATCATCATCGACTACCTGCAGTTGATGAGCGGCGGCAAACATTCCGAGTCCCGCCAGCAGGAGATCTCCGAGATTTCCCGATCCTTAAAAGCCGTGGCCCGAGAACTCAACGTACCTGTAGTTGCCCTGTCCCAGCTCTCCCGAGCCGTAGAGCAGCGTCCCGACCACCGTCCGATGTTGTCCGACCTCCGAGAATCCGGAGCCATCGAGCAGGATGCCGACGTGGTTATGTTCCTCTACCGAGACGACTATTATAACAAAGACACCGACAAGAAAAACATCGCCGAAGTCATCATCGCCAAACAGCGAAACGGCCCTATCGGAACCGTTGAACTCGTATGGCTGCCGAATTATACGAAGTTCGCGAATATGAAAAAGTAGAGCCGTGCAAACGGACATATGAAAATTCCCCACCCTGCTTGCAGGAGTGGGGATTTTTATATGGACGTTTATAGGGCGAAGCCCGACAGCGACATGAAGCGAAGCGGAATGGAGCTGAAGCACGGCTCCTTTGCAGGCTTTATTCCTGCAAGGGAGCTTTTTTTCTATAAAAAACTCAAAAAACGCGCGTTGCGAAAAGAGGAGAAATAGGCTATACTGACGGCAAGTTACTCGTGTAATGAGAACTATAAATGGGGCAATAACAGTGGAGGGAAACATGAACAGAAAAAGTTGGGAAAAAATTTTTAAAGATCCTGGCGCAGACTACAGAAGCAAACCGTTCTGGTCCTGGAACGGAAAAATGGATGAGAAGGAGCTCTTTAGACAGCTCGATATTTTAAAAGAAATGGGATTCGGGGGAGCTTTTATGCATTCGAGAGTTGGCCTGGCTACCGAGTATCTGGGCGACGAGTGGATGAGGATCGTGGAGAAATGCCTGGAGTACGGCAAGAAAATCGACTTCGATCTCTGGATCTATGACGAGGATCGCTGGCCCTCAGGAAGTGCCGGAGGCATCGTGACTCAGAAGAAGGAAAACCGGAGTCACCGTCTACAGCTTCACATCCTGAAAGCTTCAGAGGGCGACGCTTTTCTGAAGGAAAATCAGGAAAAAATGATCGCTGCCTACCAGTGCATCCTGGAAGGCCATGAGTACCGGGAGCTTACCGTTTATGAGGGCGGAGAACCGGAGGAGGGAAAAAACATTCTGGCGATCACGCTGGAGGAATCCGAACTGAATGACAACTATAACGGCGCTACCTATCTGGACACGATGAAAGCAAGTGCAGTGGATGATTATCTGGCGTCAACCCATGATAAATATCACAAAGAACTCTCCAAGGATGCGCTGGAGCGCGTCAGAGGAGTATTCACGGACGAACCCCACAGAGGCGCTTTCCTGTGCGATTTCTCAGAGGGAAATCAGAAATCCATACCCTACACGGATGAGCTTTTCAGCGCCTTCAAGGAGCATTACGGCTATGATCTGAAGGAGCACCTTCCGGAAATTTTCCTGCGGGAACAGGGCAAAACCTTTTCCGGCGTAACGCTGGATTATCTGGAGCTGGTACAGGATTTCTTCCTGAAAAATTTCCTGAAGAAGATCCAGGACCGCTGTCAGGAGTACGGCTGGCTTTTCACCGGTCATCTTCTTCACGAGGATACGCTTTCTAACCAGACCTGTATGCTGGGTTCTCTGATGACCGGTTATGAATATATGGATATCCCCGGAATCGACCTTCTGGGCGAGAGAACCAGCTGCTGGTGGATTGCCAAACAGCTGAGTTCCGTAGCGCATCAGATGAATAAGAAAAAGATGCTCACAGAGCTTTTCGGCTGCACGGGCTGGCAGATGAAGTTTGAAAATTATAAATCCATAGGAGACTGGCAGGCGCTGATGGGAATCAACCTCTTCTGCCCGCATCTTTCCTGGTACACGATGAAGGGCGAGAATAAGAGAGATTACCCGGCAAGTATTTTCTATCAGTCCGCCTGGTATAAACAGTATCGTTACATGGAGGATTATTTTGCACGTTTCCATGTGGCTACGGACGGAACGCCCTCTGACTGTAAGCTTTTGGTCATGAATCCCATCGAATCGGTATGGGCGCGGACTTACACCGGATGCTTCCAGTGGATTCAGAGCAACGATGAGGGAATTTCAGCCATTGAGAGACAGTATGAGGAAACCTTCCGGATGCTGATGGGAGCAGGTATTGACTTTGATTATGGCGAGGAGCGGATTCTGGCCGGTCATGGCAGTGTGGAAAATGGAAAATTAAAGGTTGGTTCCTGCACCTATGACAAGGTCCTTCTTTCCGGTGTGGAGACTATGAAGGAGAGCACCTGGAAGCTTCTGAAGGAGTTCGTGGCTCAGGGCGGCAAGCTCATCGTTGCAGGAAAAGCGCCGGAGATGATTCATGCGGAACCGGATGCACGGATGACGGAGCTGATGGAGCACGCAGAGAAGATCCCCTTCACCAAAGAAGCGGTGACAGAGAGCTGTGCTTTGGAGGCGCCTCTTTACCAGCTGGAAAATCATGGCCAGCAGGTTTATATCCAGAGCTATCGGAAGGAGGATATGATTACCTTTATTCTCCTGAATATGGACAGGGATCATTCTGCAAACGACATTTCTCTTACCCTGAACGGCGAAGGAAGAGTCGAAGAGTGGAACGCGAGAACCGGCGAAATCCGCGAAGTGATGGTTTCAGACGGAAAGGCAGAGCTTTGTCTCTCCTTACTGCCCGGAGAGGAGAAGATTTTTGTGCTGCAAAATGGTGAGAACCTTCTGAAGCAGAAGGAATTTTCCTACAAGCTCTCCGAGAAAAACGTGGCAGCTCTGGATCGGGCGGACGTTTACCTGGATGACGAGTGCGTGGCAAAGGACGGGGATGTCTTAAAAGAAGACCGGCTGATCCGTGATCGCCTGGGCTATCCATGGAGAGGCGGCGAAATGATGCAGCCCTGGTATATTGAGAAATATTATCAGGAAGAACTGAAACAGCGAAGAAATGTGAAAAATGTCTTCCATTTTGTGATCGAGGAGCTTCCTGAAGGATTGGAGCTGGCTGTCGAGGCGGAGGAGCATACGGAAGTCCGGCTCAACGGCACACTGCTGAAAAAAGAGGCAGATTTCTGGATCGATACGGCCTTCTCGAAGTTCCTTGCCGGGAAGTCCTGCCTGAAAGAGGGAGAAAACGAGATCACAGTCACCTATTCCTATGGAAAAGACAGCGGTCTGGAGGCCATTTACCTGCTGGGCGATTTCGGAGTGAAGCTCTCCGGAAAAGGCGTGGAGGAGAAGGTTCATCTCATCAGCCTTCCGGATAAACTTCATGCCGGTAATATTGTGCCGCAGGGTCTGCCCTTCTATTCCGGTTCGATCACCTATGAGCTGGATCAGCCCGTGGAAGGAAAGGTATCGGTCACTCTTGACGAGATGACAGCAGCCGTGTGCATGCTGCACGGAGATACGGATGAGATCATCGCCTTTGCTCCCTATGAGGCAGCCGTGACGGGCCTTAAGAGTATCGAGATGGTATTTAATAGAAGAAATACCTTCGGCCCGCTCCATGTGCCGGTTTCTTACCGGGGAAGCTATGGGCCGGACACCTTCTTAAAGACCGGAGATTTATGGGAGGATGAGGTACAGCTCTATTCTCAGGGCCTGCCCGAGAAGGTTACACTCCGAAAAATTGACTGAGAACCTGCTTTTCTTAGCGAATCTTGCGATTTCTTTTCGTGTTCATGCTGCGGAAAATGTGTTACACTGATTCTGTAAGTGCAAGAATGAACATGAAGGGGAGAAAGATTTCATGGATGAAAAAAGGTATTTGATCTCTGATGCAGCCAAAGTCGTTCAGGCAGAACCTCACGTCCTCCGCTACTGGGAGGAAGAGCTGGAGCTTCCGATCCAGAGGACGGAGCTGGGGCATCGTTACTATACCGAGGAAGATATTCAGACCTTTCAGAATATTAAGGAACTAAAAGAACGGGGATTTCAGCTGAAAGCCATCAAGGTACTGCTGCCGGAGCTTAAGAAACGAAAAGCAGATTCTTCTGCCGAGATCATCGATCTGGAGCAGAAACTGGCAGAGCAGGAGAAGGAGAAAGCGGAGTCCGAGGGAAATATCACAGTCTTCCCGTTGAATCCGGATCTGGACAGGTTTCAGCAGTTTGAAACTATCATGACTTCCCTGTTTCGGCAGACCTTAAAGGAGAACAACGAGGAACTGGAAAACCGGATTTCCGATTCGGTCATCCATGGAATGGACGTGCTGATGCAGCTTAAAGAGGAAAAGGAGGAAGAACGGTTCCGCCGCCTGGACGAGACGATCCGTCTCCATCAGAAAAACGGAACCCTCGTGGCAGCGGCCAGAGAGCCAGGCCTTTTCCGGCTGTTTCGCAGGAAAAAGAAATCCGCAGTTGACATGACAGGAGCAAAAAGTTAAAATCAGTTTACCATATCAGACAGGCTTTCCGCTGTCTCTTTCAGAAGAGATATGCGGGAGGCCTGTCTGCATGATGAGAAAAAAAGAAAAGAGGATAAAACAATGGAATTTCTTCCAAATCCGAAACAGATGGAATATCATACAGGTCATTTTCTGCCGGGATCCCAGACAAAAATTGTGCTCTGCGGCACAGAGCCGGGAGCCTTTCTCTATGCACAGATGCTTCAGAAGGAGCTTAAGGAGGAGGCAGGTCTTTCTCTGGATATCTTAAGAGCGCTGTGCCCGGCGGAGAGCGGAGATATCGTCCTGTGCCTGGATCAGAAGCTCGAAAAAGATCACTATCAGCTGGCCATTGAGGAGGATAAGATCTCTTTGGTGGCAGGCAGCGACGAGGCGCTCTGCAACGGCGTACAGACCCTCTGCCAGGTAATTCAGCTTCACGGTGCGGTTCTTCCCTGCCTTTCCATCACAGACTGGCCGGATCTTCAGAACCGCGGCTACTATATGGACTGCTCCCGGGGCCGTGTACCGAAGCTTTCCTATTTAAAAGAGGTGGCAGATCTGCTCTGCCGGTTCAAAGTGAATCAGTGGCAGCTCTACATCGAGCATACCTATCTTTTCCGGGGACTTTCTGAGGCCTGGAGAGAGGATACCCCGCTGACGGCCGAGGAGATTATGGAGCTGGATGCTTACTGCGCGGTCCGCCATATCGAGCTGGTGCCCTCCCTTTCCAGTTTCGGCCATATGTACCGGATTCTCAGCACCAAGACCTGTTGCGAGCTCTGCGAACTGCCGGATTCCGAGAAAATCCCCTACAGCTACACTTATGCGGGCCAGCACCACACGCTGAACGTTTCCCATCCGAATGCTCTGGATTTTATCAAGGGACTGATCGACGAGTACCGCCCGCTTTTCCGTACGAACAAGTTCAATATCTGCGCAGATGAGACCTTCGACCTGGGAAAAGGAAGAAGCAAGGCTCTGGCTGAGGAAAAAGGCGAGCGCCAGCTCTATGTGGAGCATGTGAAAGCTCTCTGCGAACATCTGGTGGCCCAGGGCTGTGTGCCGATGTTCTGGGGCGATATCATGTATCGCTGGCCGGAGAGCTGCGGGGAGCTTCCGAAGGAGACCATCTGCCTGAACTGGGGCTATGCGCCGGATCAGCCCGAGGACGCCATCAAGGCCATCGCCGAGAGCGGAATTACCCAGTATGCCTGCCCGGGCGTCTGCGGCTGGAATATGTGGATGCCGCTGCTCGATTTTGCCTACCGGAACAACCGGGCCATGTGCCGTCACGCCCATAAGTACGGGGCTGTGGGTCTTTTGAACACCGACTGGGGCGATTACGGTCATGTGAACGATTACCGCTTAAGTATTCCGGGCATCCTTTACGGAGCTGCTTTCAGCTGGAATGCGGAGGAGGTTCCCTTTGATGAGATCAACGAGGCGATTTCCAGACTGGCCTACGGGGATACCTCTGGAAAAATCGTGAGCGGCATTGCTCATTTTTCCGATAATGAGATGTTCCAGTGGTCTCAGGCTGTAAACTGGATGGAAGGCGATGAAAAACGCCGGGCGGAGATTCTGGAAGAACGGAAATACACGAAGGAACGGGCAGAAAAAGCCAACAGAGAGGTGAAAAAAGCCCTGGAAGAGATCTATGCCTGCACGCCTTATATGAGCGCCGGAAGAAAAACTGTCGTACAGCTCTTTGCTGTGACCGGAGAGGGAATCTGTATCTGGAATGAGATCGGAGCCTGGCTTATGGAGCACTCTGAGGAAGAAGGTCGGAAACTGGCCGAAAGACTGGAAAACTGGCTGGAGCACTATCGCCGGGAATGGCGTGAGATCAGTAAGGAGAGTAGCTTAGCTGTGCTGACTGGAATGGTGGTACGGTACGCAGATTTGCTCAGGGGGCGCTGACGTCCAGCGCGGACCGCCCATAACCAGAAGAAAATGAGTCTATTGCAAATAAATTTGCATAGGCTCATTTTCTTCTGCTTGCGCGCTGGACTGTTGATAAAAAATAAAACCGCCTGGTGTCGGGAAAACACCAAGCGGTAAGGGAAAGAGAACTGCCACGCATCAGAGGCAGCTTCTATCCAAGAAACGGGAGATTACTCACCCGGATGGATAGCTTCATTCGGGCACTCTGCCTCGCAGGTACCGCAATCCAGACATGCGTCAGCATCGATTACATATTTTCCATCACCCTCGCTGATAGCGTCAGCCGGACAGACTGCTGCACAGGAACCGCAGGATACACACTCATCAGAAATTACATATGCCATAATTATTTACCTCCTTGTAAATGTACATGTATTGGTTCGCTCTGAACCTTACCGCTATTTTAATACATTTGCTCGAAATATACAAGTGAAATCTTTATATTTCTTTCTTTTGTCCCTTGCGAAAAACAAAGAAAGAGATTATAATGAAAAATATCTGTGACAAAATCAATAAGGAGGTACACGATCATGATTAAAATCAGCAAAGAAATGATCATTGGCGATATTTTAAATGAAGCACCGGATATGGGAGCAGTACTGATGGCAGCAGGAATGCACTGCATCGGTTGCCCGTCCGCTCAGATGGAGTCTGTTGAGGAAGCTGCATACGTTCACGGCATTGAGCCGGATCTGCTAGTCACCAGAGTAAACGCTTTCGTTGAGAGCCAGGCTCAGGAAGCAAAAGCTGAGTAATTTATCTTTGAAAACAGAAACAGGAAGAAATCTTTCAGATGGAGATTTCTTCCTGTTTTTTATGTCGCTTTCGTTTCTTATGCCAGCTGCGCCAGCTTCTGCAGCGCCTCGTCTTTCACGATGATTTCCATGTGTTCCTGATAGAAGGCACGCATCGTGGGCACATATTTCCGGTTGCCTGCATACTCGGAGAGAATGTTGCAGATTTTGTTGAACTCCTCCGGTGTGTGGCCGGATTTGCTGATGATGAGATGGTACTCTCTGGTCAGCGGGTCCTTGTAGAGGCTGTTTTCTCCGTTGTAATGGCCCTCCAGAATATGGGCGGCGCGGATCACGGTATCAAGATCCCGGAACCGGTAAAGCCTTGTCAGATTAAAGGCTGCGGTGTCGGCTGGAGCGGTTTCGGGCGCTTCCTTCTCCGCAGTTTCCTCGGTGGTATTTTCAGCGTTGTACTGCTCCATTGCCTTTTTCTTGGCATTGCGGATCTTGTTGAAAAGACCCAGCACATCATCGGCGCCTTCCAGCTTGGAAGCGATGGGGGAGCTGCCAAAGGGCGTATCGCCCGGCTGCTGGGGAGAAAACTTGGCAAAACGGGTGTCCAGCTCTTCCGGGTCCTCCACCTTCGTGATGATGAGTATGATGGAATCTGAGGAAAGAGGGATTGCCTCGATCATCAGAGGAATATCGTTTGCCTCAAAACCAAATTCGTAGGCGGCCTGCTGCATCATGTCGCGGAAAAGACTCTTTGCCTTCTCTGTGCCATAAGCAAGCTCGCTCAGTTTGATCTCCCGGCTTAAAAGATCTTCTTTTGTGAGGGTGCAGCGTATCTGATTGTCGTTGATTTTTTCAATTTTCATTCTATCACATCCTGACTTTTTGAGAAAAGTTGAGACAAATAAAAATCCAGTCTATTGCAAGCAAGCTTGCATAGCCTTGCTTTTTATTTTATTTTTTTAAACTGGTTATATCATTATATACCGTTCTGACGCTTTGTGTAAAGTAAATGAGTGGAAAAAGATTAAAAAAATCAAAAAAACGCTTGCAAAACAGAACTTTGTATTGTATAATAACCCGTAAGAGATTTGAAATGGACCTCTATTTATATTCTATTATATTCTGTGAGAGATATCCTCTCGCTTATTCCAAGATTTTTTTACAACTGAACAGACAATGACAAAATGACCTTCAGCCCCGCTCCAGCTCTGTTTTTTTCTATTTTCCGTTTCATTTCTCTTGATACAAAAGAAAACCGCTTTGTATGGAAATGGAACCGTCAGCCTGCAAAAATACAAGCCATTTTTGGACTGACAACAGGAAAGTAATATATCACAGAGAGCACATCCATTTTCGGCGGTGAAAAGAAAGGGGTGAGACCGATTTCAGGAAAGCACCGTGACGAGCAGTTTAAACTGTACAGCGAACTTTCCTATTATGACGGAGCAGGTATCCAACTCTGGCTGGACGGTGTACCCAGTACGCCCGAAGAGATTGCCAGGGCATGCTGCGCCAGAGAAGGAAACAGTTACATGCGGGATTACATCAGAAACGCTTCTGATAAAGTAACAGATATCGCCTTCGACTGCATCGACAAAGACGAAAAATCCAGGTGAAAGCGTCCCCTTCGCAGACAGACTTGGTAAATTATTCTGATGAAAGTCGAATTTGGTCGTTTCGCAGCAGTCTCTAGTATGATATAATGAGAATTGCGGAAGCTGCTTTGCAGCGGAGCAATTCGTAGGTACAGATATAAAGATAACAGGGGCTGGAGGTCGAACGAATGAAGAAAAAAATACTGCCCGTAGTGGCAGCAGCGGTACTGATCGTAGTTCTTGCGGCAATTCTGATTGTCAGCAAAGTTGTAGATAAATACATTCCCACAGACGAAAAGATGGACTCTGCGGAATATTACGGAATCACCGGGGAAGGCCAGGTGCCCGTGATCCTTCAGGATAAAGTGGCAGGCGAGATGAGCATGCTGGTGGATGGTGTGCCCTATCTGAATTATAACACCGTGAAAGACAGCTTAAACAGCCGTTTTTACTGGGATTCCACGAATCAGCTCATGCTCTATACCACGCCGACGGATGTAATCAAGATCCCGGCAGGCGGAGCGGAATATACGGTTTCCGACGAGGCAGAATCCTTTGATCAGATTATTGTGAGACTGGAAGGAGAGACGCCTTACATCGAGGCAGATTTCGTGAAACAGTACACAAATATGACTTATGAGACGCTTCAGGAGCCGGATCGTATTCTCGTGACTTACAAATGGGGAACGATCCAGCAGGCGAAAGTCAAACGCGACGAGAACGTCCGCTATCAGGGCGGTGTCAAGAGCCCGATTCTGACATCAGTAGCTAAAGGCGATCTGGTGACAGTCCTGGAACAGCTGGAGAACTGGACCAAGATTGCCACGGCGGACGGTTATATTGGTTATGTGAGAAACAAAAGGCTGGGTTCTGTGACGGAGACGACGATTTCCAATGAGTTTACGGAGCCGGAATACACGAGAATTAAGAAGGATTACACGATCAATCTCGTATGGCATCAGATCAGCAATATGGATTCCAACTATGCTTTATCCTCGGACATCGAGTCCATGACCGGCGTCAACACGATTTCTCCCACCTGGTTTTCAGTAGCCAGCAAGGACGGAACCGTTTCTTCCTTGGCAGACAGCAGCTATGTGGAGACAGCTCATGAGAAAGGCCTGGAAGTTTGGGGCCTGGTGGATAACTTCAACCAGGAGGTGGATATGAAGGAAGTCCTGACCAACACCACAGCCAGAGAGAAGCTGACGACGCAGCTGATTGAGGCGGCTCTGGAGTACCAGCTGGACGGCCTGAATATTGACTTTGAGAATCTGGGCGAGGAACTGGGAGACGCTTACATTGAGTTCCTCCGTGAACTCTCCATTCAGTGCAGAAAGAATAACCTGGTACTCTCCTCAGACAATACGGTTCCGAGAGACTTCAGCGCTTACTATCAGCGCTCAGAGCAGGCAGAGGTCGTGGATTACTTCATTATTATGGGCTACGACGAGCACTATGTAGGCTCCGATCCGGGTTCCGTTGCCTCCCTTTCCTTTGAAAAAGAGGGCATCGAGTCCACGATCGCGGAGGGCGTTCCGGCGGATAAGATCATCAGCGGTGTGCCTTTTTATACGAGACTCTGGAAGACGGATACCAGCGGGGAAGTCAGCAGCGAGGCTATCGGTATGAATACGGCGGATTCCACGCTGGAGGCGAACGGTGTGACAGCCAACTGGAGCGACGAGACCAGTCAGGATTATGCGGAATATCATGATCCGGACGGTGCGCTCTACCAGATCTGGTTGGAAAATGAGGCTTCCATGGAGCTCAAAGCCAAGCTCATACCGGAATATCAGCTGGCAGGAATTGCGGCCTGGAAACTGGGATTTGAGCGGTCCAGCATCTGGGATGTGATCAGTACAAATATCAAATAAATAGAAGGGGAGCGCTTCGCGCGGGATCAGAAGACTGGTTCTGCACGGAGGCTCCCCGTTTTTGTTATGGCACCGAGGAAAATGCACGCACTTGTGCAAGTGCATTTGACGACCGCTAATCAGAGCGAGATTCGCGTAGCATATCTCGTCTCTGTTCTAAGAAGAAAAGGCTCTCTCATACACTGGAAAGACAGGACATCGTGAAAAAGGAGCCGGAAAGCGTGAAAAAAATCAGTATGGAGACCATTCTTGGGGTGCTTCTTTTTGCCGGGCTGGGCCTTTTGTTCACCCGGGGTATACAAAAGACAGCCGGGGAGGCCGTGACGAAAGAAAAACAGGCGGCCGTGACCGCTACGGTGGTCATCGACGCCGGCCATGGCGGAAGCGATCCTGGAAAGATCGGCATTAACGGAGCCCGTGAAAAAGAGGTGAATCTGGCCATTGCGGAGGAGCTGAAAGCCTGTCTTGAGGAGGCCGGAATCCGGGTGGTCATGACCCGGTCCGATGCAGGCGGCCTTTATCAGGAATCAGATGAGAACAAAAAACAGGCGGATATGCGGGCCCGCTGCGCGATCATTGACGAGGCCGGAGCGGAGCTGACTGTCAGCATCCATCAGAACAGCTACCCGGCAGAATCTGTCCGGGGGCCCCAGGTTTTTTATCATGCGCAGTCTTCCGAAGGCCAGAAGGCGGCGGCCTGCCTCCAGGAAGCCCTGAATCAGGAACTTTCCATCACGCGGCCCCGAGAGATCAAAGCCAACAATACCTATTACATATTGAAAAAAACAAAAACACCGGTGGTCATCGCCGAGTGCGGTTTTCTTTCCAATTATGAGGAAGCGGAAAAGCTGACCACGAAAGACTACCAGAAACAGGTGGCCCATGCCCTTTGCAGCGGGATTCTGGCCTATCTGGAAGCCTCCGGCGGATAAAAAGGAGAAATTATTTATGAGAAAACACCTGAAAAAATACAGATTTTTCATGATTGCTTTATGGGCACTCTGTCTTTTTGCCGTCCTGCCTTTCGGAAACGTTCGTGCGGCAGCGGTAAAGCCTTCCTGCACAAAGACAAAAACGGTCTATTTCCAGAAGCAGACTTTCCGTGATCCCATGACCCGGAAAAACATCGTCTCCTATGATCTTCTGGGCACGGGGGAACTTGCCCTTGGCAATCTCTCCTCCAAAGCAGTGATTACCAACCTCAAATCCAGCAACCGCCATATTGAAGCGGTGGCGGACGTTCCCTATAAGAAGATCTATCTCTCCGCCAGTTCCCTGAAAAATGGGGAAAAGACGGTCTTAAGTTTTACCGTGAAGCAGAACAGGAAGACTTACCGTCTCTCCTGCAAGGTGACTTTCCGCACGGATTTTGTGAAAAGCGCGAAGCTTGGAGCGCTTGATCTTACCAGGAAACTGAACCAGTCAACAGGGGCAGTGCGTATCAAAACCGCTCAGAAGAAGGCAAGGCTCCTGATTACCCTTCCTTCCGATTATAAGGTCGTAAGCATCCGTTACAACTACAAAGGCCAGGAGACCGGCCCCGTCTGGAAAACGGCGAAGAAGCTGCAAAATGGAGGCGTCCTTCCTATTGGAAAGGACACGGTCCTGATGGTCGAGTACGCGCCCAAAAGTGGAAAGAGCCTCTACAACCGCTCGTATATCCTTCATATCAACCGCGTCTGACTCTGTACAAACCCCTGAAATTCAGTTATACTGAAAGCTGTCACGAATAGACGAGTGAATCAGTAAGGAAAAATAGATAAAGGAGAGTTTTACATGAGTACAGTAGGTATCATCGGAGCGATGGAAGTAGAAGTAGAGACCCTCAAAAAGCACATGAAGGTGAGAAGAACCGTAAAGAAAGCCCATATGGAATTTTGTGAGGGCGTTCTCGGCGGAAAAGAGGTTGTTGTGGTAAGAAGCGGCATCGGAAAAGTCAATGCGGCTGTCTGCACCCAGATCCTGGTGGATGATTTTAAGGCAGATACCGTCATCAATACCGGTATCGCAGGTTCCCTGAAGGCAGAGATCAATATCGGAGATATTGTGGTTTCTACTGATCTGGTTCATCATGATATGGACGCCGTGAATTTCGGCTATCCGCTGGGACAGATTCCTCAGATGGACACCTTTTCTTTCAAGGCAGATGAGAGACTCGTGGAACTGGCTGAGAAAGCCTGCCATGAGGTAAATCCTGAGATTCAGGTATTCCGCGGAAGAATCGTCAGCGGCGATCAGTTTATCGCAGACAAAGCGGTAAAGAACCGCATCACCGAGAACTTCCAGGGCTACTGCACCGAGATGGAAGGTGCAGCCATCGCTCAGGCCGCTTACTTAAACGACGTTCCCTTTGTGGTACTTCGTGCCATCTCCGATAAGGCCGATGACAGCGCCAGTATGGATTATCCGACCTTCGAGGCCCAGGCCGCAGAGCATTGCGTGAAGCTGGTTGAGCATTTCCTGGAGCTCATCTAAGGTTATTCAGCCATTTCTTCAGGTACCTGAACCCCTTTTCGAGGCGTTTTTTGTCAAACGAAAATGCTTGCAAAAGTTTTGGGATGGATTATAATGGCCCTACGACCGGGGCATGATATCCGCTGCCCGCGGGGCAAGCTTCCGCATCAGAAGAAAGACCGGCTCTTCTGGTGCAGGACAATCACATTTCATATAACTGTTCAGTATCTTCACAGTTACGAGCAAAAATCCAACAAAAATCGCCTTCGGCGATGGGATTTTTGCGTGCACCTCTCGGGATTTTGGCATATTCATGCCAAAACACCTCGCGGAACAGTGGCTCCTGAACATTTAATCAATCTTCCTCAATCTGGCGGATTCGGGCGATGTGACGCTCCGCGCCGGAAAATTCCGTATTCAGGAAGGTATCTACGATCTTCAGGGCCAGGCCGGTGCCTACGACTCTTCCACCCATAGCCAGGATGTTCGCGTCGTTGTGGAGACGGGTAGCCTCAGCGCTGAAGCAGTCGGAACAGAGAGCTGCGCGGACGCCTTTGATCTTGTTGGCTGCCATGGAGATACCGATACCGGTTCCGCAGATCAGGATGCCTTTTTCACACTCGCCGTCAGCTACTGCATGGCCAACCAGCTTGCCGTAAACGGGATAGTCCACGGCTTCCTCACTGTAGCAGCCGAAATCTTTATACTCGATGCCTTTTTCTTCCAAATGTTTGATGATCTCCTGTTTCAGTTCATATCCTGCGTGATCGCATCCGATTGCTAACATAACAATTCCTCCTCATTTAACAGCACGACCAGTTTTGAGATCAGGCTTTCCAAAACATCATAGCAGGCTCCATAATCTTCCAGGGAACCGCCATAGGGATCTTTGATCTCTTCCGTACTGCTCACATAGTTTGAAAGCAGAAATACATTCTGCGCATTTTCATAGTTTTCAAAAATTTTCCTCTGACTCTCCTCATTGACTGCAAGGATCAGAGTCCTCTCATCAAAATCCGATTCCCGAAGCGCCTCCGCCGTGTGATCCTTCAGGCTCTGGTTATGCTTTTCCATAACCGCCTCCACCTTGGGATTTACAGGCTCCGGAAAAAGCACCACCAGCCCTCTCGAGTCCACCTCGAGATCGCTCAAAAGGTATTTACTCCGCATAATTCCTTTTGCCATGGGCGCGCGGCAGGTATCGCTGTTGCTCACAAAAATCAATCTGTCAAACCTTTTCATCCTTTTTCTCCCCAAGACTGATGACCTGGTGGCCCGCCGCCTTCATCAGGCGGTTCATGATGGCCTGGCCCATTCTCGGTGTGTCGAAGGCTTCCGAATAGATCCGGTCTACCTTCAGCTCGTCGAAATCCCGGAGAATCCCGAAGAGATGGCGGGCAATACTGAGCTCGTCCTTCCGGCTTCCGATAGATTTTACAATGCCGCCCTCGTAGAGACCTTTCGTCTCCTCCGTGGCGATGACACCGACTTTTTCTCCAGCCTTGTTTCCCTGCTCCACCAGACGGTTAATGGCAGCGATGACTTCGTCTTCTCTGCCTTCGACGATCTTGAGATCTGCCTTGGGAGCGTAATGCTTGTATTTCATGCCCGGCGCTTTGGGATGGGCCTTGCTGCTGTCAAGAAGCAGCGCCCGGTCAATCTCTACCGGCCCGATGACCTCCTTCAGCATCGCCTGGCTGATGTAGCCCGGTCGAAGAATCATCGGCTGATCCGTACTCACATCCACAATCGTGGACTCGAGACCGATGTCCACCTCGCCGCCGTCCAGAATCATGTCGATCTTTCCGCAGAGGTCTTCCTCCACATGGGAAGCCTTCGTGGGGCTTGGTCTTCCGGAAGTGTTGGCGCTGGGAGCTGCAATATAGCCCCCGCCTGCATCGATGACCGCCCGCGCGATCGGATGGGAGGGCATACGCACCGCCACAGTATCCAGCCCGCCGGTGGTTCCGTAGGGCACCAAGTCACTTTTCTTAAAAATCAGCGTCATGGGACCCGGCCAGAATTTTTCCATCAGGAGTTCCGCCTGGGGTGACACCTCCGAAACAATGCCATCCAGCATTTTTCGCTCTGTGATATGTACAATTAACGGGTTATCGGAAGGCCGTCCCTTGGCTGCGTAGATCTTCGCCGCCGCATCCTCGTTCAGCGCATCTGCCCCCAGGCCGTAAACGGTCTCCGTGGGGAATGCCACCAGGCCTCCTCTTTTCAAAATCTGACCAGCCTGGCGAATGGAAGCTTCATCCGCTTTCGCACAGATTGTGTCTATGATATTTTCCATCTTTTTCACCTCAAATCAAACAGGTCATACCCTGTTTAGTATAACAAAAAAAGCGCTGTTTGTACAACGCTTTTTTCTTTGGTGAATATGTACTATAAAAGTCCCGGACGGCAGCCATGAATGAGCCATGCTTGCATGAGCGAATTCATGGATATCGGACGGGCTAGACCGTATGAGTAAGTAGGGCGATAGCCCGGATTACGAATGCGGTCGGCAGCTGTGGGAGCACCACAGGTGCGGAACAGCTGACTTTTATATATGGTGATGTCGCCGGTAGGCGACATGTCCGTTTTAATAGAACTGATGTGCTCCGATCTTGATTCCTTTGCCGGAACCGGTGTTGAAGTACATGGCACTTCCGATCGGATTCTCTCCTGCCAGAGCTGCGTCTGCTGCATCATAACAGCTACTGGGGATGGAGCCATTTGCGATGACGCTGTCCAGCCAGCCGGAACCTGCCGGGCTGAACTGACCACTCTCATAGATAACGCCTTTGATCGTGCTTGCGAAGGAGCTGCTGGCCACACGGTTCAGAACAACCGCGCCCACGGCCACTTTTCCGTCCCAGCTCTGGTTGCCTGCCTCGCAGTAGATCAGGCCGGCGAGAAGCTCGCGGTCGCTGGAAGAAGCGGTGCTTGCGGAAGTATCCGTTGTGGAAGAGCTTCCGGAGTTGTCCTCATAAGACGTATTGTTATCGGAACTACTGTCGGTATAGGAACTTCCGTCATCGTAGCTGCTGTCCGTATAGGAGCTTCCATCGTCGTAGCTGGTATCGTAGCTGCTGCCCGTGTAGGAGCTTCCGTCATCGTAGCTGGTATCATAGCTGCTGTCCGTGTAGGAGCTTCCGTCGTCGTAGCCGGTATCGTAGCTGCTGTCCGTGTAGGAACTTCCGTCATCGTAGCTGGTATCATAGCTGCTGTCCGTGTAGGAACTTCCGTCGTCGTAACCGGTACTGTCGCTATAGCTGCTCACGTCTCCGTAGGCATCTCCGGTAGATACGGCACGATCCAGGATCGTGGTCTCCATCACATCCTCTGCCGGAACATAAGCAACCGTCGCATCATCCATCTGCACAGCCACCCAGGAACCGTCATTGCTGATCACTTCATATTCTTTTCCTGCAGCTGCGGTCGCCAGAACCTCTGAAGATCCATCCGGTGCAGCAAAAAGGCTTACACCATCCCAGTAGGTCTTTACACCCTGGGAACCATATACACTTGCAAGATTTTTTGCTTCCTCTCCGAAAGCAAGGTATTCATTCTTTACATAACCTTCCACGCCGCCGGAGATCACAAGAGACCAAGTCTCGCCTCTCTCTATCACGTCAGCAGAAGCCGCGGTGGTCAGATAGCCGACAATCGTGCTGTCCTCGGAAGCAGCCGCACGGATATTTGCCGCCTCAGCCACATTGGCCACTGCCCGGTAAGCCCAGACATCGTCGCTGTATGTATCATCCGCATAAACCGGAAGCACGGTAAAAGCAGAACAGGCAGCGATGGTTGCCGCAGAGATCAATACCTTCTTTATATCATGATGTTTCATAAATGCCCTCCTAATGAATTGCAGAAGATCTTTTCTACAATTTCGTTACAAATATTACAAATTTGTTAAACTTTGTTACGAGAGCATTTTACTATAATGACGAGATTTTGTCAACTGATTTCTCGGGGTGGGGGAGGGTGGCAAAAAAAGAACCTCCGCAAAACAAAGAGTTTTCTCTGTTTTGCAGCGGCCTTCATGCCTTTACCAGGCAAGTCTTTTTATTCCCAGAAAAAGTACCATGGTTTCTTGCGATCTTCTTCTACCATTTCCTCTTCAAAATCAAGCACATCATCAATTATATCGATGAATTCTATAAATCTGCTTGGGCCGTCTAGAAATGTCAGGTTTTAGAATAAATTCAAGTTAGAGCATCAAATCAAGCTCGCTCTTTATTTCGTCTGGAGCAAGAGAATTAACGCAAGCTATTGCACAAGCTGAAAAGGGCGCTTCTGGTGATACAGCGTCCCTTAACTGACGAATACAACTTGACTTGCTAATATCTCCAGAGTCATATTCTGCCAACACTTTTTCAATATTTCTCCAAATTTTTCCTCTCTCGTTGCTTATATCAGTATTGGTCAGATTGTAAATAGCCGCCGAAACTTTAACCCTTTCTTTGCCCAATTCATCGTCTGTGGCTGGAACTACGAGATTACCCAAAAATGACAACAACTTAACATCTTCTGCAACGCACGGATCTAATAACATCGGTCGCTCGTTATTTTTGTCCTTTGCCGATCGATATACACCATCATCTGCCAAAGGGAAATAGTTTCCCTTACCACCGTTTCCTGTTTTCCGATTAGCATAGATACAACACGCCCTATAGTTCGAAGGATCATTTACTAACCAATAATACCCCTTATCTTGAATCAAATGATTATATTTAAAATGCTTAAAAGGCTTTACTGCTGCCTTTGGACGAAAGTGGTCAATATGTACATCTTGCCCAATGAGGGGCACCTCTGTATACCAACACTTATTGTAGAAGAAATTTCTGAAATCCTCTTTGAGCACACGATTTTTCCAGAGTTCATTACCTTGTCCCCATCTGCTCCTGATTTTCAGGAGATCTTCTATTTTTATATATCTCATACTTGTCCTTCGTATAACGCCTCAATAATTTCTTTAACTTTTTTTCTACGCTCTAACACTTGGTCATAGGAAAGATATTCTTTACTATATAGCTCACACTTCTTATACACAGTCAAAAAATCATCATATAGAAAATCGATTGAATTGTACGATAACGGCAGTAATCCCAGATCTCTCGTTAATTCACGAAGTTCTGTCTTTTCCCCATCCGTAGCATTACCATCAATAAGTTTTAGATATAATTCTTGTCTGCGTAAAAATTTCTTGTGCGATTTTTGGTCATAAGAGGTCTGCAACCCATAATATTCACTTTGTAGCAACCCATCAATTCCCATTCCCTCAGTATCCTCGACAGGGGCGATAACTCTTGTAGCAAAAATCCTGTGAATGATGCAAGTTCCCTGTTTTGAGTAAATATCCTAATAAACTCCTTAGGGACACCATTGATCACCAATGGGTCGTGTGTTGCAATGATTGCCTGAGCATTCACAGCTTCTTGTAAAGATTGATCCATTGTACTTTTAATGTCATACTTCCAGCGTGGATTCATATACGCATCTGGTTCGTCCATTAAAACGAGACAATCTTCTGTCTTGCAAGCGCCAAGCATGCCAAGAATTTTAATAATTTGGCGTTGTCCCTCACTCATCGATTTGCATTTCACTATAGAATTTCCTTGATTTACGGTTACCTCAAATCTCGCATCGAACAAAGAGTATAGTTTCTCAAAGAATTCTAAGATTGCAATAGAATCTAACCCTAAATTTCTAACCCCCCTAATTTCAAAATAAGATTTTCCTCTATCAGAATATAGTAATCCTTTGCGCAATAAATCCGTAAATCGATGGTCAATGAAATCCGTCAAATAATACAGGCCTGTAGGCACATCACCCTCGAGGCATCCTCTGCCAAAGACACGCTCAACTTTATCAGTATTAATAACCATATCCACACATTGAACTTCATCGAAATGGCACGCGTTAACAAGATAATTCTTTTCAAAAGAATCCTGACCACAAAGAATCGAAACCAAATAAATTGGAGTCATTCCCTCATCGCAATAATTATATTTTCTTTTTGGAAAATTCAGCAAAAAATGTTCAGATTCATCGTTCATTGCTTTAAGGAAGCGTACAAGTGTATCCCTACATTGTTTCACATAGCTTTTATTAATCTGTTTTATTTGAGGTAGGAGCTTATTGTTGGCTCCAGAATAAAATGCAACGATCCGCTGTGGAAACAAAGAATGAATTTGGATAAAAGAACGCACCTTACTATAGCTTCCCTCACAGCAAGCATCATTTACTGTAATACAATAACTTTGATTGTCTTTGATAATGTATACTGCCTTTTGCGCATAGTCATACTCTATCGAATAGCTGTAGTCAATTCGTTTTTCAATTGCTGGAGAATCAAAAGACATTAAAATGTTCAGGACACACTCAATCATCGTTGACTTTCCGGTACCATTTTCTCCAATCAGAATTGTTGAGCTACCGCCTGAGACAGTTTCAAATATAATATCAAAGTCAACCAAGCAAAGATGATTATCAATTTGAAGTCTTTTAATTTGCATAACATCACCTCACTAATGAGTATTCTCCGGAATCACTTTTCAAAACAATCTGTTTTTTCTCCAGATTTCGTAATGCGTCTATAAGCTCAAATTTTTTCTTGCTGATGGACATTACCTCTTGTATAGAAACAGACTCGGGTGCAGCTTTCAATAGGAGTTTGACAATTGCTTCTTCGCTAGTACCTGACAACAACGACTTAATTTCTGTGGGAATCGAAATTCTCTTTGCTTTTGTCTTCGGTCTGACAGCAGCTCCATCTTCTTGTTCGATTACTTGCTTCAGCAATTCCACTGCGCTTTCCTCACTCGGATCATTCGTACCCAGTTCACCGCGAAAAGCACGGGCGAGAATGGATTTTTTCATTAGATCAATCTGATCAAGAACTGCTTCAGCAGCTTCTTTGGCCTGTTGCTCTTTTCCAAGAAAAACATCAATAAGACAAACAATTTCGCCTTGTTCATCTAACGAACATATTGTAATTGAAGCTGTCTTTATCTTACTCAGTGTCAACCTGGTAATGGCATTTCCTGACATATTATTGATCATCATTGTTTTCGTTTTTGATGAATTCAGATTATAGGCCATATATTCAGCTAATATTTGCTTTTTATCCGGGCGCAATACCGCAACAGACGAAAGCAATGAAAACGGTTTTTTAATAGTATTTACAGTTGCTATTCCAGTTGTTGCCCCATCTTTTATATAGAGTACATCTCCATATTGTACATCACAGCGACTATAAATTTCATCATGCACATCTTTTGAGACAAATGTTACATTAGTTAAATCGATTCCTGTTTCCTTGATGTTTTTTGCTGTTATATACATATATTCGCCATTTGCTGTATTTACAGGGCTATGATGTGTTCCGTCTGTAATTTTTTTGCACACATCTTTAAAAGTGATTGTTCTCCAGCTCTCCATCCCCATGCCATGCTCTTCACGCCATTTCGCAGTCAACTCTCCGGTGAAGGCCTTATGAAGAATGGCGGCCTTGCGAGTTTCAAAGCCATCCACCACGACCTGTGCCTTTTCTTTGGCCTCATCCAGTTTGGAAAATAGGCTTTCAATGCGGTCAACAATGCGCTGCTGTTCGATTAAAGGAGCAAGTGGAAACGGTATCTTTTCTAAATCAGCCTTCCTAATTGCTGGAACAGTTGTTGCATTTGTGAAATCATATAGATCAATTCCTTTGCTCCAATAAAACGCATATTTAAGCTGGCATACTTGAGGAACAAAGGCCATCATATTATTATCGACACAACAGGGCACTGTGTTTATTGCACGTCGATTTAAGCGGATAGCTTCACCAATTTTTGCGAAGAGAAGAGAATTAGTTGGTATCAGTGATGCCTTAAGCTTTTTGCGTACCTCTTCATCTATTGTATTAGTATTGTCATATATATAACCAGTTCCATTAGCAGTTTTGAGACTGCTAACCTTATAGAATGGAATATCATAATTGGTAAAACCTTGGTATTCGTTTTTAAATCCACTTCCTGCAATAAAGTTCCCACACTCACCCCAATTTACCCAGCACCAATTTTTCGGCAATTTATACGGCCATTCCCAATCCAGCACCAAAGCTGCCTGCAAACGCTCTTCTAGCGTGAGGGAAGCTTCTTTTTTTACTCTTGCCATCACTTTTCCTCCGTCAGAGCACGAAGCTCCCGCACAACACTTTTTAGCAGATCAACAGCCTCTTCCAGATTTTCAATCGCTTCCTCGCCGCTTTCCACAGGGTCAGGAAGATCGTCATAATCCACAATGGATTCATCACGGATCAAGCCGAGGTCAAGACTATCATCCGGGTTCTTGGCGATCTCCTCACGGGTGAATCTGCTCCAGCGCTCGCCTGTGCGCTTAGCCGGATCTTCATACCCCGCCACAAACTCGTCAAAGTCACTCTTGCGTAATTGTCGAGTCTTACCAAAGCTGTTCATATTGGTTCGCATATCATAGAAAACAACCTCAGTGGTGTTATCCCGCTCGGTCGTCCCTCGTGTAAAGAACAGCACATTGGTCTTGACGCCCTGGGCATAGAAAATGCCGGTGGGCAGGCGCAGAATGGTATGCAGGTTACAGAAGTTCATCAGCTCCCGGCGCACGCTGGCGCCGTCACCGGCGGCAAACAGCACATTGTCTGGCAGCACTACAGCGCAGCGCGCCTTTCCGTCCGCCTTTAAGCTGCGATAGATCACCTGCAAAAAGTTCAACTGCTTGTTGGAGGTCTGGAAAGAAATATCATCCCGGGTAGCACGCTCGCCACCCTTTTTTGTACCAAAGGGAGGGTTAGTCAGAATGACATCAAAATCTTTTAGTCCCTTGGCACTTTGCGCAAGGGAATCTCCAAGGTTGATATTGGCATTCATATTGTGCAGATAGGCATTCATCAATGCCAAGCGGTGGGTTTCATGCACCAACTCCACACCATTGAACGCTTTATTCTGCTGAAAATCCGCCTGACGATCAGAAAGTGCGTACATATCACTATTCTCATTGACATAGCGATTGGCCGAAATCATAAAGCCAAAAGTACCGCAAGCCGGGTCAAAGCACTTGTCACCCAATTGGGGCTTAATGAGTTCCGTCATCACATCGATCAGCACGCGGGGAGTGAAATACTGACCGGCACCAGACTTCTTCTCGTTGGCGTTTTTCTCTAGGAGACCCTCGTACAAATCGCCCAGCCCTTCCTCTTTGGCTTCATACCAATCTAGTTTATCGATCTCCGTGATGATTTTTTCGAGATTTTTCGGTTCTTCGATGCTGGAGGACGCATTGGCATAAATCTGTGCCACACGGCCAACGGATTCTTCACCCAGCTTGCTGAGCAGCGTATAGTAGTGCTTTTTCAGGTCAATCCCGGACCGACTGGTCAGTGAATTCCAGCGATATGCTTCGGGAATATCCTTATCTGCGCCAGTCTCATCGGCCATTTTCAAAAACAAAATGTAGGTCAGCTCTGTCACATACTGGTGATAAGTAATACCATCATCCCGTAGTACATTGCAGAGGTTCCAAAGTTTCTGTACAATATCTTGCGTGCTCATTTAAGCTGCTCCTTCGTAAATATAAGTATTGATCTCACGGATGATCTCCGCAAGCCGCCCGCCAAATTTCCTGTTAAAGCGTGCGAAACCGCCATCCATCTTGAACGCTGGTGCCTCAAAGATCTCAGTATTGAGAATGCTCTCGTGGAGCATATATACCTTGATCTTTTCCAACAGATCAAGCTGCATTTTGTTAAAGTGATGCGCCGAGATCAGCTTGGAAAAAGCCATTTTCACACGATCATCGCGGTTGACCAGAGGTGTTTTTAATACAGCCCGACGAATAAAGGCGATAATGTCTGCCACAATCCGCTCGTTGGTCACTGCACTGGCTGCTTCATTCAAGCTGCTCTCGTTAAAATTCTCCTTATCTAGCTCCAGCTTTAGCTCCCGAAGCTGCGCCCGGGTCATATCGCTGGGGCTGGTACAAGCAATACGAATCGCTTCAATACGGTCTTTATTTTCATTAACATAGGCCACAAAAGAGTCCAGATAATCCTGCGGCTTTTCCGTGTCGCCATAGCCACGCGTGGTTTCTAAAAGGGTATCTTCCTTTTCGGAATAGTAATGTCCGCGTTTTTTACCCTTCAAGCTGTCAAACCAAAGTAGAAAATCTTTATCCTCCCGGCATTGCTCCACAAAAGCTTCCTCTGTACAGCTTTTCAGTCCTTTTGCATATTCCCGAATCGTTTTTCCACCCAAGCGCTCGGAAACATCATATTTTTGCTCATCCGTCAGATTGTTGCTCTTGCGCTGCAACCTTGCCAAAATGCGATCTTTAATAGGCTGTTTGCTGGCTTCACCCGGGCGGAACAAATCCTCTAGCAACTCCTCCATCGACTTACTGACGGAAACCGACTTCATATTGGAAGTGTCATCCAAGTCCTCATAGACCCGAACTGCATCGAAGATATTGAAATGCGTCTTTCCAATTTCCGGACAAAGGCGCGTAGCGCGTCCCAGCATCTGCTCAAAAAGGATTCGACTGTTGATCTTACGCATAAACACCAAATTACAAATCGCCGGCACGTCGATTCCGGTGGTCAGCAGATCAACCGTAACGGCAATGTTAGGGTATTGGTTGTTTTTGAACTGCTTGATTACCTGTAAGATCTTCTTTTTGTTACCTCCAGCGGTTTTGCCTGTGATTTTCATAATGGCATCATTGGAAATACCATAAGGTTTATAAATCTCCCGGAGCGTATCAACGATACGGTCAGCGTGCGCATCATTGACCGCAAAAATCAGTGTCTTTTCACCGTTCTCTGGATTAAGGTAGGTTGAAACCTCTTCCAGCACTTTGCGAGTATGATCCGGCAAAACAATTTTGCGGTTGAACTCTGACACATCGAAATCCATTTCATCTTTCAGAACTGCACCGTTCAAAAGTTCATTGGTGTTAGGGTCATACTGCGCCAAAGTTTCACCTTTTTTGAACTGTGCATCATTTTTAATGAAATCTGTATTGATCAGGTACGGAGGATCGTGATCCACCAGCCAGCCATCGATAACCGCCTCACGGTAACTGTAGGTATAGACTGGCTCTCCGAAAATCTCAGTTGTATGCAGAGCAGGCGTAGCAGTCAGAGCAATTTTCACCGCATCGAAATACTCGATAACCTGCTTATACTTGCTCATATAATCATCCTGATTATCATAGAGGATTTCTTCTTCCGTCATTTCCCTGTCGAGAATATATCCTCTGTGGGCTTCGTCTACGATAATCAAGTCAAATGCCCCCGGCATCAAATCCGGTTCTTCTGCCAGAATCGTGCGTTTCAAAAGTCCTTGCACCGTTGAAATACTAACTTTGGTTTCCAGATTGATAGTGTTGTCATCAATTGCTTTAATCTCATATATTTTGTCCAACGTCAGCAGTTCCTTCAACTTGACATCTTTGAAGGTGTCCATTGCCTGCTCACCGAGAGACACCCGATCCACAAGAAAAAGAATACGACGAAAGCGCTTGGATTCCAGCATCTTGTAAATGAGCCCTAGAACAGTGCGGGTTTTGCCTGTTCCGGTAGCCATTGCAAGCAACGCCGTTCTCTTGCCATCAATGATTGCCTCTGTTGCCTTATCAATAGCCTTGATCTGATAGTCTCGAAGATTCAACCCATTGGGGTCTGTCATAAACGAATTATCTGCCGCAGCCAGCACCTGATTGGCGGCCTCTGTATTTTGACCAAGCTTCTCCATCAGGTCACTTGGACTAAACCAGTTTCGAATGGGATACGGTTGATTGTCCTGTTCCCGGACATCCAAAAACCAAATGCCTGACTTGGTCCGTAACTGCTCCAAATACGCTCTGCCATTTGAAGCAAAGAGAAAAGGAACCTGATAACCATTCCAGTTTCCAACCGTATATGGAAGATCCTCTGTCTTAATATGTGCAGCATAGTCCTTTACCTGCACATCAATCGTAGATGCCACATCCTCCGACACCTTTTTTGCCTCCATCACCGCCACAAGTTTTTCACCAACGAAGAACGCATAATCCGCATATCCTTTGGTGGAAAAAGCCGAATTGGTAGGCCATTCGCTGATAACAAGATTCCTACCCTTTACAGGCCGCGTTCCTTTGCTGTAGCGCAGATTCTGCGTGTCAGCCCCCCAGCCAGAAAGGCGAAGCTGCTCGTCAATCAAACATCTGGTCTGCGCCTCATTCCAGTTCATCATAGCAGAGACGGATTCCGACCGCTTTGCACGCTCCTTCTGTGTTTTCCCAGAAGCAGCCGTCTTAACCACTGCCAATTGCTTTGTCAATTCCACGATTTTCTTTTCCTGCTCGGCAATAACAGATTCCAAACCCTCGTGAGTAATTTCGACAGGCATAACAAACTCAAGCGCAATATATCCCCAGTCCCCATAAGTTTCCATAAACCAAACTGCAAGATTGTATGTCAGGGACAGCAAGGTCTTTGCTTCGTCTACGGAGTCCGTACCTGCATGTACCGCCGAGTTTCTCGTCTTGCGTAGAATATATAGCGTATTGTCAATTTCGTGTGGCAATAATCCGGCTCGCTTCAAAATACGAATCCGATTTGCGTGAGTGTTATCATTAACCGGCTCTGCAATATGTTCAAAGACAAGGATTTCCTGCACTAAACGCTCGGCAAACATTCCAAGTTTATAGACGCAGGCATTGGGATCAGAATAAACATAGTTTTCCGCGGTTGCGCCGATCTGCGCCAGTGCAGGCCAGTATCGATTCAAAAAATCAAAATTCGATTTCATAAGCAGTCTCCCTCGCTTTTTATTAAGTCATTTAACATTTGACATCAGCACATTAGGTTTCTAAACCTCACCCAACCGTCACTTCGACCTTTTTCCCGCTGAATGCCACACCGTATTTATAAATCGTCCTGACCCCGGCAGCCGTCAACTCGGTTTCGTATTTCTTATCATTGATCTGCTGCAAGGCCGTTTCGGACAGCTTTTTCAGCTTCTCATCGCTGCAATTTTTCTCCGCTTTCAGCTCAATCAGGATACCCGGAAGTCCCTTTTTCGTGGGCTTCATCTGGATGTCGTAACGCCCGTCGCCGGACTCCCGGTTGGAGGTCACGAAAGCGCCGCCCAGCAGGGCACACAGGCCCAGCATAAAGCCGTGGTAGAAATTCTCCCCGGCGGTATCAAAAGAGCTGACTGACTGGGTCAGCAGAGTCTGGATCTGCGTTTTGAGCCGTGCGTTGTCACCGGAAAAGATAGCCTCCTGAACAGAGATTGCTGTAGAAGGCGGGATCAGATTTTCCAGCTGCTGCAAAATCTCCTTGTTGTACACCAGAGAAATCTCCCGGTTGGGCAGGGAAACCTCACACATAAAGTCACCGTTGAAGGACGGCATGGTCTTCAGCACCTTCAGATAACCCGTCACCAACAGGAAGCTGTAAATGGTGGACGGGTTACTCTTGATCTGCGGATAGATCACGCCAGTGTCGATGAAGGTAGTGAAAGTCTTGCCGTTGACCAGAGACGTCAACCGGTTGTAGATTTCCTCGTCCGCCTGCGCAAGTACTTCTCCGATAATATCATTGCTACCGGTGGACACCCAGAAGGGCCTCGGCTCACACTCATTACTGAAATAGTTGACCACCGACCAGGGATTGAAGATTTCTGTTCTGCCGAAACGGTAGCCGTCATACCACTGGCAGATCTCATCATATTTGTCTGCAGCGCCGTAGTATCTAGCCATCTCCATCACTTCGTCTGCGGTAAAGCCGAAATAAGCGCTGTACTTGTTGTCCAGCACAGAGTTGATGGACAGGTTGTTCATCCCGCTGAAGATGCTCTCCTTTGCCACCCGCAGAATGCCGGTGAGGAAACCGAAGGACAGATGCTGGTTATCCTTAAAGCCGCCAGAAAACAGGTTCCGCATAAATTGGATGACCTTGTCGTAGTAGTCCTTCTGATAGCCCTGCTGGATGGGGGTGTCATACTCATCGATGATGATAATGGGCGCAATGCCATAGTGCCTGTGCAGCATAGCTGACAAGTCCAGCAGCGCTGAAGCCAGCTCTACCTCGCTGACCTTGCCGTCGGCCAGTTTTTCGTAGGTCTTCTTACTGTATTCGTCGCACTTATCGCTGGTCAGCAACTCTTTGTGCCGCCGAGTCTCCTTTGCGAAAATATCCCGTACAGCCGCAAAGGTCTCCTCCCAGGTGTCGAACTTCACATCCTTGAAGGTTAGGAAGATCACGGGGTACTTGCCCTGATAGTCCCGGTATTTCTGGCCGCAGGCCCAGATCTTTTTGTCCCGGAAATAAACGGAAGTATCCTTGTCACTTTTTTCAAAATAAGTCCGCAGCATATCCATATTCAGCGTCTTACCAAAGCGGCGGGGGCGAGTGAACAGCGTCACCATCGGACGCTCATCGATGAAGTCCTTGATCATCATCGTCTTATCGATATAGTAGTATTCCAACGACGCAAGGCAGTAGTTAGACACGCCGATGGGCAGGGGCAGCTTCGGCGCACGCTCCCTTTTTCGAAAAGCGCCCGTCTTGAGCCGCTGATCCGCCGGCTTCTGTGTGTCAGCCGGGATCATCCAACGATTACCCCTCTTTTTGGCACCGGTGATTCTTCCATCCTTGCAAAGCGTCGCAACTCTCCGCTCCGTTATATTCCAGAGTACCGCTGCTTCTCTTACTGAGATCATTTCAGCCATAGAGATACCTCCTCATCATAAATACATTATACCCGAATAAAAAGAATAATGTCAATGAACTTCGGAATTATGTCGTTCTGAAACAATATTGTTCTTTTCACATAAAAACACGCAGAAGACTCCTTCCTTTCTGCAAGTCTTCTGCGTGCATTTTAATTTTCTATTCTTTTTTCAAAATCAATGGCGAAGTCTGCTTCTCCGTCTTCTCTCTCCACCATGTAGCCGGAAATGCCGAAGACTTTTTCCACATGGTCACGGGTCAGGACTTTCTGGGGGGTGCCGTGGCTGAGGACGCGGCCTTCTTCCATGAGGTAGAGGGTATCGCAGTAGTAGGACGCCAGGCGCAGATCGTGAATCACGATGAGGATGGTCTTGCCGCTCTGCTTCAGATAATTGAGAAGGAAGAGCTGATGGCAGATGTCCAGGTGGTTCGTGGGCTCGTCAAGAATGATCGTGTCCACACCCTGGGCTACCGCCCGGGCAAGGAAGACCATTTTCCGCTCGCCGCCGGAGAGTGTCTGAATGTTTCGCCCGGAAAAATCGGTGATTTTCAGCTCCTCCATAGCATGGCGGATGATCTCTTTGGAGGAAGTTTTCTCTTTTTTCCGATTATAGAGGGCCATGCCGATGATATCTTCAACGGTGAAGTCAAAGACACAGGCCGTCTCCTGGCCCACATAACCGAGCTTTTCGGAAAGCTCCTTGCGGGTCATTTTCCCGGTGTCCTGCCCTTCCAGAATGATCTTTCCCTCTTTCATCGGCGCGATGCCGAAGACGGTCTTTACCAGCGTAGATTTTCCGCAGCCGTTGGGGCCGACGATACCGGTAATCTTGCCTTTTTCCACGGAAAGATCAACTCCGTAGAGGATTTCCTTCCGCCCGTACTGCACATGAATATTTTCAAAATCAAGCACCACGGCCGTTCCCTCCTCTGCTCTTTGCAGCCATAAGATAGAAGAAAAACGGTGTTCCCACAAAGGCTGTGATAATACCAAGGGGCAGTTCTGCCGCGCCAAAAAGACCGCGGGCAGCTGCATCCGCCCAGATCAGGTAAGTCGCTCCGAAGATCGCACTCAGCGGAATGATTACCTTATTATTGCTGGTTCCGGAAAGGAGGCGCACGATATGAGGCACCATAAGGCCTACGAAACCGATGATTCCGGTGACGGAAACCAGAGAAGCCACGATAGTGGCGCAGACCACAAACATCCAGCGCCGGAAATTTTTCACATCCGCACCCATGGCGGCGGCGTCCTCGTCTCCCATCATCATGAGGTTGAAGGTGCCGCTTTTCCAGGTGAAGCAGATACAGCCAGACAGCACGCCCACCGCGGGAATCCACAAGGTATTCCACTGAGCCGCCGCCAGGCTTCCCATCTGCCAGTTATATACGGCAGAAATGCTCTCCGGACTCTTGGCCAGAAAGATGAGAAGGCTCGTGATGGCGCTCATCACTGCATTGACTGCCGTTCCGGAAAGAAGCAGCGTCATGGGCTGAATTTTTCCGCCGCCTCCGATCTTCGCCATGCTGTAAACACAGGCAAAGGCCACCAAAGCGCCGCAGAGAGCCATAGCCGTGGTCTGATACTGTCCCCTGAAAAAAGGAATCGGCATCAGCAGCGCCCAGGCTGCTCCTGCCGATGCTCCGGAGGAAACTCCCAAAATATAAGGTTCTGCGATGGGGTTCAGTACCAGCGCCTGCATGGCAGCTCCACAAATCGAAAGGCCGGCGCCGCAGCAGACACCAAAGAGCACTCTTGGCAGACGGATATTCCATACGATCTGATAAAAAGATTTCTCCCACAGACCCGCCTCTGTTCCTTTTCCCTTGAAAAAGAGCTGGTCAACCAAAATCCGGTAAACAGTGCCCATATCGATGGACGCGGAGCCCACCGATATGACAGCAACCATGGAAAAAAGAAGAAACGCAATAAGAATCGGAAACAGAAGTCCCTCTCGAAGTTTGATTCCTTTCATCTTTTCCAGAAACCTCTCTTACTCAGTGAAGCAGTCCGGATAGAAAGCTTCTGCGAAATCCTGGCAGGCAACAACTGCGCTCAGGTCGTGCATAACATATGCCAGCGGAACAACCACATAGTTCTGGTTTTTAACAGCAGGTACGTCTGCCAGAGCAGCATTGTTGGTGATGAAGTCCATGTTCTCCTGAACCTGGCCCTCTACGCCGTAATCGTTAAAGATGATAACATCCGGATTTGCAGTTACCAGAGTCTCAACGCTGGTGGTAAACCATCTGGAATCGGACATTCCTTTGGTGGTGTTGATTCCGCCAGCCAGCTCGATGAGGTTGCTCTCAAGACCTGCGGAGGTGGTGTAAATCTCGTTTCCGCTCAGGCTGTCCATAACGAAAGCTTTTACTTTGTCCTCTTCTTTGACATCTTTGACTGCATCCTGGATCTCGGAGATCTGTGCTTTAGTATCCTCGATGAGGGCCTCTGCCTTATCCTCTACCTTGAAGATTTTACCCATATTCTCGATATCCTGGTAAATGCTGTCCATGGTCTCGTCTGCTACAACGGTACCGTTCAGAGCGTAGCAGTTGATTCCTTTATCTTCCAGAGACTCAAAGGTTCCCCAGTTGGTATCTTTGAAGGCGCTGATCTCGCCAATTATCAGGTCAGCTCCGGATGCAACAGCGTTCTCCTGGGATTTCTCCAGCTCCGGGATTCCCTCGAAGTCATCTGCAACACCTTCCAGCGGAGATTTGCGTCCTTTGTTGTTCTCATTAGTTGCAACGATGTAGTCTTTTAAGCCCAGTTTCATCAGAACCTCGCCGCTGTACAGGCAAAGGATTCCTTTCGGCATCTCGGTAAAGGTGATGGTACGGTCTCCGTCCTCGATGACAACCTCGCCATACTCCTCGTCTGCTTCGCTTGCAGCCTCGGTTGCAGTCTCGGTTTCGGTTTCAGCAGCAAAGCTGGACACTCCAGTGGTGCTTACAGCCATAATTCCGGCAAGTAACAGGGTGAGTACACGTTTCTTCATTTGTTGATTCCTCTCTTTCGTTTGATCTGAGCGGCTATTCTGACCGCGTTTTTAATTGCAGATCTTCCCACCGAAGATCACTGTTTCAGTACAGCAGGTCTCCTGACTCGACTTCATCCTACCTTTCTCCGTCTTCCCGTTTTCACAGTGACTTCCTGGAGAAACTCGTCCGTCCTACAGTAGCGGGGGCTGTCGAAGCTTCTACTTCGTTCCCATTGCTATGATAGCAGCCTTTCGGCACTGCACTGAATCGCCTGTATTATAGCAGAGGAAAACGATTTCCGTCAAGGGGTTAGGGCAGAAAAACTTTCAAAAAAGAAAAGACAGCTTAAAAGCCATCTTTTCTCTGTATTTCCATTCATCTTTCAATATTTCTTCTCTGCCTCTGCGCTTCATACATCAGCACCGCCGACGCAATCGCCGCGTTCAGAGACTCTACTTTTCCATACATGGGAATGCGGATGTAGGTGTCCGCGAGGTCCGCCAGCTCATCGGTGAGGCCGTTTCCTTCGTTACCGATGAGGAAGGCTGTGCCTTTTGTGTAATCCTGCTCATCGTAGGAGCCGGTGCCTTTTAAATGGGCGGCATAAGCTGAGATGCCTTTGTTTTTCAGCTTCCGGACCGTCTCACAGATATCCTCCACATAGAGGAAGGGCACCCGGTAGACGGAACCCATCGTGCTGCGGATAGTCTTGGGGTTGAAGATATCTACGGTGTCACGGCTCATGAGGATACCGTTGACGCCTGCTCCTTCCGCCGTGCGGAGGATAGTACCTAAATTTCCCGGATCCTGGATATTTTCCAGAACCATGAAAAAGGGAGCTGGATCATTAAGAAGCTTCTCAAGGCTACTCACCGGCTGGCGCACAACCGCCAGGATTCCCTGGGGGGTCATCGTATCGGACATGGTCTTGAAAACCCGGTCCTCCACGATCTCGTACTCCCTGCCTTTTAAGACAGAGGCCTCTTCTTTTTTCAAAAATTCCTGGGAAACATAGGTTTTTACGATCCAGTCCGCCGGAGCTTCCCGGAACATCTTGACTCCTTCCACCACAAAAACACCCTGCTCCTTGCGGGCTTTGGACTTTTTCTGAAGCTGAAGGAGATTTTTCACCTGCTGGTTGGATGTGCTGGTGATCATACGGACATCGCCTTAGCGACTCTCAGCCAGTACTCCGGCAGTTCTTTCTGCATAGCCAGTGCCTCGTCGATATCGTAATCCACAAACTCGCCGCCTTTGTAGCCGACTACCCGTTTGGTCTTGCCGTCTGCCAGAAGATCTACGGCGTATGCGCCCATCATTGAAGCGTATACACGGTCTTTACAGGTCGGGCTTCCACCTCGCTGCATGTGCCCGAGGATCGTCGCTCTGGTCTCGATTCCGGTGGCTGCCTCAATCCGGCGTGCCATGCTGGTGGAATGACCGATACCCTCAGCGTTGATGATGATGTGGTGCTTTTTGCCGCGTTTCCGGTTGTTGATGATATTGTTGATGAGCTTCTGCTCGTCGTAATCGTACTTTTCAGGAAGAAGAATATCCTCCGCGCCGTTGGCGATACCGCACCAGAGAGCGATATAACCGGCGTTACGTCCCATTACCTCGATAATGCTGCAGCGCTCATGAGAGGTGGAAGTATCACGAACCTTATCGATGGCTTCCATTGCCGTGTTGACTGCGGTATCGAAACCGATGGTGTACTCGGTGCAGGCGATATCCAGGTCGATAGTTCCCGGAACACCGATGGTGTTGACGCCGAGAGCAGCCAGTTTCTGTGCTCCTGCGAAGGAACCGTCGCCACCGATAACTACCAGTCCCTCAATTCCGTTTTCACGGCAGACCTTTGCAGCCTGTGCCTGGCCTTCCGGTGTACGCATCTCCGCACAGCGGGCGGTGTAAAGCATCGTACCTCCGCGGGAAATCGTATCAGAAACAGATCTTGCTGTCAGATCCTCGATCTCGCCGTTGATCAGACCATTGTATCCTTTATAAATGCCTTTTACATTCAGACCTTTTGCAATACCACTGCGGACAACCGCACGGATGGCAGCGTTCATGCCAGGTGCATCGCCGCCGCTTGTAAGAACTCCGATCGTTTTAATCGCATTTGCCATGATTGAACCCTCCAAAAATAAATGGTGTTTTATTGGCATGAAAACTCTGCCTTTCTTTTGCCTATGGATATTAGTTTAATTCATTTTTCCCAGATTTTCAATAGACTTTTCCACAACTTTCACATTCTGCTGCCCAAAATGCGATGCAATTTCCCGGCAGAGTGCTTCCGTCACCAGGATATCCCAGCTTCCGGCCAGTTTCTTCACCGCTTTCGGGGAACGGATGTATAAAACCACATGATCTTTTCCGTCGGAAGTCCGAAGAATATCATAGAGTTCCCGCTCTCTGGCCTTGAAATCCTCCAGGGTCGCAAACTGGATCCAGAGTTCCTTCGGAACCTCCTCGAAAGCCCAGACACGCTCGCAGACCAGCTTGCTCGGCCGGTCATCCTCGGCGTTGACGTGACCTTTGATGAAGACCTTTTTCTCCTCATCGAGAAGACTCCGGTACTTCTCATAATCCTTCGGGAAAACGATAACCTCCACGGTTCCCACCAGATCCTCCAGTGTCACAAAGGCCATGGGCTTTCCGGTCCGCGTGTACTTGACGGTTTTCGCCGTGATCATACCGCCGATGATCTGCCGGGACTCGTCCTCCACCTGGCTCTTGTTCGTCTCCTCATCAAGCTGGAAATCGCTGGTCAGGGCAGAAATGTTTTTCCGCCACATGGTCTCGTATTTTTCCAGCGGATGGCCGCTGATATAGATGCCCAAAACTTCTTTTTCAAAAGAAAGGAGCTCTTCCTTCTCGTACTCACCCACGTCAGGCAGGTGGACTTCAAACTCCTTTTTCTCCTCCTCGCCCATGAAATCAAAGAGGCTCATCTGACCGGAAAGGCTGTTTTTCCGCTCCTGGGCCACCTGATCCATGAGTGAAGCGTAGATCATCATGAGCTGACGCCGGGTAGCGCCGAGGCCATCCAGAGCTCCCGCCTTGATGAAGTTTTCGATGACACGTTTATTCAGATCCTTGCCAGTCATGCGCTCCACGAAATCTTTGATGGAGCGGAAGGCCCCGTTTTCCCTTCTCTCTTTTAACATGCCCTCGATGAAGGAACGGCCCACGCTCTTGATGGCGGAAAGCCCGTAGCGGATGCCGCCTTTTTCCACGGAAAAGCCTACCTCTCCGGTGTTGACATCCGGCGGGAGAATGGAGATTTTCATCTGACGGCAGGTATAGATATACTCGGAAACTTTTCCCGGGTTATCGATGACCGAGGTCATAAGGGCCGCCATAAACTCCGTGGGATAATAATATTTTAGCCAGGCTGTCTGATAAGATACCACCGCATAGGCCGCCGCATGGGATTTATTGAAGGCATATTTGGCGAAATCAATCATATCGTCGTAAATCTTGTTGGCCGTCTTTTCGTCGATGCCGTTGGCGATACAGCCGGGCACGCCTTCTTCCCTGTTTCCGTAAACGAAATTCTGGCGCTCTTTCTCCATGACGGCCGCTTTCTTCTTTGACATCGCACGGCGCACCAGGTCACTCCGCCCCAGCGTGTAGCCGCCCAGCGCCCGGACGATCTGCATAACCTGCTCCTGGTAAACGATACAGCCATAGGTAGGCTCCAGAATCGGCTGCAGCTGCGGGCAGTCGTAATGGATGTTTTCGGGATTATTTTTTCCCTCAATGTATTTCGGAATAAAATCCATGGGACCCGGCCGGTACAGGGAGATACCGGCGATCACGTCCTCCAGATTCTGGGGTTTCAGCTCCTTCATGAAGCTTTTCATACCCGCGCTTTCGAGCTGGAACACGCCGTCCGTATGGCCGGTTCCCAGGGAAGCCAGCACTTTTTTATCATCGTAATCGATCGCGTCCATGTCAATGGTCACGCCGGTCTCTCGCTCGATCTCCTTCTGGGCATTCTGGATGACCGTCAGGGTACGAAGCCCCAGGAAATCCATTTTCAGAAGACCCAGCTCCTCCAGAGTCGTCATCGTAAACTGGGTGATGATCGTTCCGTCGTTTGCCCGGGAAAGGGGCACATACTCGTCCACAGCCTTCTGGCTGATGACCACGCCCGCCGCGTGCATGGAGGTATGTCGCGGAAGTCCCTCGAGTCTTTTTGCCATATCGATGAGGTTTTTCACTTCCTCGTCGCTGTTATAGAGCTCCTGAAACTCGGAATTGCCCTTCAGCGCCTTGTCGATCGTGATATTAAGCTCGTTGGGGACCATTTTCGCGATGGCATCCACTCTTGCATAGGGCAGATCCATAACACGGCCCACATCCCGGATCACACCCCGGGCCGCCAGCGTACCGAAAGTGACGATCTGTACCACCTGGTCTTTTCCGTATTTCCGCACCACATAGTCGATGACCTCCTGGCGCCGTTCAAAGCAGAAATCCACGTCGATATCGGGCATGGACACCCGCTCCGGGTTCAGGAAACGCTCAAAGAGCAGGTTATAACGGATCGGGTCCAGTTTCGTGATGCCGAGTGAATAGGCCACAAGGCTTCCTGCCGCAGACCCTCGTCCCGGCCCTACCATGATATCGTGGTCCCTCGCATAGCGGATGAAATCCCACACAATCAGGAAATAGTCCACATAGCCCATGGTCTTGATGACGGAAAGCTCATATTCCAGGCGCTCGGTGAGCTCCGGCGAAGGGTCGCCGTAATGCTTCACCAGCCCTTCGTGACAGAGCTTGTTCAGATATTCCCAGGAGGTGTACTCCTTCGGAACATCAAATTTCGGCAGCTTGGTCACGCCGAACTCGATCTCCACATGGCAGCGCTGGGCAATTTTCCAGGTGTTTTCCAGAGCCTCCTTCGCGTAAGGAAAGAGGGCCTCCATCTCCTCCGGCGATTTCACATAATACTGGCCGCCCTCGTAGCGCATCCGGTCCTCATCCTGAAGTTTTTTTCCAGTCTGGAGGCAGAGCAGAATATCGTGGGCCGCCGCATCCTCGGCGTAGGTGTAATGGACGTCGTTGGTGGCCACGAGATCGATGCCGAGCTCCTTGCTCATCCGAAGAAGCTGCGGATTCACCATTTTCTGCTCCGGAATGCCATGATCCTGAAGCTCCAGGAAAAAGTTTCCTTTTCCAAAGGTGGTCTCGTATTTCTTTGCCGCCCTGCAGGCCTCCTCGTACATGCCCCGGGCCAGATAGCGCTGCACCTCGCCCGCCAGGCAGGCGCTTAAAGCGATAATCCCCTCATGGTAGCGGTTCAGAACCTCCATATCCACCCTCGGCTTATAGTAGAAGCCTTCCACGAAGCCCTTGGAAACGATCTTCATGAGGTTACTGTAGCCCGTATTGTTCTCCGCCAGCAGCACCAGATGGTAATACCGATCCTCATCCTTACCAATTTCTCTGTCAAAACGAGAATTAGGTGCCACATACACCTCACAGCCCAGGACAGGGTTAATCCCCGCCGCTTTGGCCGCCCGGTAAAAATCAATGACACCATACATAACGCCGTGATCCGTGATGGCTGCGCTGTCCATGCCCAGCTCCTTGACCCTGGCAACATATTCTTTTATCTTATTCGAGCCGTCCAGGAGACTGTACTCCGTATGGACGTGCAGATGTGTAAATTTCAAACTTTACCTCCCTAGATTATGCCCAAAAATCTCTCCATACCATAAAGCCCAGACAGAAGACAACGCCGATGAGAAAGACCGGCGAAACCTTTTTCTCCCCGGAGCCCTTCCAGTTTTTCTCAAGATAAGCGGTACGGCCGGAATGTTTCACGATCCAGATGTAAACGGCCCCCGCAAGGCAGGTGGAAACCGCCGCAACTACCGCATAGACGCAGAAAGTATTGACCAGCGTTTCCGTCGTCATGCTCTCTGCCACCGCTGCGATGCTCTCCTCTCCGGTGAGGGGCAGAATCTTATCGGAAAGCGCTGTGATGATGACGCTGAAGCCATTGATGAGAAAATGGGCAAACATTCCATAAAAAATACTGCCGGTTCCTTCCAGAAGAAGGGCGAAGGCCACACCGAGAGCGAAAGCATAGCCGAACTGATTGAAATTCAGATGGAAAAGGCCGAAGACAAGGCCGCTTAAGAGCGCAGCTGTAAGGATTCCTTTTTCCCGGTAATAGCCTGCAAAGACGCCGCGGAACATGAACTCTTCCAGAACAGCCGGAACCACCGCGATGCAGATAAGCTGAAGCGGTACGGAAATGATAGAAAGATCACTCCGGGTCTCCAGCACATAATTGGTGGAAAACAGCATCGTAAATACGTTCAGGCAGGTCATCAATGGCTCCAGAAGGAGTACAAAGAGAATTGTCATCAGCAGCGTGGAAATCCTGGGCGCCCTGTGAGGAATCAGTTTTCCAATGGAATCCCGTCCGATCAGAAGGCAGAGCAGCACCGGGATAAGATAGACGATCTCCGATGAGATCAGCCGTATAGATACCGGCAGTCCTGCCACAAGTCCTTTTCCAAACAGATAAAAACAGATAATGCAGACTGTCATCGTAAGAAACAGCCCGTTGGCTTTTTTACTATTAGTCATCTTCTTCCCCGCCTTCTTTTTTCACAAGTACATTCAGCCACCGCGGCCGTCCTTCGCGGACATCATCGCTCTGGTAGATCTCAAGAATCTCCAGCTCGTGTTCCAGCTGCAACAGTTTTTTCATCGTTTTTTCCGTGTAATCGCAGTAAAAACGACCGTTCCGGTACTCCTCGCCCTCTCCGTACTGGAAGGACATATAGAGAATACCGCCGGGTTTCAGCGCATCACTGACCTTCTTTAAGATGTGATGCATATCTTTTCTGGCCACATGAAGCAGCGAAGCGGAAGCCCAGATTCCGTCGAAAACCTCCTGAAACTCCATCTCCTCGAAGGTCAGGCAGAGCACATCAAGATCTGTGTAAATCTCTGCGAGACTGCACATTTTCGGTGAACCGTCCATGGGTGTCACATAACAGCCTGCCTCCTCAAGGTACCGGCTGTCACGGCCGGAACCGCAGCCCAAATCCAGAACCTCCGCATTCTCCGGAAGTCTGTCGAGGAACCTTCTCAGATGGTCCGTCATATCAAGATCGATGGTTTCTTCAAAATACTGGCTTCCCTGCCGTTCATAATAGTCTATCGAGTCCACTCTTCTTCTCCTTAAAAAAATATACTTTTATCTGGAAAAAGCTGCCGCGAAGGGATCGGGGCAGCTTTCACTTTTGAATATACTATAAAGCATTTACAGGAAGAAATCAATTCATTTCTTCACAATTTTTCCGTTGGAAATCTCGATTTTTTCCTGCTTTAAGAGGCGGCCTACGGCGCGCTTGAAGGCATTTTTCGTCAGTCCCAGCTCTTCTTTGATAAGCTCGGGATCTGCCTTGTCAGTAAAATCAAAGACTCCGCCTTTTTCTTCCAGTCTTCTCAAGACCTCTTCCGCATCCCGGTTCATCTGCTCCGGAATCCGCTCTCTGGAGCTTAAGTCCAGCTTGCCGTCGGCTTTCACAGCGGTGACGCGTAAAGAAAGGACCTCGCCTACCTGGTAATGCTCTGCGGCCTCCCGCTTCGGAATCAGTCCGGAGTAGCAGTCATCCACGGCCACGAAAGCGCCGAAATTGTTGCTGATCTCGTAGATCCGGCCGGTCACATGATCGCCTTTTTCATAGGGAGATTCTTTTTTCAGATAGTGATACACCTTCATGGTCGCGCAAAGACGGCTACTCTTGTCGATGTAGAGGGCCACCAGGCACTCGTCCCCCGGCTCCACCTTTCTGGTCTGCTCACGGAAGGGCAGGAGAAGATCTTTCGGCAGGCCCCAGTCAAGAAATGCGCCGATTTTTCCGGTCTCTGCTACTTTCAGAAGGGCAACCTCGCCCAGCTGGATAGCCGGCTCCTCTCTGGTGGCGATGAGACGGTCCTTTGAATCTTTATATAGGAAGACTTCCAGTTGATCGCCTGTCTTCGTTCCCTCCGGAACTTCTTTTTTCGGAAGGAGCACTTCCTCCCCGGCTCCTTCTCCTTCACTTAAATATACCCCAAAATCAACAGTCTTGACCACCGTCAGGCTCTGTCTTTTTCCTAATTCCAGCATAGTACTCTCCTCTTATTCTTTCTGGTTTTACTGTTTCTCCTGAAAAACCACCACGGCGTAGGGCCTTCCCCCTGCGTCTGTCAGCGCCACCGTCAAGCGGCCATCCTCTCTGGCCACTCTGGGGACGATAACGTCGTGAAGCATCGCTGCCTTCTTGTACTCGGTCTGCATTTCCTTCAGCGCAAAACCTTCCGGCAGATATTCTTCTGCCATCTTGATGTACTGGGCATTGTTTACATGGTGGTTGATATCCAGATGGTGCTTCGCCACCTGGAAAGATTCCCGTTCTTCAGTTTCTTCCGGCATACGGATCTTCCGGTCCGCATATTCCATAGGAAACTTCTCTTCTATCCGGAAGCACGCTTCCTGTTCCTGATCCACCTTCACCGGTCTGCCCGTCTCCGTATCCATGTAAATCCAGATAGAATTGGCATAAACCAGACATTCGCCGTCTTCCCCTGTCATCGTGAAATTTCGATAGCCGAAAAAGCCATGGAAATCGTAGGGCCAGGTGCTGATGGTCACTTTCTCGCCCAGCTTCGGGAACCGTACCGGAACGATCTGCCAGGAGGATAAGATCCAGGCACGCTTCATGGCGCTCAGGCGGGCAATGTTCATGCCCACAGCCTCGGAATGGAAGGTGCTGCAGTCCTGGAAGTAATCGATGACGGAACCAAGAGTGAGGTTGAGGTGCGTGTCCACTTCGCTGAAGCGGATGCGGCTGGTGAATGAATACATGGTGGGGTGCCTCCTGTAGGTGAATTGGATTCCCGGAGGGGCTGTGCGGCAGAGCCGCAAGCGCCTGGCTGGCGGGAAGTGGATTCCCGGTATAGCTGTGCAGCTGACGCTGCAAGCGCTTGGCTGCGGAAGGGTGGCTTCTCACCACTCCGCCGGGCATGTAAGCTCAAAAGCTTCGCTTTTTCGCTTTGCGGCATTCGCCGCATACAGAAATAAACAGATGACCCGGAGTGTGAGCAAGCTCCTATCCGGGTCAACCGCTTATTTCTGTGCCCGGCTCATTGCTAGATAAAAAAAAGGATTGCCTTTTTCCAAGACAATCCTTAACTGGGCTACAAGGATTCGAACCTTGAAATGACGGAGTCAGAGTCCGTTGCCTTAC